>Ga0207997_1001551_pt1 | contig 11787 bp, 4 predicted proteins | sample AntAceMetag02UKN_FD_184777 | JGI IMG/M metagenome (GOLD analysis project Ga0207997, IMG submission 184777) | Saline lake microbial communities from Ace Lake, Antarctica - Antarctic Ace Lake Metagenome 02UKN (SPAdes) (version 2) | ecosystem: Environmental > Aquatic > Non-marine Saline and Alkaline...
CATCAAAACCTGCTGCTAATAGTGGTAACTATAATGGCTTAGTTGCAAATAATATTAACGGTCCTTCTTCAAACCCAGGCAGTGGTTTAGTTGCAAACAATATAAATGGACCTTCTTCAAACCCAGGTAATAATTTAGTTGCAAACAATATAAATGGACCAGCCTCAAACCCTATCAGTCAAGTAGGTAACGGTTTAGAGATGAACAATATCAACGGACCGCCTTCAAATCCTGCTAATGATACTTTTACTCCAGTGGACGCAACACGAACTGTGGTCAAGGATGAATACGGCAATGCAAATGGTACTGGGAACGGTGATTACGCTAATAATATTAACGATAATGACTGGGCTTCAACTGGTAGAATAGAAGCCAGTTCAATGGGCAGTGCCGGACCTACAAGACCGATTAACAACGGAATTACTTCCGATTCAATGGGTAGTGCTGGACCTACCCGACCTGTCAATAACGGAATTACTTCCGATTCAATGGGTAGTGCTGGACCTACCCGACCTGTCAATAACGGAATCACTTCTGATTCGATTGGCAGTGCTGGACCTACAAGACCGATTAACAACGGAATCACTTCCGATTCTATTGGTTCTGCTGGGCCAACCAGACCTGTTAACAATGGCATAACTGCTGATTCAATCGGCAGTGCAGGCCCTACAAGACCTACTAACAATGGCATAACTTCTGATTCGATTGGTAATGACGGTCGCACTAATGGTTTAACAGCAGATTCAATCGGTAATGTATATGATGACCGGGCTATACCAAAAAACGCACCATTAGAAATGTTTGGTGCTGACATATCAGACAAGGGGAGTTATTCCAATTCTACATCAGCAAATACCAGTAGCAACAATTCCAATTCTGACTCATTTTCAGGGTTACCAGAAGCAGAGAGGAACAAAATACTTTCAGCAATCATACCACAACTGATAAACTCTTCTTCCGACCTTTCTGGGTTAGCAGATAGGTCAACGGCTTTAGCTGGTGAACAAGCAAGATCAACAGGTAATAGGCTTGCAAAAGAATCATTACCTGATATGATACAGCAGCTTTCAGCGAATGGTACGTTGAACTCAAGTTTTGGGGGGGAAGATATGTTATCTAAAGTCTTATCAAGCATTACAAAGGACGCTGCTGATAGGTCTTATGACGCTGGTATACAATCTGCCGCATTCAAGCAAAACATTCCTAATACATTAAAAAACATAGCTGATTTGGGCCAATATTCACAAGGGTCAAGTTCTGGAAGTTCAAACAGTTCTGGTGGGACAGTATCAAGAAGTGGAAACCCGCTTGAACCATACGCACTAACGGCTGATTTTATTAAAAGCTTGATGTAGGAGGCAGTATGACTAGAGAAAATAGTTGGGGTGGGCATGCTACTGATGACGCTGGAGATAGAACTACACTTGGCGGAGAGACTACGCATGAAGGTTCTGGAAATGGGAAAGAATACACTGGCGAAGATATGCTTACGAAAGAATATGATGATACTTTGAACATACCAGAACTGACTTGGAAGCAGAAGGCAGCAAACACGATCTTTAATGGTATCGCTATTGGGGTAGGGATGTTCGTTGACACAGCTTCTGCGGCATTACCAGTGACGGCTGGCTTAAATTTTCTTACAAAAAATTTTTCACCCAGTGGGGAATCTTGGGGTGGTAGAGTCGAAAATAAGGTAAAGGAGGTCATGAATGAAGCTAGAATAAATGGATGGTCAAGAGAAAAGACATTAGAGGAGGTAACAAAAGCTGGTAATGGAGTATTGAAGGAAATTCCAGACGCTGACCTTGGTGGATCTGATAAAAAAGCTGAAGTAATATCTACGGTTTTCCAGAATTTGAATAGATCCAGTGAGGGTGGTAAGACTGCATATGAGCAAATATTAGAGACAGGTGAAACTACCAGCCAGGGGTTTGGTACTGACGAAGACACTGCCAGCAATCAAGACACTGCCAGCAATCAAGACACTGCCAGCAATCAAGACACTGAAAGTGACACTGAAGTATTAGAAGAAAACAAGATATACAGTGGCTTTATGGAGAAATGGTTAGATGACGCTTATGGTTTGTATCAAAAAAAAGGCGAAGATATAAATAGCTCTATAGAAGGAGCGAACAAAACGGCATCGTCATATATACAAGAATACAAAGACGAAATAAATAGGTTCAGAGACACGAACGCTACTAATCTTGGTAATTATACTGGGACAGAAAAAGGCAATTTAAATTTATTTACTGATAACACAAATCAGAATACAAGAAATTATGGCAATGATACAAACGAAGCAACTAAACGATTAACCGATTCTACGAATAGGGATATCAGGAATCTTGAAAATGATAGGAATAAAGGGCTTAAATGGTTAACTGATTCTACCAACGAAAATGTTGATGATTACGGTAACAGATTAACTGACACTGCTGGTAGGTTTGAAGACAGAACCAACAAAAATGTTGATGCTTATGGCAGAAGCTTAACTGACAATGCTAAACAATTAGAAAACACCACGAACGATGCAACAAATCAGCAAAGCAAGTTTTTAACTGATGCTTCTGATGATATAATGGGAAATATAAGTCTCAAGCCGGTTAATTTCTCTTTTATGAAGCAAAACCGAAGTTTTATACCTGGTGCAAACCTTGACGCACAGGCCCAAGCAGTGGCACAAAGGCAAACTGATTATGCTAATAAAATAGCTGGTGGAAATTCTATATATGGTGCAAATAGCAATAGGGATGATAAGACATACGGTTCAAGAACAGACGGTACAAAATCAATATATGATGTTAATAATAACAGAGATTCAGAAATGTATGGTTCTAGAGAAGCTGGTATCGGAACAATAAATACCGCAAACACAGACAGAACTAACAGTATATATAATGCGAAAGAGAAAGGAACAAGCACAATATACGATGCTAATAAAGCTGCTGTAGAAGGCAAATATGATGTTGGTCAAGCAGGAACAAACTATATATATAATGCAGGTGCAGGAACAAATCAAAATATCCAAGACGCAAACACGAAGAACACAAGTGATTTAGCCGATAGGATCAGGACTGGTTTTACGGATATGTCAATTGCTGAACAACAAAAAATGATTAATAGTTTGATTTCAGCAGAATCAGGCAACGGTATGTTTGATTACTTGAACAATTATAAAAACTTGGCAAAACTTGAACAGAACAAGTTAACAAACGATAGGAATTACGAACTTGGGGTGGGTAGTAATGCAATAAGACAGCAAGCAGTAGACGATACTGACGATAGGGCGCAGCCTGGGTGGTTCGACGAGGGTATGGGTTATCTTACATTATTTAATAAGTTTGATAAAGAGTATAATAGTTAAAAACAATATTATGGGGATTAAAACATGCCATTTATGACAGCAGCATCCGTCAAAAACTTACCAGGATATTTACTTGATAACCGTGAAAACGAGCGTATGAGGACTGCTAAAAAAGAAAAAGAGCAAGCAGCACAAGAAAAAAAGCAAATAGCTAATGTAGCATTTCAGATACACAAAATAACAAACAGTGGCTTAGATCAAGAAACAAAGGTAAAACAAATAGGTGCAATTGAAGAACAGTATAAAGATAACTTGGATGTATTACAATTAGCTATGGGTTCGGTAAAGGCACTTAAAAACTCTGGTATAGCTGCTGAAGACAGGCAGTTTAAGCTTAGTAAGAGACAAGCAGGGGAAGATGCTTTGCAAGAAGCTAAAAACTATGAAACCTTTAAGTATGATAGACTAACAGGTTCGCCAACTGCTGCACCTTCGACTAAAGCACAGTATTTGTTTGGTGAAGAACAGGCTGCAAAAAAACAAGCAGCAGAGAAAAACATAACTGAGCTTTTATACACACAGTCGAAAACAAATAAAAATAACCGCCAAGATTCAGCGGAAAAAACATTTCAAACAAAGATAAAGTCTTTGATGGAAGCATACCCGTCTTTATCGTTACCCGATGCTACAGGTATGATTAATGGAACAATAAAAACAACGACAAACCCTATAGACGGAACACAATCTTTAGTCAATCTGGTGACGAAAGAACAAACACCTTTTAATTTACCAAAAAAGGAACCAATTGAACAAACACCAATACCACAAGACCAAAAGCTTTGGAACCTAGCAGATTTAGTATCAGGTCCGATACCAGCAATAAGAGAAAAAGGGTCGGTCCTTACTGGTATGGTCGGCTTGCCTGTAGCAGGAAAAACAGAACAGGCTATGGTTGCAGTTGAAGCTTCTAAAAATTCTTTAATTAGAGCGTTGTCGTTAAACCCAAAAATGCCAGTAGCAGAAATAAAGAGGATAGGAGAAGAAATAGATATAGGTGGTAAGGTACTCGATAATCCTAAGTTGTATAGAAATAGATTGATATCTCTTGAAAAATCAATGAAAATAAAACGTGAGAGTCAAAAGGCTATATATAATAATCCTAATATGCCTCCAAAAGACAGGAAGGCAGCGTTAAAGTCTGCAAATGACATAGACAATTTTATTAGAAGGCTTGGCATACCAATTCAAGTAAACGATACAACCGGATATGAGAAATTAGAGTCAGGTACAACATATAGAGATCCTTCAGGCAAGATAAGGATAAAAAAATGAATCCTTGGGAACAAGATGAAATAGTCGGTGAAGGAACTGCTGCCAAGCAAAATAATGTAGTTTCAAGCGAGTCTCAAATTAACACACCTTGGGAGCAAGATACTGAGGTAGATCCACAACCAGAGCCAAATACAAGCAACAAAGAATCAAGTTTTATTGAAGACGCTGTTTTCAGACCAATGTCACAATTCAATATAGGTTTGGCGAATATGCTTGGGCTGCCTGAAGTTGGTGCAAACCTTATAAGAGAAACATTAGGTTCAGAGGAAAAGAGTGTATTCCCAAGTAGTAAAGAAATACAACAAAAAATGTCTGATTTGGATATGACATACGCTCCGGGTACAGAACCAGATTCTGTAGCAGATAGATTAAACCAGAATTTAGGGGCATCTGCTATCCCGTTTGGTGGTGGTGCTGTAAGAACTGGATATAAAATGGCAAAAGGTGGCTATAGTATTGCAAAGGCTGCGGTTTCAGAATTATTAGCGTCAGTCGGTGGTGCTTCAGGTGGTAAGTTGTTAGAATCAACCGATTGGGGGAAAGAGAACCCACAATTAGCAAGGGCAGTGGGTGAAATTGGTGGTGGCTTAGGACTTTCATCTGTAACATCAATTAACCCTAAAAAGATAACTACACCAGGCATAGCAGCGTATCAGATGGCCAGAAGACCGTTTGTAGGCACAGCAGCAGAAAACAGAGCAGCAAGAGAAGTTCAAGGCCTGGTAACAGATCCAAACAGAACCTTAAAAAATATGGAGACTCAAGGGTTTAGTGGTATACCATCCGATGAACAAGGCTTACTTTCTTTGAAAAATCAGGTAGATTCTGATGATATGTCACTTAATTTATTAAGTGAGCAGAAAAGGTCAAAAAATTTAGTTCAGGGAAAAAGCGAGATTCAAGGAGATATAGAAGTTGCAAGAGAGTTTCTTATCACTAAATTCAAGGCTTTAAGCAAATCTGCAACCGATGCGTTAAATAAAATAAAAAATCCTAACAGTGCAGAACTTTATAGTAAAGCCGCAACCGGCAAGATTAATGAAGCATACAGGGAAGCAAGGACAGCAGAAAAAGCAATTTGGCAGAAATTACCAGAAGGGGATAGTGCCGTACCAAATAATCTGTTAGATTCATATAAGGATGAACTAAATTCTATTACAAGGGGTGGAGACATAAAAAATATTGATTCTTTTGTAAAAGAAAAATTAGGTAATTTTAATAAAAAAGGTGAATTGGTTAATGGTTCATTTATCAATGTTAAAACACCAGCAGCAAATGCAAAAGAATTACAGCAGTTTCAATCGGAATTAACGGCTAAAGTTAGAACACTTTCTCAGGAAGCAGGTAATGCAAATAAAATTAGAATACTCAATAAGCTAAAAAGGGCAACCATAAAAGATCTGGATGCGGTATCTGTAGGTGCTGACTATAAAGCAGCAAGAGCCTTCAGCTATGATTTGAATCAAAAGTTTACCAATGGTGATATTGGGGGAGTTCTTGGATTTAATAGAGGATTGGCTACGCCTGAAACATTAGTTTTAGATGAACTTGTATCTAAAGGCGGTGAAGAAGCTAAATTAGCAATAGATCAACTGTTTAAAGGTACTCCAGGTGCAAAAGAAGATACTATTAATTTTATAAAAGCACAGTTTGTTAAAGCCACTGAAAATACTAATATAGGTAGGATTGATGTAAATAAGGGTAATTTATTCATAAAAAATAATAAAAGACTATTGGAAGCGATACCAGAATTAGGTGATGATATAGCTGATGCAGTAAAAACTCAAAGGTCCGTTGATACGTTTGTTGGTGTTCCAGATGCTACTGGTGCTTCCCCCCTTATCAAAGATAAGTCCGCAACGTCATTATATATAAATGCCGAACCCGGGGACGAAATGAAACGGTTATTAAATCATGGGAAATCAAAGGGAAAAACAACAGAGTATCTTTCAAAACTTGTTAAGATGACCAAAGGTGACAAAACAGGTTCTGCCTATAGAGGGTTACAGAGTTCATATACAGAGGAACTTATTAATTCCTCTGTAATGTCAGATGTTGTCGATGGTATATCCTCCGATAGTTTTATCAATGGAACAAAATTTCTAAAAAAACTAAGAGGACTAAAAAAACAATCTATAGATTCGGGATTATTAACTGAAAAAGAATATAGCCGACTTGAAATAATAGGTGAATCTTTCAAACGGGTAGAAAAAGAGTTGACAACCAAGCCAAGAAAGGGTCAAATAATGACTGATACCCCCGGCATGATTATGGATATTCTTGCCAGAATAGTAGGTGCGAGAGTAGGTGGTAAATTAGGCGGTGGCTCAGCTGGTGGTTCTATTCAAATGGCTGGAATGGGTTCAGGTCTTGCAAAGAAATTCGTAAATTGGTTGACAAAGGATGAAGCAAAAGAAATTCTCATAAAAGCGACTACTGATGACGGATTAATGAAAGATTTATTAGTAAAAGCTGCAAAATTATCCGATGATGACCAATTAAGCCTATTCAATAAAATTAGAAATTCAGCTTCAGATATAGTCAGTAGTACAAAGAAATCTATAACAGAGGCAAGTCCACCAGTAATGGCAGTATCCCCAGGTGTTGTATCAGGCTTGCAAAATAGTGATAGAAACGAACAAGGCTACCAAATCCAAACAGCAGACCCTAACGCACAAGCTACACATACTTACATACCAGGACAAGGGATAAGACTCAAATGATCATAGAAATTCCTGACAAAGGCTTAAAGCTTAGTTTCCCTGATGATATGGATGAAAAAGAGATTGAACGTCAGATATCTACCCAAATCTACGATCAGGATATGATATCGTCACAAGAACCATCTCTTATAGATAGAGGCAAAGAAGCTATAGGAAACGTAGTTGACACGGTTAATCAGAATATACCTGAGTTTTTGCAGGGTGATTCAGAGCCAAGACCAGACATACCACAACCAGTAGAACAACCAGTACAAACATTACCGGTAACACAAAGAGCAACAGACCTTTATAAATCTGGTTTAGAGTCAGACACTTTCAAAGAACCCATTGCAAATGTAGTAGATTCTATTGATACAGAAAAAAACCTTATGTCATACGCACCATACATGGCATCGAGAGCAACACACGATGCCATGAAATTGTTCGGATTGTTAGACCCATTAAAAACATTAGGCATGGATTCAGAAGGTGTGTTGAATACGGCTATTGAATATTGGAGAGAACAAGTGCCAAGCGTTGATATTCCTAACGCTGGTATAAGCTTTGACGAAAACGGACTTATGGATATACACGAGATTGATGGTATACCAATAGCCGATATAATTGGAGATGTAGCAGGTGGTATGGGTGCGCTTGCACCTATATCTGTGGCCTTAAAAGGTGGTGCTTTAGTAACAGATTTCGCAATGCAACAAGCAGCAAAAGTAGGCCAGTATGCAAGACCATTTTACCAAAGTATTCTAAAGGGTATGGTTGCTGGTGGGTTAATGGGTGAAGGTAAGAAAGATGAAACACTTGAAAACATGGCAATGTTTGGTATATTTGAAGGTACTGGATATGCTATCGGGAATATAAATGGTGCTATAAAGGCTTTTAAATCATCAATAATGCAAGCAGAACAACAAGCTGGAAGGATGATGACAATTAAAGAGAGAGGTTTAGTTCTTCAAGATATAGAAACAACACTTAGAAAAAATCCTGATATGACAAGAGCAGAAGTATCCAAAGCATCATCATATTATGCTAAAGAAGCAATAAAAACAAGTCAGAGAACGCAACCTATAAATCCTTTTGAGAATAACGCACCTGCAAGCCAAACAGGACTGTTAAAGCCTGATAAACCTGTAGTTGATAATAGAACTGGTGGAATGTCGGTTGAAACTCTCAAGAACGTAAAAGATCCGAATATCAGAGCATTGACTGAAAAAGAACTCAAACCGATTGATCAGGCATTGATAGAAGATGATGTAGCCTCAATTGATTTCGCATTTGATAATATTGTTAAAGAAATGCAGCAGACACCGGAACCAGTTATAGAAACACTTGATGCCGTGTTTAACCGGAATAATATACCACAGCAAACAAGACCAGTTGAACCAATAGTAGAGCAACCGATTGATAATAGAACTGGTGGCATGTCTATTGAGGATATTAATAATAGGCAGTATCAAGCCGTTACAGAACAGTTAACTGAAAAAGTTGATAATGGGATAGAAGAACCGTATTTGTCATCTGATGAAATAACAGATATGGCAAAAAACATAGACTATGGTAAGGACGTTGGAAGGGAACAAGTTGTAGAAGATTTAGAAAGTAAAGGTAAGAAATACATAGATGCTTATCATACAACAGATACAAAAAACATTGAAAGCATATTAGATCAAGGCATCATCTCTGGTGTTGATAAATACGGGCGCAATGATTCTGTGTATTTCTTTGCCGATCCAGATGACATAAAAATAGGTTCAAAACATTTAATAGGCGATACAAAAAAAGGTATAGGTGTCGTTCATTTCAGGATACCAATAGGGGACATTCAAAAGTATAGTATGGCATGGGATGGTTTATTTAATTCTCAAATGGAAACTTACTCTGGATTTGGAATTGAGAGAGATATACCAGCTAAATATATAAAAGATATAAAAACAATAAGATTTGAAGATAACAAAATTTTAACTCAAGATTCTCTTAACCCAGAAATTCAGGATATAAGCGAACCAATTACCCCCACAGAGAGTAATAAGCAAACCAAAGCAGAAAAGAATGATGCAATTGATAAGTTTTTCGGGACTCCAAATATTGAAGCCACCAAGAAAAAAATAGCTGAACTCAAGCAAGGAAAATTAGAATACAAAGACGATCCTGAGTTTTTAAAGCAGATTGATGAAAAGATCGTTGAGTTAGAAGGACAAATTAAACCCAAGAAACTATCCGGCAAAGCACTATTAGACAGCAAGATGGCAGAGAAGAAAGCTAAGGCAATTATCAAGGTTGGAACTGAAATACCAACAGAGAAATACGGCATCTATAAAACGAATGTAAACGGTAAAGAAATGTTTTCAGTTCGTGAAAATATGGAAAGCGATAAAGGTTTTGGTGATTCTCTTTACGATTCTAAGGCAGAAGCTGAAAAATATATCCAGTTTGAGAAAAAGAAAAACAAATCAAATGAAGAATCAAAATTAAAACAAGATGCTGAAAACAAAATAACCGAAGCGAAAGAACAAACCAAAAAAGCAGAGCGTGAAGATATAGACGGCTTTGATGAAGGTATGAACCGTTTAAAACGTGGACAAGTGATAAAAGCTTTAAACAAAAAGATATCTGCTTCAGGTAAAATTATAAGCAGAAAAGCATTAGTCAGAAAATTAATAGAAGAAGGCAAACCCACAAGCACAAGTGAAGTTGACAAGATTAAACCAATGTCAAGAAGACAGGATTTCGGGGCGAATCAGCAAGAGCAAGATGCACATGCCCGTAAGATAAAAGAAGCTGGTAAGAAAACTGTTTATTCAGTTGGTGGGTATGACCTGGGAAAGACGGCCTATGATTATGCTGAACATTTAAAAGCTAAGGCAACGAACAAGGAATCCTTGACGGTTGAGAAAGAACCTTGGGAAATTAACCGTGACGAATTAACGACTAAAACTGTAGGTGCAACTCAAAGCCAGATTGAAGAGTATTCGCCTAAAGATTCTATAAAACGAGTTATTGACGGACGTAAAAAAGCATGGGTTACGACTTCAATCTCAGGCGTTGATTTTCCAACAAAATATAAGACAAGGAAAGAAGCTGAATCAAAAGCATATGACCATAAGAAAAAATTGAATGATAAATTAACCAGTGAATCAGAAAGGCATAAAGAGGAAGTCAAACAAGCCATAGACCAAGGCAAGATTAAATCACATCCTGATTATCCTGAGTTATCAAAGGCAAAGATAGAACCAGTAAAAGCAAAAGATGTTAAACCTGTTGAGATAGAAAAGCCTGTAGAGACTGAAAAGCCAAAGGTAGAATCAAAAGAGATTTTAAAAAATACTAAAGCAATAGATAACAATGGTGATCCTTTGGTTGTTTATCATGGTGGAGAAAAAGGGATTACAATATTTAACACGAAAGGAAGTGCTTTTAATTGGTTGGGGGATAATGGTGTTTATTTTACGCCTGATGAAAATATAGCCAATAAACATAAAAAAGATTCTGGTGAAGTGTATTCTGCTTATCTTAATGTAACTAATCCACTAATGATTGACAAGCAACCTACATATAAAGAAGCAAGCGACTTAATGGACTCTGCTGGGATAGGTGGTATGCAACAAGGATCAGCAGATTATAGCAGTTGGGAATCTTTATATGATTTTATATCACAATATAGAGATAGAACATGGGTCACAGAATATCTGTCCAGTAAATATGGATATGATTCTGCTTACTCCTCAAATGATAGGAAGGGCAACGGTGGAGAAGTATGGGTAGCTTTTGATTCAAACCAAATAAAATTAATAGGTAAGACAAAAAAACCATACGAAAAAGTCTACACCATAGACAGAAAACTAACTGGCAAGACATTAAAACGCCAAAAGTCCACAATCCTTGAAGCTATAGACGATGCTATTAAAAACGCACCTACTGTAAACCCTGATGCGGAAATTACTTTCGGTGGCGGTGTTAAGAAAATGGATATAAAAGTAGATGGTGAAAGCACAAAGTTTTATATTGAAAAATTTAAAGATAGTGTGACTAAAGATACCTGGTGGGGATTTTATGAAAGTAAAGGTAGTTTTTACGTAAAGCCAAAAAAGAAATTTACTTACCTAAAAGAAATTAAAAATTATGCAGAATCATTCCTAAAAGGTGAAACAACCGGAGAAGGCATGATTATTTTTAAGAATAAAAACGGTAAAACCCCGTATGAAACAAGAATAGAAAATAATAGATATAAATTAAGAAATTATCGTGATAAAGTTAAGAAAAGCAGAGGTGTTAACTTTGCAATGATAGAACCAAGACAAACAAGTTTTTTAAGCTAAAGGAGACAATATGATTTACACACCAATAAACGAAACATTACCAGCAACCGGAGGAACAGCAGGGTTAATTTCTCTACCAGCCGGAATGTCAGCTAACGATTACGCAATTCAA
>Ga0207997_1001552_pt1 | contig 11779 bp, 9 predicted proteins | sample AntAceMetag02UKN_FD_184777 | JGI IMG/M metagenome (GOLD analysis project Ga0207997, IMG submission 184777) | Saline lake microbial communities from Ace Lake, Antarctica - Antarctic Ace Lake Metagenome 02UKN (SPAdes) (version 2) | ecosystem: Environmental > Aquatic > Non-marine Saline and Alkaline...
TTAAAGACTTTGACAAAAAGAATATAATAAAAGAATGGATAGATATCATCAACGAGGTTTAATATGAAAAAAGAAAATCAAATAATATTCCTATTGTGTATGATTATTCTATCACTTTGTGTATCTACTTTAGTGGTAGGTAGAGATGCATACAAATATATTGATAAGTATAATGAAGCTGCTACTAATTATAATGAGTTATCTTTCGAATATACAACGTCTATAGATAAGTTTGAAACTGAATTCAAAGCTTTATTAAATGAAACTAATGTTATATTAAAAGATTGTAATATTAGGATAGATAATTTAAGTACCAAGAACAATTATTTATCTTATAAAGAATTCAATAATAGTATTTCAATAAGTTATTTAAATAATACTTTAAAGTCATGTCAAGCTTCTAAATTAATTGAGAATGTATTTTATCTACCAACTCGAGGTCAACTTCAATCTATAGTTGATTCTTTTAATAATAATAAAAAATATAAAGAAGATGAATATAATTGTGTAGAATTTAGTAATGAAATGATAACATATTTGCAAGATAACAATATTCTTTCATGTGCATTTCATATAACTTATGAAGATGGCGGTCACATGTTGGTTTCTGTTCGAGGAGTAGATGATATTTATTATATTGAACCACAAGACAATTATATATTTTATAATTATGATAGTGTTGTTGATCATTATTCTAAAAATGATAAGTTAATTAAATTATCAAGTTGTTATGAATATAATTTAATATAAATCAAGCTATTACTACTTATTACACAAAGTCTATAAATCCAAAAAATATATAAAGGATAGTGTCAATATATATATTGAGTATGTTTTCTTAAAACAACTCACCTCGACACTAGTCCTAGGTTCCTCAAACCTAGGACGTTTTTTATACTTTATTTCTTGGTTAATTTTTTTCATCTATCGCCTCCTTTTACATATTTATATTTTGTAGCCACGGAATATAAGATCGCCTCTAATTATAAAAACCAAGGAGTGTCAAAAAAATGAATCCATATAAAAGAATAAGAGAAGTTTCGTTTATATTTCTAGTTAAATTTTTATCATATTTTATTAAACCTAATAAAAACAATATAGCATTCAGTTCTAATGGCGGTAATAAGGTTGATGGAAATCCGTTTTATTTCTTACAGTATTACAAAAAGAATAAACCAAGTAAGAATTATTATTGGATAACTAAAGATGATAGAGATTATAATGTATTGAAGGGATCAATGAATATAATTTACATGTATTCCTGGGAAGGAATAATAAAAACATTAACAGCAGGTTTATTTATTTTATCAAGTTATGATGCAATATTTTATTCAATCTGTAATAAAAATAGACAGATCATCCAGACCTGGCATGGGATAGGTGTTAAGAATACTGGAGATAATTTAAATGATGGAGTAAAGAAAAGCTTAAAAGAAAAGATAATGGATTACTTAAAGAAAATAAGCAAACAGGAATATGTTAATATCTTAGTAACTTCTGATTCATTAAAGAAAAACTTTGAGATAGGTTATCCACGAAGTAAAGTCTATGTGACAGGTTATCCACGATTCGATTATTTATTAAACTCAGAGAACGAGTTCTTCAAGAATGGTTTTAATAGAACAATTTTATTTGCCCCAACATGGAGGATTGAAGGAGATTTTGAATTAATAAGTAAACGAGGCTTAGATAGAATAAATAGTGAATTGAAGTCTAGGAATGAAGTATTATATATTAAATATCATCCAAAGATGAAAAGAGTATTTGATTTAATTGATTATACAAACATAAGAGACATGACAGATTGCAATATGGGCTGTGAAGATATCTTATTAAAATCTGATGTGTTGATAACAGATTACTCAAGTATTTTATTTGATTATATGTTATTGGATAAAGATTATATAATTTATTGTCCAGATTACGATGACTATATAAAAACAGAAGGAACATATTATGAGTATTCTGAAAAGAACTTTTATCCATTTACAAGAAATGAAAAAGAATTGATTGCATATTTATTTGACATTGAGCCTGATAAAGATTTATGGAAAAAGATGCATGAAAAGAATAAGAACTTTTTCAATAAATACTTAGATGGGAAGTCTAGTGAAAGAATTTATGAATTAATCGAAAAAATAATGTAGAGTGCCAAATCTGGCACTGGCTTTATAAATAGTCGAGATAAATTTATAAAGGATATAATGAATATTATACCATTAGAAAATAAAACAAAGGTGTACTTAATATGAAATTAAATTTTATGTCAGGTAAGAAAAAGATGGTAAAGGATGTAAAAAGTTTTAGGACACAAGGACAAACACAAACACCAACACAAGGTGTGAAATCTTATAGAAGACAAACTCCAGAAAACAATTCCAGTCAGGCATCTACTAAAACTAAGCAAGTAAAAAGAATCCAAACACAAACACAAAGTAATAAGTTCAAAGCAAGTTATGCAAAAAAACAGGCCGAGAAATTATATAAAAAAGTATTAGAAACTAAACCTAAGATAGAAGGAACATATGAAGACTATACTAATAAGATAAATGTTTGGATTGATAAAAATAAAGATGCATTATCAAATAGTTACGTAGCAGATAAGTTCCCAAAAACAATAAAGAACATTCAGAGTGCAGCAGAAAGATTAAAGTTCAAAGACATTAAACAATTAAAAAAAGATACTACAATCTTAAAGGGTAACATAGTAGATGTAGCAGATAAGGTAAGTGGTAGTGTAGAGAAGTATGGTGCAGCTTTAGCTTCATCAGCTAAGGAAACAAAGACATTCAAAGATATTTCTAGGAAGTTTGATAGATATAAAGCATCTAGGTTTTCAGAAGCAGTAAAAGCTAAGCCAGATATTTTACCAGGACAATCTGGATATCAAGAAAAGATAATTGAATGGTCTGACAAATATAAAGTTGTAGGATTACCAGAATATTCAGGAAGAGTTGATACAGAATCAGCTACTGCACGAATAAATAAATTATCAATAGATCCAAATTATACAATTCAAAGAGATTCAAGTGGAAACATAACTAAAATCTCATCAAAATCAAAAACATATACAAGTACTTATAGAAAAAAGGATGGGAAAAAAACATATAAAGACAAATCAACTTATATTCCATATGAAATGATAATTAAAGATGGTAAGATTCAAAAAGAAATAACCAGAGATGATTACGATTATGACAGAAGAAAGGATGATGACTCATATAAAGAGAATTCTAAAGTTTATGATAAGGTTATAAAAACATATAAGGATGGGAAGATAGTTTCATTAAAAGAATATGATTCTTATAAAGAGAAATATAAAAAGTATGATGATGGATATAAGAAACAATATGATACATATTTAAAAAGTGATATAGATTATACAGCCTTAAGTAAAATAAAATGGTCAAAACCTGGTACAAGTAAAAGTATTTCTTCTGGTCCTAAGTTAAGTCATTCTGAGGCTTTGGCTGCAAGTAATGCTAGAGCTATATCAAGAGGCAAAGGTGATTTTAGTTTAGATTACAGTGATGGGAAATGGACTTCTAAGGATGGAAGTGTAGGATCTCAATCAATGATAGAATCATTAACTCCTAAAAAGTATTCAGTAAGTCAAGGTTTAGATATATCTAAATTCAAAAAAGATGCAACCGCTGGAGATATTTACAAATCCTTAAAATCAGAAGGTGCAGATATTTTAGATGTAACTCAATTAAAATCAGATATTAAAAATATAAAAAGCAAATCAGATGGATACAGTGGTATTGATTTTATGCCATCAAGTTTAATGCTTTCTGGTATTCAAGAAGATATTGATCAAAATAAAATAACTAAAAAAATAGAACGTAAATCAGATGTTCAAGATATTTTAAAAAGAATAGATGACTCAAGAGACCTAACTCCTAGTAGCCTTAATAAAAAAAATAGAGAGATAAAACCTACTACTATGTTTGGAGTAACAAAATCATCTGATCTAATAATATTAGAAGGAAAGGAAAATGATAGTTTGGTTCAAGAGATAATGGATAGCAATGCTTTAAAAGAAAAAGCTAGTAGATTAAAAGAAAGTAAGGGGATATTAAACGATATAGATAATGCTGGAAAAGAATCTATGTTTGGAAATGCATTTCAAAAGACAGATCCAAGTGAACCATTATCAGCATCATTATTCAAAAAGAAAGTTGAATCAAAGGGAAGAGAAGAGTTTTATGATATAATGGGTAATCCAATTTCAAGGTTTAATGAAGCTAAGGCATCAATATTAGAAGCCAAAGAAAAAGGATTAAAAATTGATAAAACATTATTAATCCAAAATACTTTAAGATTGCCAGGAACATTACCATACAAATCTTATACAGAAGACGAATCATTAACTACAGCAAGTGGATTAACTTTCAAGAACGAGGCAGATGCTAAGTTATCAATATCAGAGGCTTGGAATCCATTACAACAAGCAACATCATTACAACGGAATTTAATAGTATTAGCTAAAGGTAATCTTAATAAATTAATAAAACCAAAAGTTAAGACAACCGAGTCCTCAACAGTAAAGAGAGCTATGCAAGAATCTCTTCAAGAACAAAAGGCATCAGAATTAAAATCCCAATTAAGAGAATTCACTGTTTCAGAAAATATGGGAACTAGGTTAGGAGATACAGGAATAGCTGCAATAAAGGGCGATGCGAAGTTGTGTTTTGATAAGGATCTATTTGTTGGATATAAACCTCAGGGTAGATCATTAGAATCTAAAAGAAAAGATTATTTTTCAGAATTAAGTAAAACAACTTTGCAAATTGATAAATCATCAGATAGGATAAAATTACTAGAAGAAAAATTGCCAACAAAAATTGAAATATATACAGACAAACAGGGTAATGTAAAATCAAAATCTGTATTGGACATTAAAACAGCAGAAGATAAAAGATTGTATGAAATTTATAAAAAAGAATTTAAAACTTATAATCAGAAAAGATCTCAAAAAGAAAATATAAAAAATGATTATCTGATTAGTCAAGATAAACTTAGTTGGTCAGATAAAGCAGTTGATCTAGCATCAGCACCAAAATCTTTATTTACAGTAGCTGCAACTGGAGCATCAGCTGGTGCTGCTCCATTAATAGCAGGTGGATTATCAAATATTGCAGGATTAGAAGCAGTTTCTTTATTAGGTAATGTTGGTGTAAAAACATTACAGTTTGGAACTAGGGCTGTATCTTATGTTCCAACAGCAATCCCAGCAATACTGGGGACTTCTCAATTAATGGAAAGTAAAGTAATAACTCCAAGTCAAGCTAATGTTGCTTCTATAGTTGCAGCTCCATTTAGTATAGGTATCTCATCAGGTATTGGTGCGGCATCAGACGAATATAAAAGTAGATATACAAGAGAAAATGGAGGAACAACAACTAAAGAAATATTAAAAAGTGTTGGTGGATCCTTTTTAGCTGGTGCAGCTTTCGGTGCAGGTTTTAAAATAATAGGAGGAGTTGGTTCAAAAATAGCATCAAAGAGTAGTGTTGCTTTCAGATCAACAGTTCCAAAAGTAATAGCAAAACCAATAGTAAATTGGTGGAGTAATTCAATAATTCCAAGAACTTTAAAGGAAGGTGGAGAGAATGCATTACAATCATATTTCCAAAGAGGACAGATGCGTGAAATAATTGATGTTAGTAAAGCAGTTGCAAGCGGTGATAAAAGACAAGCTTTTAAATCTAGTGCAAGTTTTTTCGCAGGAGAACTGGGAGAAGAAGTAGGAGAGGTTGCAGCAACTGGTGGATTTGCAGCTGGTAGATTAACTAAAGGATTAGTTGAAGGAGATTATTATGGTTCTTTTGAAATAGATCCAGCTCCAAGAGAGCAGTGGATTCCAAGAGATGAGGCATTAGGATTAGGTGAAGCTCCATTAAGAGCAAACCCAATGGCTATTAAGGAAGTAGAGAAGAAAGATTTTATAGGTAAGGCTGTTGAAGATGTAGTTTTACCAGAAAGGAATATAATAGAAAAACATTATAAAGAAAAATTACAAGAAAGAGATAACTTGGTATTAACTGGTTCTAGATCATTAATACCTCAAGCTGTAAGACCATGGGAATTAGAGGAAGGTAAAGATTTTGATTTTGCAATTGTTAATATAGATAAACGAACTGGAAAGAAAATAAGTAAAGAAGAATTAAAAGCTAATTTGCTTGATTATTCTGAACAAGATGCAAAAGAGATCTTTGTTAAGTTAGGTGGAGATGTAAAAGATATTAAGTCTGACTATGTTTCAATGATTCAGACAAACGGTCAGAAAATAGAATTAAAGTCATACGGAAAGAATGTTAAATTAAAGAAATGGGAAACACCTACAGGATTAAAAGTAAATACATTAATTGCAAAAGTTGATAACAAATGGACAGAGTTAGGAGATTATAAAGTAAATAATGAAAAAGAACTTTCATACCATAAGACAGGCGAAGACATTTTAATGACAACTCCAAACTTTGAAATTAAGAAAAAGATATATACATCATTAGAATCAACTAAGACAACTCGTAGAGCTAGAGAGAAAGATCTTCCTAAGTTTGAAAAGGTATTAGAGACATTTGATTATGACCCATTCAAAATTGAACCACTAATAAAAGAAAAAAGGTTTATTCATAGAGGAGGATTCCCAGAACCAGCTAAAGGAGAATTATGGCCATCAATAGGAACTCCTACTAGTTTCGAAAAATCTTATGGAGAAGTAGCTGGAACTGAGAAATTATATTACGGTCCAGATATTGGTATTGCATCTTTTCAAAAAGGTGGAGATGTTTTAATATTAAAGAATAAACCAATAATAACAAAAGAAGAATTACCAGAAATATTCAAAGAACCTGGAACTCCAAAATCGATAAAAGATTATAAAATATCAAAACTTAGTACTTTAGAATCTCCAACAAAACAACAACAACAAGAATTAGAAACGTTAAAAAAGAAAAAGTTTACCAAAGAGGAAGCTGTAGTTGAACAACTGAAATTGTATGAAGATTTTTCAAAAACCAAACCAGGATATATGTTACCATCATCTCATACTATAGGTGGAGTTTCTTTTACTGGTAGAACTGTTAAATTAGTTGAGTCAGAATATACAACAGTTGGAGATATTACTGGTATCCAAAAAGATTCAGGAGTTACTTTTGATAGATCAACTGGAAAACCTAGAGTATTAAATGTTTATACTGACTCTCCTAGATGGACACCAGAACAAAAGAAAGCGATAGGTTTCAAAGCAAAGAGATTTAAAACAAACATGGATTTATTTGTAAGAGATATTAAATCAAAAAAAATGAATCTAGGTAAAGGTGGACTTAAAGGGGACACTAAAAAGCTGAGTATATTGAGTGATATAAAGTCCGACTTAAATCTTAAACAATCTAGTAATGATTTTGCAAGTATATTAAATCCAACAAGAACTAATTTACAAAGTAAAAAGAGTAAGCGAGATACTGCTAGAAATATATTAGGAGATTATAGTTCAAAACCTAAACGAAGAATATTAAAAACAAAAAGATCAGACAATAGAATTTTAGATATTATAAAAAGGGATTCAAGTCGTAGAGATACAGAAGGGTACAGAGGATTTAATTTAGAATATGAATTAAGTTCAAGACGTACAGATTCAAAACGTACAACTAGACCAAGAGGATATAATGATTATAGTATTGGAAGACGAGACCCAAGACGACCTGATCCACGAGATCCACGAGATCCAAGACGACCTGATCCACGAGAACTAAGAATTACAGAACTAAGACGAATAGATCCAAGGCGACCTGAAACAAGACGACCTGAATATAGAAGGGAAGAATACAGACAAACAGAACTAAGACGAGAAACAGAAACAGAACCTGGAGCTTGGTTCCATACACAGAAAAAAGGGAAAAAGAAAAAATCAAAACCAAATGGAAAAATTGGATATAGTGTTAGAATATTCAAAACATTAGATCTAACTGGAAAGACTTCAAAGAGACAATTCAAAGGATTAAATTTTTTATAATTAAGGTGAAACAAAATGATGGATATAAATTCAATATTAAATGGTAAAGCTAAGAAAGCTAAGAAAGAAAATAAGAGTATATTAGGTTCTAGTATGAAAGGATTTAATCTTAATGGATTTATGAATAGTAATAAATCATTGTCTCCTGGGAATATTTTAGGCTCAAATAATATAAAAACTAAACCTAAGGATTATGGTATTGGATTTAAGGGAGTAGGTAATATTTTAGGCGATGTAAAGAAAAAGAATACTGGAGTTTCACCAACTAAAGTTAGTTTCATGTTAAATAAAAAACCAAATAATAAGCTAGGTTTTTCAAGTAGAGATATTTTAGGCGATGTAAAGAAAAAGAATACTGGAGTTTCACCAACTAAAGTTAGTTTCATGTTAAATAAAAAACCAAATAATAAGCTAGGTTTTTCAAGTAGAGATATTTTAGGCGATAGAAAATCAAAAGGTATGGTAAGTTCAGATTTAATCGGTGCTTTTAGAAACCCAGCAAAACAATCAGTAACTGTTATGGGAGATAAGATTACACATAATCAAAAGAAAGTATTAAAATCAAAGAGTATAATTGGTAAATTTGGTGATTGGGATAATGATGGTGTAATTAATGGATTAGATTGTGAACCAATGAATCCAATGAAACATGGGTTTGTAGATAAATTGAAATCATTTGGAAGTAAATTTAGAAAGTCAGATGATGCTAATGATAAAGCAGAAAGTAACTTTAATGATTACTTGCGTAAAAGTGCAGATAATATTAGAGATGACGATGAAGATGTAAGTATATCAAAATTAGGTAGAGCAGAAGCAGCAAAGAAAAGAGCAAGCAACAAATTAGTTGATTCAAAAATGTCTTTTGATGAAGCTATAGAAAATACAGATAATATAAATCCAAGAAAGGATCCTAAAGCATATAGAGAATATAAAGAATATGAGCAAATACAAGATAATCTTGAATCCATGTCTGAATCAGAAAGACTAGATAGGGGTCTTGATACATTTGCAAAACAGATAAATAAAGCTAAAGAGAAAAAACAAGAGTATGCTAATAAATTATATGATCCTGAAATGAAAAAAAGAGCTTACACTGAATACCTAAACAAAGCTGCATCTGTAGGAATTGCAAAAAAGATAACAGCAAGTGAAGATATTAGAGAACAGATGTCTACTGGTGGATTTGGGACAGTAACTCAAGAGTATAATTCTAAAGTTGAATCTAAACCATATGTGGATAAAAAACCTGTAAGATGGGATAATAAAGAATTCTCTAAAATAAAAAATAAATTTGAAGATCAAGGGAAGGCAAAGCTTAATGAGCAAAATAAAATAAAGTTTAATAAATTAGAAGTTAAAGCAAACACTAAGTCTTTCTCAGAAAAGATTAAAGGAGGAATGATTGGTTTAAGAACTAAAGTTGGTAGTGCAAAGGCAGGAATTTCTACAGTTAAGAATAAGATAAAATCTACATTTGGTAAAACAGAAGATGAGATTGAAAAAGAAATAGAATTAAACGAAGAAAAATTAAAAAAAGAATTAGCGAATTCTAAGACTAATGAACAAAGAGCTAGAGCAAACACTAAGTTATTACAAGCTAAAGAACAAGGAAAGATAAATTTAGCAAGAATAAAAGACGATAAAGATAAACCTTATCAATTAAAACAATATCAAAAATATGCTTCTTATTTAACAAAAGCACGTATTGCAGATACTTTGGATGCTAACAATGTGAAAGATGCTAGCTGGTTATCTGCATCAACATTATTTAGATTAGCAAAAGAAGGTAAAGAAGCATATGATAAAAAACAGAAAGCTAAGAAAATTGTAAGTGGTTTTCAAGATTTAAAATTTGCACAAAACAAAGCAAGTCTTAGAGCAACACAAAAATTATCTGGTATTGAACAAGAAAGATTATATAAGTATCAACAGTTATTAGTAAACCAAACTGAAGCTAACCAAGAGCAATTGGTAATGCAAAGGCGTGAAGCAAAAGCTAGAGATTTACAAATTCAAAGAGCTAGACAAATTCAGCAATTGCAAAAAAGACAATCTAATAGGAGAGCATTTCAACAGGCTAATAGTAGAGCATTTCAAACAGAACCAGGTGAAGGCATTAGTGTCTTCATGATGGATGGAATTCCAAATCCAGAACAGGTAACACAGAAAAGATTGAAATTCCTATAGGTGTTAATATGAAATACGATGAAAAAGAATTAAAATTGGGAATTAAAACTGAGAAAAGAGAGCATTCAAAATTAAAGCGTGATGCTATAATACAGTTGGTAAAGGATCATTTAAAGGTAAAGAAATATTATTATTCAGATGAAAAGAAAAAGTCAAAAGGATATATTAAAGCAAAATCAGCATTATCAGCATTAGTTAAATTGAGGAAGCTTAAAATATGAACAAATCCAAAAAGATTATAAAGCCAAGTAAGAGAAAAGTATTTGAAGTAAATATAGATGTCAGATATAGTTCATTTGCTCCTAAATTTAAATATATTAAATCAGTTCAAAGTACTACTAGAAAAACAAGTAGAATCCAAAAAGATCAAGATTTAATAATAGGATCAGAAATAGAAGTATTAAATAAATCACGTTCAAAAGAATTTGGGAAATACCCACAAGGGAAACCATTACAAGGATATAAGAGAGTATTCGCTGGATATGGTAAGATTGTTAAAAAGGGTAGAATAAAAAGAGGAACAGGTTCAGAGCAATTTAGATTTAAAACAAAAAAACCAATGAAAAGAAAGTTCACGCCATTTGGTAGAACTTACGGATATCAATTAAAAAAATGAAGATAAGAAATGGAAACCCATATGCTGCAATGATTGTATTAATATTAATCTCTATAATATTTATAGGTTATTATGTAATGATGAAACCATATGCAATAATAGATAATACATTCACAAATGATACATCAATTGCATCAACCCATTACACAGAAGAATTATGTGATGGTAAAGGTTATTGGTATGGTGGATCGTGTCATCAATTACCTCAAAGGGGAAAAGATTTGTTAGCAAGAATAAAAAGGTCATGGTTAACAGCCCCATTTATATTCGCATTTAGTTTATTAGTATGGTTATTCACACAGGCAAACAAAAGAGATCCACAGACGTATTAAAATGAAAAATAAGAAAGGACAAATTTATGTGTTAGTACTTTATGTAATGGCTTTATTAATGATAGGTTTGACTATGTCAATTTTAATGAAACCAATGAAGATTACTTATGATCAAGTTTATAACGAAACAGAAGTACAGGCAGATGAATACCAGCAGTTCTTTCAGAGAAGTGTAACATTTTGGCAATGGACTCCATTGATAATAGCAATAGCATTAATTGCATGGATGTATATTAAAGCAAATGAGAGAAGGGACAATTAAGATGAATAAATCAAAAAATATATTTTTAATGTTATTATTAGTAGTAATGTTTATAATTAGTTTAGTAGGTGTTAGTGCAATTAATTGGATGACTGATGTAGACATGGCTTTATATCCTAGCAACGTAAGTATTGATTCATTAATGACTGATGTAGTTGGAACAGATGGAAGTATGACTTTTAATGGTACAAGTGATTATATATTAGTTAATAACATGTTATTTTCTGGGATTTCTGATTTTTCTATATCAATGTTCTTTAATGCTGATACTATTGTAGGTACTAATAGATTATTATATTCAGAGTCACAAACTAACATATGTTTTTATGACGGAAATATTGTAAGTTATACAGACGGGGTTA
>Ga0207997_1001553_pt1 | contig 11777 bp, 28 predicted proteins | sample AntAceMetag02UKN_FD_184777 | JGI IMG/M metagenome (GOLD analysis project Ga0207997, IMG submission 184777) | Saline lake microbial communities from Ace Lake, Antarctica - Antarctic Ace Lake Metagenome 02UKN (SPAdes) (version 2) | ecosystem: Environmental > Aquatic > Non-marine Saline and...
TTTTTTCTTTCACTTTCCACTAATTTTATTTTTTTCCGGAAAAAAATAAAATTTAATCTTCTAATTTCTTAAATAACTCACAAATTGGCATCAGTTTAGCACTGTGCCTTAATCTAATGATTATATTTCTTTTATACTATTTAAAAAAAGTAAAAAGAAAGTTTTGATACCTTATCCTACTAAATCTTTATTTTTATCAAATTTATTTAATCTATTTTTAACCTTATTTAATAAATCATCAACATCTAATTTGCTTTTGCCATCAATAGCAGCATTTAGTTCCGAAGTTGTTATAAATCCTAATTGAGAAGATCGAAGGCAAGCCAAAGTTTTTACTATATTTTTTCCGCATACATTTTTATACAACATCCAGATACGCTCTTCATAGATATTTTCTGTATCTAGGGACAAAATAGTCCCCCATCCACCTAAAGCACTTTGTGGATCAATTTTCGGAGATTCCTTTAATATTTTCATTAACACGATAGTTGCACCTGGATTGCCACCACTCATTTTTTGGACAACATCCATTAAAGAATCTCTTAACTTAATTCTAGGGTTACTATAACTCATAGTTCTTCTTTCTTAAATTTTTTTTTAGAGAATTTTTTTTTAGAGAATTTTTTTTTCGCGAAAAAATGAAAAAATCAAACTTTAATTAACTTTTCTTTTTCGCTATCTTCTTTCAGGTATTTTTTCACTCTGTTTAAGAATTGAGCACGAGTTTCTGTTTCGTCTTTCATGTATAATTCAGGCAGATTGTCATGTTGTATAAATCCGGATTGCAAAGATATTGCTCGATTCTCGATATAAACTCTTGTATTTCTACAATTAACTGTTCGTCTTTGGACTTTTTCACTGCCCCAATCTATTTGATTTTGAACAGCTCCGGAAGATGTCTCATTATCACTTAAAATGCTAACTATTTTAGCAAAGTTTACAAAAAATCTTTTATATTCTCTTTTTTGTTCTTTAGGATAAGCTACTGCTCCCCCACTTAGAACAAGGTCCAAATCTTTTTACTAATTCGTGAAATAATAGTCTTTTAATTTGAGGAGTCCATTTGGTTTGATGTCCGCTTTTTCTTTCTCTACTTCCATTTTTCATTTTTCTGCTTCCTTTCTTTAAATTTTATTTGTTTTAGAAGGGAAAGATAGAGCAATCAGGGCTAAGTACTATTACTACCCCAAGTAATCTACCAACCCTTCTCACTTTAAAAGTCTAAACTAAAACTTTCTCTACTATTATATCAAATTTTTTATTTCCTGTGAAAGAAAAAATTTGATTAATGAACAAAATTTTTCTTTCTTTTATTCATTCAATCTCCATTGTTTTTCAATTGATATGTTTATATATCCATCAGTTGAAATCTATTTACTTTTATCAAAAAATTATAAAAATCTTGAGATATTTTATGTTTTTTTAATAAATAATCTAAATCCAATTTTTCTTCAAATTCTTTTATAAAATCTTCTGAAAGTGTCTGACTTGCTGAAATAAGAAACCAATTAATTTTACCTTCAAATTCTCTTATAAAGTTTTCTGAAAGTTGTTGAAATATTGAAATATTCATCCAATCAACTTTATTTTTAAACTCTCTTATAAAATCTTCTGAAAGTTTTTGATGATATGAGATATCTCCCCAATTTACCTTATCTTTAAATTCTTTGATGAAATTTTCTGAAAGTATTTGAGCATATGAAATATGAGACCAACTAACTTTATCTTTAAATTCTCTTATAATTTTTTCTGAAAGTTTCTGACGATATGAAATAGCATACCAATCTACTTTATCTTTAAACTCTCTTATGAATTCTTCAGAAAGTGTTTGATTGTATGATGTCCAATACCAATCAACTTTATCTTGAAATTCTCTTATAAAATCTTCTGAAAGGAATTGATCCCATGAGATATAATACCAACCAACTTTATCTTTAAATTGTTCAATTGAACAATTTAAATTCAGTTTCTTAATTAGTTTTTCTATTTCTTTTTTTACTTTATCAGTCATAAATAGACATTCTAATTTTTCTAAAATTTTATTCTTTTGGAAAATTTATTAAATTTTTATTTTTTCTTTCATTTTTTTGTGAGCATAACATTAATTTTCCACCGAAATACCGAAAGACCATATTAGCTTCTTTAACTGCTTTCAGACGTTCTTCATATATTGTCCGTAAATTATTTTCACATTTTAACAATCGATTGGCTTCTTTTTCAAGTTTCTCAAATTTTTTCTGAATAAAGACAGATAAAATTTTTGAATTAGTAACACCATTCCAGCCAAGCTTTTTCTTTGCAAAATCTGCAATAGTTTTACATTGTTCTATCATTATTTATTATTTTCATAGAGACTTTCCAGTCCATCTTTAGATTTGTATTTTTCATTCCCTAAATCTCGATTAGTTGTCCTCGGAAATTCAGTTATTTCATCGTTTGTATAAGAAATCATCTCATTCTCTTTTTATTTTTACATTGACTGCATCTTTCTTTGTGTTTTTCCACCAGTTCGTCCATTTCTAAAAGTATGGCCTCCCTTAGGAAATTCATTGCTTTTTCAATTTTACTATTTATGGCTTTTTTCTTTTTAGCGTTCTTTTTCTTTGCCTCCATTTTCTCTCTCTTCGCCACCTCTTCCTGCTCTCTAAAAGTAAGACCGCAACTTAATCCGGCTCCGCCAGGAACATAAGGCTGGTGCATTACGTGTTGACTTAGTCATTCTACTATGTCATTCTCCTTTCAGGGCTTTGCCATCTATTTCTGTTTTCAAAGGAATCACTTTGCATCGTGATTTGAAATGCCTTTGGTTATCTTCTGTGATTAACCATTCTTTGCCTCCACTTCGCACAGAACGCTCTGACCATAATTCACGGCCACATTCGTTACAGGTATAAACAGGGTGCATACTACATTCAGCTATTTTGGGTAGAGATAAATGTTCGTGTTTAACCATTCTCATTTTCCTTCCGGAGATTGATTAATTGTATTTATAAGTATTTGTTTTAATTCATTACCATAACCAAATCTCTTTTGGTTGAGTTCTATACTTTTCATAACATCTCCATCAATATGTCTTTTTGTAGCTGCTCTCCAATCACACAGCATTTCAACAATATCAATCAAAGTCATACATTGTATGAGGTTCTTTTTTCCTCTTTCAAAATACTCGAAATCATCTGCAACAGTTAGTAGAAAATGTTCGGGATGATGTCTGTTGTTAGCATAATGATGTTCAAGGGCAGGTTTCATTTCTTTGAGATACTGTTTATATTTTTCAGAACCATAAGTTGTACTTTTGAGTTTTTCAGTATATACCTCAAAAACTTCAACTTCAGGTGTATGTAACTTGCTTTGGTCATGTGATATACCCCTCTCCTTAAACTCTTGGCATATTTCATCAAGAAATATCCGAACTTCATCAATATGCTTTCTGGTTTCTTTTTCAACTTTGTGTCTGTTCATACTCATTCTCCTTCCAGGACTTGCTCGAAACGCTCTTTCATTGTTAATAATGCTTTCGCCTCATCTTCAAACATAGTTTCAACCTCTTTCAATGTCCATAAGTCACTAATTCGCAAAGCGGCTTCTATCGTCTCTCTCAGCTTCACGTTCTCGGCTTGAAGTTGCAATACTTGCTCTTCAAGTTGATAGTATGATTCTAATTGTCTGTCATTCATCTCATTTTCCTTTTAGGGCTTGCTCAACAAAGCTATACCCATTTGCTCTGCTTCACCTTTAATTAAGAGGATGAGTTTGTTGTTAGCTTCATCCATTTTTTCAAGTGGTATGTAATTCTCAAAAATCTCATTATACGCTTCTTTAAGTTTCCCGTTCTCGGCTTGGAGTTGCTTGCATTTGTTTGACCAGAACGCTTTTACTTCGTCCTGATATTGTTTTCTGGTTATATCGCTCATTTGTCACTCCCTTTGCCCGCGAGGGCTTGCTCTAAACCACAAGTACAATGCCATGCTTCTGGATATTTCTCTGCCCGACATTCATCACTATGTCTGCCATATTGTTTAAGAGACTTTCTGAGCCACTTATTCTCGGCTTGGATCTTACATTCTATATCCTCAGCCTCTTCCTTTAGCCCTCGAAAATACTCTACATCATTATTTAAGCTGCAAATATCGCCTGCATGAAGACGCATTGTTCTTAATAACTTCTCGTTCTCGGCTTTGAGTTGATCAATTTGGAGTTGGTTTTTTGTCGGTTGCTCTATACGAACCTTTTGGCTAACAGTAAATTTAACATCACAACCGCCATCTGATGTATCCCTAATCTCATAATTTTCCATTTCCCAATTACTCATCCTATTCTCCTTTGGCTTTCAAGCCTTTTTATTGCAATTGCACCATTGAGTATATGCTTCTTTGTTATCAGTCTCTTTGATAAACTCTTTCAGACTCTTATTTTGAGCCTTGAGTTGATCATTCTCAACTTGAAGTTTATCTGTTATTTCTCCCGCCCACGGCCAATCTCCTGTAATATCTTCACTGAATAGCATATCAATTGGTTTTTTAATTTGCTTAACCTTAAATGCTATCCGTGCTGCTTCTTTCCTATTTACAAATCTTGCTTTTGATGTCAAAAAGCCCTGCTCACTATTTTTCTTACAAGTTCCATATGGCGAGTGTTGAATTACAAAACCATGATTTCGCCCTGCAATTATAATACCATCAGCGCGTTTTATTGCTGCGCATTTTATTGTTTCCATCTTGTTTTCCATTATCATCCTTATTACCTGCCAAAGAATAGGTTATTTCAAGCTCATTAAGCTTTTTACTATTCATTTTATCTTTCTCAAAATATTTTTATGTTTCTTATTATATCAATTTTTTATTTCCTGTGAAAAAATAAAAAAAGAAAAAATTTCGAATTATAAAAATTTTTCTGCCGAAGAATAAAAAATTTATTTAACAAATAAAATTTTTATTCTTTCACTTCTTTTTGAATATTTTCTGTTTTTTTTAACTCAAATTCACATCCACAAATTAAACATTTAATTTTAGTTCCACTTAGGTCTATACGTTCTCCTATCTTTTTGCTAATTATGTTTTCACATTGTGGGCATTTGGTAACTGCTTGATAATCAGAAGATAAGTGAATAAGATATGATGCTTTTTTCATGATTAAGTCCTTCTAAGTTTTATATATTTTTCTACATTTAAGACTGGGCCTGGCGGGATTCGAACCCGCGAAACTTCGGATTAACTTACTACTATAGTTTTCACTACCTCTTTATTTGTAGTCTGGACTTTCTCTTAACCATATTGATTATATCAACTTAGGTTTTTCTCGTCAAGTCTCTACACGTTCTCATTACTGAGCTTCGCTCGGGATTACCATCAGCTTGACCTGTTAAGGCTTCCCCGAATTTGAGAAATTCTACTTCAAGAATTTCTTCTTGAGCACTCTTATTTAAAGTCCGATGCTGCACCACTTCAGCTTCAGGCCCCTTTTTATTTATTATTTTTTTTTCTTTTTAATTTTGTTTCTTTTAACTTTTTCAGTATCATATCTTACATAAAAAGATCTGCTCTTACTCTTATTGCATACAGGACAATATTTTAATCCAGGATCTTCTGATTTTAAATATTTTCTTTTCCAACCACAAAAACCACATTCATAATAGGAATATTCTCGAGTACTCACCAACTAAACTCCCTAATTGCTTCCGTAGTTGTCATTCCCACTTGTTTACATAATTTTTCTATTTCTTCATTAGCCAATTCTCGAACAAAAGGGTCAGGACTGGTATCTCTTATTAAAATTTTTATTCTTTGTTTTATCTTCACTTCTTTTAATTTCTTCACTCATTTCCCTCTTTAAGATTATTAAATTTTATTTTCTCACTAAATTTCTTTTATGTCAATCTTAAAATTTATTTTTTGTCCTTTACTTATTTCTATCAATTCACATGAACTATTTAAAAATACCTGAATTTGAAAAGCTATACTTTCTTTCTCATCATCTGTTAATTCTTTCTCTCGGGGAGGAAGAATTAATGTTATATCAGCTTTACATTTTATTGTTGGATATAATATCATTTCTATTCTTTCTTTATTATATTTTTATCGGTTAATTTCCAGTAAAAGCCTGAACATATTCCTCTGACAAAAGTTTAAATTTCCAACCCTCTCTTATATCAAAATGACAAACATATCCACCATGAACCTTTGCACAAAGTTTAGCAGCAACATAAGGCAAATCAATTGCTACAATTTGCAATATTTGCCCTTTATAACTATTATCTTCCCAAGCTCGTTTTACATACACTTTCCCAGTTAAAAACTCTTCTATGAAAGACTCAGGACAAACTCTCCCGTAAAGAATGGTTTTGAACTGTCCTACTTGAAAATCGTCTGGTTTTATATATTCCATTTTTATTCTCTTTCATCTATTTTTAACTAATGGACCCTCTCAGATTCGAACTGAGGATCTAAAAATTATGAGTTTTTCGCTTTAGGCCAACTAAGCTAAGGGTCCTTTCTTATCCTACCAATCCTTTCTCCACTATTTCCCAATCTACATGTTTCCAACGTTTTAATATCTTAGCGATTTGTAAAAGTAACTTTGCTCTCTCTTTTCCATAACTTAATATTCTTTCTGCGTGTTCTTTTGGAGTAAAATCCTTTGGACGCTTATATTTTAAATTTTTTAATTCCTTCCAATAACGATTAATTTTTTCAACTTTTTTCTCTTTTTTTTGTTCTTTTTCTTTTTTCTTTATTTCTTTCAGTTTTAATTTTTCTTCCGCCAGGACAGAAAAATTAAAACCACAGTCGCATATCTTAGTAACCGCCCAGGATAAAGATCCACACTCCGGACAGGTTTTAACTCCGAACCCTTTCTCTGTCGGCTTTCCTCTCTCTTTTACTTTAGGAGAAGGTTTTCGTCCTACTACTTTAGTAACAAAATTATAACCACATATACAGACTTTTGTTCTCCCTCCTATTATTTTTTTACAATTAGGACAATATTTTTTACCTTTTCCTGCTGATTCTTTTTTCTCCGCAACTGATTTCTCTTCTATCTTCCCTGTATGAAAATTGTAATTACATTGACAGATAATAGTTCTTACTCCGACTATTTTCTTACAATTAGAACAAATTTTCTTCCCTTTTCCTGCTGATTCTTCTTTTATTACAACTGTTTTCTCTTCTATCTTCCCTGTATGAAAATTGTAATTACATTGACAGATAATAGTTCTTACTCCTACCACTTTCTTACAGTTAGGACAAGTTTTTTTACCTCTGGACATTTTTTATTTTCTCCAATTGTTTAATTAGACAAATTAACTATCTATCCCAATCAATTTCACTATAGTCCAATTGATTCTGCCTCGGATTAACACTATTATATTTACCCAATATTTCTATGTTCTCAACAATTTTTTTCCAACCCTTCAATTCTTCAAGTATTTCACTTTTTGTTTTCTTAGTTACTTTAATTTTTCCTTTATCTTGAAATTCTCTTATAAAATCTTCTGAAAGTTTTTGATGATATGAGATATTATACCAATCAATTTTATTTTGAAATTCTCTTATAAGGTCTTCTGAAAGTTTCTGAAACATTGAGATCCAATCCCATTTAACTTTATCTTGAAATTCCCTTATAAAATCTTCTGAAAGTTTCTGATATTCTGAAATATAATACCAATCAACTTTATCTTTAAATTGTTCAATTGAACAATTTAAATTCAGTTTCTTAATTAATTTTTCTACTTCTTTTTTTACTTTACTATTCATATTCTTCTTCCTTTTTCCATCTTAAAATTAAATTTTTTATTTCCTGTGAAAAAAATTAATTAGAGTTATCTTCAAGTTCTTTTCTAAACTTTTTTGATAGTTTTTGAAATCGTAAGATAGAACTCCAACTAACTTTATCTTTAAATTCTCTGAGAAATTTTTCTGAAAGTTTTTGATGAATTGAGATATAATACCAATCAACTTTACCTTTAAATTCTCTTATAAAATTTTCAGAAAGTTTTTGATTTAACGAAATAGCATCCCAATCAATCTTATCTTGAAATTCTCTTATAAAATCTTCTGAAAGTATTTGATGTCTTGAGATATATTCCCAACAAACTTTATCTTGAAATTCTCTTATAAAATCTTCTGAAAGTGTTTGACATCTTGACATATATTCCCAATTAACTTTATCTTGAAATTGTTCAACTGAACAATTCAGATTTAGTTTCTTAATTAGCTCTTTTACTTCTTTTACTTCTTTTTTTACTTTATCAGTTCTTTTTTCTCTTACTGGGATCAAAGTTACATAACCGGGGATAACTGTATATCCATCTATCATTTTAACAAACCAGTTACCTTCTACATCACTAAAATTACCACTATATTCTTTCTCCAATACTCCCTCCCCCATATCAAGCTGTTTTAACTCTTGATAGTTTTTCTTACTAATCTTAGCAGCTTGAACTTTCAAATAATATGGTTTTAACATTTTATTTTCCATTCCTTATAATTTTGTTTTATCACTTTATTCATAATATTTTTTTGTTGGATATATAGGTTCATCCGTATCTTCATTCCATAATCCTTCTTCCTTCAAAGCACTAACAGATTCTGGAATAAGAAGATATTGTAGATATGCTGCAGTTACCACATCTTTATTGTCTCCATGCTGTTCAAGAAAATTTATTAGCTCTTGAAATTTTCTCTTATCTTTAGGATTAGAAACTATATTAGATATTTGAGCCAAATAAAACTCTAAATCACTAAGCATCTCTTCTAAAGCTGGTGTCTCATCTTTTGATTGCTCTGTAATAGTCGAGATAATATCAGATCTAAGTGCAGCATAAAATATTCTACGAGCCTTAGCATCAATTCCAGGAATCCTATGTAACATTGTTGAGAAACACTCTCGCATTTTTCTCACTTTCTAACATACCTCAAGACTTTTAAGTTCACTTCTAACTTGTCTAATAGTTACTTTATCCTGATGTTCTGGATATTCATTAGTTAATTGACACTCTACTGGGGCTAAAGCCCCGTAGATTCTCACAGAACAAATCCATGAGCTACATGGATATCGGGTTTATACTTGATATCCAAGGGGTGTGCCATAAACCCATCTACTGGTTCGTTTCGTTTTCCAAAACTACCCAGATACTTTCTAAGAATATTTGTAGCTCCTACCAAATCCCTGTGTCCTACAAAACCACATTTACATCTATAATTTCTTCCTTTTGCTTTTTTCTGATTACCACAACAAGGACAAGTCCTGGAAGTATATGACTCTTCCTGTGAAACATATTTTAATCCAAGATTTTCCCATTTGTATTTTAGATACCAACTAATTTTAGAATATAACCATGCATGATTTTCCTGATTTCTTTTATGACCACAATTATTTTCTACTCTATATCCTGTCAAATCTCCAACAACAAGAGTGTTGTATCCTTTGTTTCTAAGATACATCACTAATCCCGTAGTGTATTTGTGTAGGATATCTTTCGATTTATTCATTGTTTTTTCACAAAATCTGTCTTTAGCTCTTTTAAGTTTTTTCCATTGTTCACTTCCTTTCTTTTTATTAGACATTCGTTTTTTAAGAATAAAACAACCACGTTCTCTTCCCTGCCTAAAACTTCTAAGTAATCTTCCATTAAGAATAGTCCCTTCTGAACAGGCAGCAATATGAATCTGCCCTATATCAATTTCTACTGGAGACTCAGGAAAATATTTCTTCTTAGGAATATCTTGTTTATAACAAAATATCAATTCATATCCAGAATCATCCCATCTTAAGGTTGTCATAACTGGAACTAATTTATACTGCCAATTTATAATAAGAGGTTCAGTTTGCCTTCCGTTAGACAAAATAAGTTGTTTGTTTTTAACTCTAATAGCTGATCTTTTCCACATAACGGCAGTATATTTCTTTAATTTTTTAGGAGGTTTTGCTTGTGGAACTGTTTTCCTGACTTTTCTCCAGGACTTTAAAGCGTGAAAGAATTGTTGTACACTCGCATCTGCCGAATGAGCATGCATTTGATTAGAATTAAAAATTCTCATTAAAGAATTCGGATTCAACCACATTCCTTTTTTTCTTACAATTCTCCAAAAGAACTTAACCGTATTGGAATATAGTTTTCCTGATTCTCGTGATAACTTATCACAAAGTTCTTTTTGAGAATTAAATTTTTGTTTTCTTACATAATACATTATGACTTACTTTGAGCATTGATATATTTTTGAATAGTTTCAGCACTAACTTTCCCAGCAGTAGAAGCAAAATAACTTCTTGTCCACATACATGGTAATTTTCTTAATTCAGGAAATGTTCTACGTAGGTTATAAGATGTTATACCTTTACACTCTTTTATTACTTCTGCTGCTGATATAGTCGGAAAAACCCTGATAAAAAGATGTATATGGTTAGGTTGAATAGTGATATTTAAAACTGTCCAACCTCTTTGGGCACACTTCTCCTTAATAAGTTTTTCACAATCCTTAGCTATCTCGTTTACCAAAACTGGTTTACGTCTTTTAGAACACCATATTAAATGATAAATTATTAAGTGAACTCTATGTTCATCTCTGTTATATTTCATATTGTTATTATACGACATTACTAACAAAACTCCTTTTTTATTTTTAAAAATAATAATAAAAATATGTGTCTCCTAACAACTGGGGTTAAAACCCCGATGCTTGCGGAGACACATTTATGTCCAAAACTCAACTATTCTATTTGTATCACAAAAATCTGTATAAGCACAAGCTTGTTCGCCGCAGAATGTACACTGGGCTTCTACAAATTTATTTTCACAGATACCAACAGGTTTCCAGTTGTGCTTTATAGTGAACCCCCTAAAGACCAGTACTTATTTTACTTTATCTGTCACTCTATATCCAATATTTCAAATCTATTAAATCTATTCACTCTTTGATTATTTATTCTACTATATTCTCTTATTCTTTTAGGCAAAATTCTTTCATTATATTCTTCTTCCAGACGAATAAATTCATGCCAAAGTAACGAATCAATATGATGAGTATCTCCTACCACTCTACTACCAAAATAAATAAGCTGAATTATTTCATTTTCCAAAAAACTAGATAGTTCTCTTTTCCAACCTTCCAATAACATTATATCACAATACTTCATACCATGAAGACTACAAAGATCAGATATATAATATAATTTTAATTTATCTCCAAAATAAATATTATCTCGATAATATTTAAAAATACAATTATTTCTAGCCAGAACAATTGTATTTTGAAAAGCCATTTCAAATATTCCTTATTTCAAATTATTATGCTGTTATTATTTTTTTCACTTCAACGGATGAAATAAAATGTTCAGTTCCAGCTGGAATTTTATACTTACCTATTCTAGGATTAGTAGCAAAAATATTTTTAAACTTCTTAACAGGCATAGAAATCACTGCTTTTGATTGAGAAGTACCTCCCTTAATAATTCTACAAGCCCAGATATTAACAAAATCCAATAATGTATCAAGTGATTGTTTATAAGGATAAACAAGTTCTATCTCTATTCTAGCCCTAATCACAAATACCAGATCTTACCTGCCGAAGTATCTCTGCATTTGAAGTTTTAACATTTTTTGTTATTTCAAAAGCTTTTTTACTTGTAGAATCAAGTGAAAATTTAGATATTTTGCGAACAGATTTTCTTAATTTAGTCGATTTTCTCAATTTATATATCATAACTTAATTTTTGACATTATATTAGTTTCAAAGGAAAACTAATTCTCCTCTTATGATAATTATTTCTTTTCACTTTGA
>Ga0207997_1001555_pt1 | contig 11771 bp, 11 predicted proteins | sample AntAceMetag02UKN_FD_184777 | JGI IMG/M metagenome (GOLD analysis project Ga0207997, IMG submission 184777) | Saline lake microbial communities from Ace Lake, Antarctica - Antarctic Ace Lake Metagenome 02UKN (SPAdes) (version 2) | ecosystem: Environmental > Aquatic > Non-marine Saline and...
TACTGTTATTGATGGAATATAATCAACAGAATAATCACCAACGGAATTATTATATGTTGCTGACCCTATTAATTCATAATCTGCCCATTCTAATATATCAAATCCTTTGACATTGGATACCCATTCAACTTTCTTCTCACCTGTTGTATTAGTAAATAATCCAATCTTAATATCTTTAGTTGGCAATTCATTTAAGTGTTCAATCCGTGTCCAGTCAGTTACCCAATTATAATCGCATATCTCCTTTTCAATCACTTCTTTTCCACCTAACTCTTTCTCATCATATTCAGGATTAGGATGACATTCATAGACTAAATTATCTATACCATACTTGAACCAATATGTTTTATTCTTCTTTGTATAGTCTTTATTGACTTCAAAAAAACTGATTGAATCAAATAAATCGGTGATGGATTCATCAAAATCTCTTAGATATAATGTTGCTATTCTAACGTCATCTCCCTCTTCAGCCCAAACACTATATGAAGAAACTAATTTAATATCTAATAAAACTCCTTTATCGTCTGTAATTTGTAATCTTTTATCTGATGATATATAATCTTTTGTTAATCCATCCTTTTCAATTGAACTATCATTTGCTCTTAAATCGCTTATATAATTTGTATCCATTATCTTTGTTTTAATAAAATCTTCTTTCTCACTTTCATCACCAATCCACACGGGGTCAATGTCAATATATTCACCAATACCAAATCCCCATTTAACAGTTTCCCATACTTCCTTATGTCCAACTAACTTAATCCTATTAACCTTCTTCCTTTCCCAACAGTCACCATCTTTAATGGGTCTCCAATTATGACCATAAGTAGGTACTAACCATTCAACAGGAATATCTGGTTCTGTGCTAATAATATTATCTACATTATCGAGATTAACATGAAGTGTTCTGCTCCTACTAACCTTTTTAAACAATGTTTCATTCTCATATTTAGTATCATTGTATCCAGCAAAACATATTCTCCAATAAGAAGTAGTTACATTGATATAACTCTCACAATCATTCTCACAATGTATGTCTCCAGAATATGTAGCATTGACACCAGTGAGATTAAATAATGCACCGAATAAATCTGAATATGTTATTACTCCACCTGCTGCTAATATCCCAACAAGCATTAATGCTACTGTTTGCCATTTCATTTTGCATTTTTAACATAGATTAAAATTTGTTGTGTCTCCATGGAAAATCATACAACTTCCATTATCTTCTATATAATGATTCGTTGAGTCAACTTCAAATTTTATACTTTCTACTGTCAAATCTGTATCAATAACATAACTACCAGTTCCAAATGTACCAGTAGTAATTTGACTTGCAGGATGCCCATGTCCACCACCACATATAACACCAGCAGAACATGCTCCTGTATCATCAGATGTTATTGCATGTGTATGACTAGTTGCAGTAACAGCATTTGATGTTGAACCTGTATTTGATGATGGAGTACCAAGAGTTACTGTTGTATCAGCATTTGCACCAGGTAAAACATCATCTTCTCCACCAGTCATACCATCTCCTGCTACTATATCTTTAGCTAATGTCAAAGCAATCTCTGGAGTTGTCCCTTCTGTGCTTGTTATTGGTGCTGCTCCAGTGACACTTGTAACTGTTCCTACTGTGGTAGAATAACTTAATCCTATAATCCAATCATATATCTGGTCAGCAGTTGAAAGATGTGTTGTATCACCATCAGAAGGTGATGCTGTTGGTATTGCTGCTGATGTTGAACCTGTAATATGTCCATAAGTATCTAATACCAAATCTTGTATAAATGTAATAACTGAATTATCTATACTTGCTTGACTACTGGAATCATTATGGATTAAATCTTCACCTGTACAACTTAATCCTACACCAGCAACATCGCTACAATCAAATGTTATATCTGCTGTATTATCTCCACCTTGATACACAACATCAACACCATCTTCAGTATTGCCTGTCCATAAACCACCTGCATAATCCTCAACTTCTGCTTGTGTAAGTTGTGTATCAGTGTCAGTATCATTAACTATATTGACACATGTAAGTGTGTCTCCAATGGCTTGTACGTAATGATTAGCTGCACAACCAGATGGGTAATTATCAATAGTTGCCCATGATGCTGCTTGAACATATACACCACTTATATCATCACAGTTTCCTTCACCATCTAAATAAGTAGTTGTTCCAGCACATTCAGTACTTGCATTTGTATCTGAATTATCAAGATAAGTGGCATTCCCATACGTCTGATTAACAATTATGCTGTCTGCAATCTGTGTGTCCAATTCAGAGAAGGTGTCTAATTCTGCTTCTGTTATAACATCCACACAGTTTCCTTCACCATCCAAATATTCGTTGACTGCACATGCAGTGGATGCGTTGGTATCAGTATTATCTAGGTAATAAGCACCATCCTCTCCATCCAGTTTATCAGCATCCCATAAACTATCATCGCTACATGCTGTCCAATCATAACAAGTATAGGTAGTATCATCATCAGCTTCACATGCCAAATCATTCCCATTAACATATAGATGATTACCTGCTGCACAAGAAGTGTCCATATCAATCTTTGCTTCTGATATAGCATCTGCTGCTACTTCAGTCCAATCAAAGTTAATAGTAACAGTATCAGTAGCACCAACAACAGTATCAATACCATTGGTTCCACCTGCAATATCAACAGTATTAGTGGTATCAATGACTTGTTCTGTACCAGTATCACCAGTTAAATTGAATGTATATGCACCTGCACCTGCATCATCTGCTTCACAAGTCCATGATGCACCATCCATCTTCCATATCTCATTATCTGAACAATTTATTAATCCAAATGTTGTTCCTGATAAAGAAATTGGACTTTGATTTGTGTATTCAGTATTAGTATCATCAAGATAATTAGCATCACCATAAGTTTTCTGACTATCATTAAATACAATATTCTGCGCATCAATATATGTTGTTTGTGAATTATTATAAGACAAATCTTGTGCATCAATGTAAGTTGTCTGGCTTGTATTTGTATTTGTTATTGCTGTATCTGTTTGTGCAGATGTATAATAATCTCCCTTGTCTGCTGTCCAATTTCCTATGCTATCAATATATGCCTTTGTAGTTACCCATATTTGATAACCTGATTTATCAGATGTCCAGTTTCCTATTGAGTCTATATATGCTTTGGTTGTAGTCCATATCTGATATGTAGAACTTACAGCAGTCCAATTGCCAATACTATCTATATAAGCTTTAGTAGTAGTCCAAATTTGGTATGTGCTTTTATCTCCTGTCCAATTACCCATGCTATCATCCTGTGCTGATGTATAATAAGAACTTTTATCGGCACTCCAGTTTCCAACTAAACTAACTAAATTAGATATAAGAGCATAAGATGGTGAGTTCTGAATAACACTCCAATTAATCTTACCAAGCCACCAAGAATCTGTATTAGTGAGATTATATGCACCTTGACCCCAATTAGCTGTTAATGGTGTGTTTCCATCCCTATGAACTGAATATGGGTCAATCTCTTCACCAACTGGTGTACCAAACCCTTTGCTTATCGCAACCCAATCAAACTGATGGATATGTCCTGAGTTTCCTACTTCTACTTGATAAAATCTAACTTGTACTATTCCATCTTTTATGTGGTCTGATGAATCATAAACACCTAATGTTTGTATTTCTGCTGTTGTTGATTCAATTAGATGTCCATACCCTTCCCAAAGTGAACTATTATAATCCCATATCTGTATTATTGATAAATGTCCAGCATCAACATCTGTTTTATGTCTTACTATCAATGATGTAAAGTCTTCCACACCAGTAAAATTAACTATCAACTCAAAATCTGAATTAACTTCTGTTATGTTATAAGTTATCAAATCATATTCTTGGATTAATGCTAATGAACCTGAAGCAGTACCAGTTACAACTTCAACAGAACTTGCATTGTAATATGTTACTTCAAATTTACTTTCATTAAAATCAATTTCTACAGCACCAGTTGATGAATTGACAATAATATAATCATCAGCACTTGATACTGATTCAACTAGTTCTACACACACACCATCACCATCTAAATATTCATTTGAATTACACGCTGTTGATGCATTAGTATCCGTATCAACATCACTCCATGTTCCATTCAATGCAAGAACTTCAGTCTCATTTAAGATATTAGCAAATACTACATTACTTGTAGTATTCAAATCCTGGTCAAAGTAATCTGAGTATGTAAATGAACTACCATATAAAGCTACCCATGTACTGTTTACCTCTAAATATCCACTCTGGTCAACTAAATCTCCTCTACTTTCATTTATCCACCATGTCCTGTCATAATATACATTTGAATCAGTTATACCTAATATCGGAAAGAAAAGAGCATAAGTGAAACTACTGAAAAGAATACTCATCACGATTAATGTTAATAATATCTTTGTGCATTTCATTTCTAAGTGTTTTCCATAGTCAATATATCTTTTTGTTGCCAATGAATAATATGATGGCAATTCGCACATAATAAAATACATTTATCTAATTCTTTTAGTGTTTTCTCATTTATCTTTTGGTGGAACATTCTACCTAAATTATATAATTTATTTTCTTTTTTTATATGATGGAAGTGATAACAACACAAAGGCAAATCTTCAATACCACACATTTCACATTTTCCTCCTTTATAATTAACAGCAAATTCCTTAGATACTTGTTGTGTTTTCTTATACCATTCCTTTATATCAAAATTACTTTTTCTACTTCTAAAACAATCAACACAAATTCTATTTGCATTTCTTTTTTCACAAATCCTTTTTCTCCTACATTGGGGACAAGGATAATTACCTTTTTGACGAATCCCACCTTTCCAATGATAATTTTTATCACCGAGATGTATATTTAATCCTAACCTATTTGCTATTCCGATATTCTTCCTATTTGACTCTAACTTTTTGGATGAAATCATTTTTACGAATAAGAATATGTACCTTTTAAAACCCAAGATTTATTAAATTCCTTGTTTCCATCTGCCCATGCTTTCATAGTAAGTTGGTTATCTGTGTATGTCTGTTTCATTATTCTCCATGCAGCAGTAGCACTACCTGTGCCTGGCAATGCCCAACCATGATATTCCTCTAACATAGTGGCATTGTATGATACACGTTCAGTGTATATATGGATTGTAGTTGCCATAGCCATTTTAAATCTTGTAAACTTTTTGTGTGAAGTTCATTAACCAAATCTGGTTATTATCTAAATCTTCATTATTAATCTTTGTCTTATAAACAAAATCTGTGCTCTTGTATAAGAATGTTGTTTCAGTTCCACTTTGTCTCATAAATAATCTTGGTGGACTATTTGGATGATATGCTTTATCCTCATTGTATAGTTTCATAAATGTCCCTCTATCAACACCCAATGCTTCAACACCAAATATGTTCTTCAGTTCATTATCTGTATCTTCATCAAACTCAGATATGATTTCAGGTTTTTTCAATGGTGCATGTGTTTTATCATCCTGGACTTCTTTCTCAACAGGTTCAACTTCTTCCTTGATAGATTTACTTTCATCAAATTCAAGTAACCTGTCAAAGAACTTCCTTATCAGTTCATCATAATGAATACCTTTTGTCTCTTTTCCATAACCAGATGGTTTTCCTCTTGATTCAGATATGGATGTTTGTTCATCACGTTTAGCATTCCTTATATTCTGTGAATCATCAGATGGTAACTCTCTTGGATTCTGGTCTCCAATTCCATCAGATTCACCCATCAAATCAAGTTCCTGTTTCTTTAACTCATTCTCTGTCCTGTTAAGTTCTTTCAACAAAGCAGGTTTATTTAACTGAGATTCTACTGATGATAACAATTCATTCTCTTTCATAAGATTATCAAGTTTACTCATCCTTGCTGTTTCTTTCTGGATATCTCTATTGACAAAGCTGTTCTCAAATACAATCTTAACTCCAAAATGTGGTATCCATAACTGAGTATTCATGGTCTCAGCAAATGTTTTCTGCATATCCCTGATAGTCTCCCAATATCCTCTCTCTGCATCACCACCTGTATCTGCTTTAGTGTTAGTATCACCAAGGATATAGGGTATGGCTGACCTTGGTATCCCCCATTGTAGTGCCATTAAACCTGTTATATACAAACCCATATCTTTGAACTGCATCTGTTCTAGACTATTAAGGTCAGCAATAGCCAAATCACCTGTAGTAACATATAATCCATGTCTGTTCTCAACATTCTTATATTTAAGGAACTCCTGCTTAGTCTTCATAAATGCAGGAGTATTTGGCTGGACATTCTTATATGATATAATCTTATCCATAGCACCACCATTCTTATGAATAGACATCATATTCTGCCACATAAACCTTAGTAACTCCAATTGAGTAAGAACAGCATCTACAGGTGTGAATCCATTAGGTTTCCCATCAATGTCCATAAATGTATAATGGACAATCTCATCTGGTTTAAATGTAACATTCTTTAATCCCATGACATGCTTGTATTCTTTGATATCATATTCATCATGGATAATCTCAATAGTGGATGATGGAACATACCTATACTTCCTTGGTTTAAGGATATCTTCATCAACTTTATCCAGGTCAGCAAATCCTTCTTCTGCCTTCATATCAAGTATAACATCATCAACAAGATGTGGATATCGTTTTGACTTGAACTCTAATCTGTTCCTGAGTATAGAATCCTGTATCTCCTTTTTAATCAGTTTATCAGTAAGTTTCCCTAGCCAACCAAATCCTTCACCTGTTACAAGGATATCTACACACTGAGACTTCATCAGTTTCCGTAGCTGGACTTCCAATGCGAACTTATTAACTTTCAATACTTTATTCCTACCTGACTCTGATTCATTAACAGGTTCAAATTTATACCTACCAGTAACATCTCTTGCAACCTTATTAACAAACCCACATAATTCACCAATGTTCTTATACCATTTCATCAATGATTTCTTTCTTCTGAGTTGGTTAACTTGGTATAAATAAGAAGATGCAGAAGTAGTTATGGCATTAATCATTGGCAAGTGCCTATCCATATCTCCTGTTGGTTTATGACCTATCTGTGTAAATACTCTGCTAAATGTTGATGACATTTTATCAGTCTCTTACAGCTTCTTTAGTTATCCGTATAAATTCCTTCCACAACCATACTACAAATCCATTTGCTATGACTAGGCTGATATTATTCCAGCCTTGCCATTCAAACCATACATTCCAAATGATTGTTATCAGGATACCATACTGTACAACATACTCAAGAAACCAAAGAGTAAACATCTGGTAAGGAGATTGGTCATTCAATTCCTTGCTTTCTGTTTTTAAAAGTTCATCTAACAAACTCAGTCTTCCTCTAACACTATGGAGTTTATCCTTTATATATTTTGTCATTACCATATTTGAGTAACACCTTTCATTTCACAGTATTTAATCTTATATCCTCATAATCCTTCTCCATCTTGTTTAACTTTTTAATGTTAGATATGATTGTCCCTTTCATCTTGACATCATTAATCTGTGTTTTATCAAATCCAAGATGTTGAAGTTTGATTGACATATCAGTAAGTTTCATCAGGTTCTCTTTAAACCTGTGTTGGATTATCTCAAACTCTTTAACTAAGATAGATAAGGGCATTGGAATACCATACCATTTAGGTTTATTATCATCAATTAACCCTTTCAATCTAATGGTCTTCTTGATATCATCAGCTCTCCATATCTTATGTGTATTCAAATCTTCAATGAATCCATACAACATATTCCCTTTTTCATCTTTCTTGAAATCCAGTTCACCATTGACAATAATTCCATCCATTGTCTCAAACTCACCAAAATATGTCTTGTATATCTTCTCAAGTTCTTTTAGCTGTGTCATATCATATGAACATGCCAACTGAGTTTCTCTTAGTTTATATTGGAAGATTATCCGTTCCTGGAGTTTTTGTGTGATTATCATCTCTGATTCATCATTATCATACTTAACTGAACCTGCTGATGATTCATCATGTTGGTTCTTAAACTTCTTAATCTTACTTGTTATGATTTTCTCTTTTTCATCCTTTCCTAGTTCAATCTTTTTTGGTCTTATTGACTTTGGCATGTTTATCACCTTTTTTGTTAATTGATTGTTTAGTCTTGAATACTTGAACTTGTTGTTTCAATATCTGTATCTCCTGTTTAAGTTTATCCACTTCATTAGTGATATTATCTTCAGGGTTCCAGATAGGAATATTAACTGTCTCTGCAAAGAACTTTGGGTCTTTTGGTGATTTAGATAGATACATTGGAAACTCCTTATGAGTAGGAACTTTGTTTAATTCCTCTTCAGAGATACCATAGAACTTAGACATAGTATGCCAATTCCGTAACATGAAATCATTAACCCAAAATCTGTCAGCAGTATCTTCAAGTATCATGGTTGTTAATATATCAAGGATAAGTTTCCTTGCTTTGTAACTCCTTAGTTCCATTGATGATTTAAGTATCTCATCAGCTTTCAAGGCCTTTTCTTTTGGCTTTGAATTAGGACTGGACTGGATTTGGTTATATACCCACTGACTCCATATATCTTTAGTTGCTTCTAACCAGTTGTAATAGAACATCCTTACACTATTATTCCAATTAGTGTTAGGTATCTTATCAAAATCATTAATGAGATGTTTCCCAATAAATCTGTTGATTAATTTGAGTAATGGGTGCATGAATCTGTCTTTTAACAATAGATGTAATAAGTTCCATCTTCTCATTTGTGGTGTTGTCTGACTTAATACCTTATCTCCTTTATTGACAAACCATCTGAATAGTTTAACTAACAGCTTATGTATCCAACCTTCTTTAGTAGTTACAGGTAAGAATATCCCATCTTCCATTGCTTTATTAAGTTTAGTCTGTAACTGTTCTGCTTCTTCTTTAGTATCACATTTAAACTCAAACTGTTTCATACCACCCATCTGTCTTTCATTGCTAATATCCATTATTTATGCACCTTCTCATTGTTTGATACGGAATCATCATATATCTTTTTCCACATTGGATTTCTTCTTGTAGTAACTAGATATTGTATTTTATCAATATTGTGGTATTGGTAGAACCAACCAGTAATCCATACTAAGAATGCACCAATAAAGCTTACCACCATGATGATTAATAAACTTAATCTAGCTAATCCCACTTTATCAAGCACAAGTAATAATAGACTTACTTCAGTAAATAATTGAGTGAATTTCCCTAATACATGTCCTCTACCTAAATCAGTTAGATACAGATGCCACATAAACCAGTATGTAATTTTAGCTTTCCGTGTCTTGAGTTCATCTGGAATATCAACCTTGAATGGATTAATAAGTTTCATGTGCATCATCAAGTCAAATAATTAAATATCTCTTCATTAGTTCCATCACATACATAGCTTAAACCTAAGTTAGTGAACATATGCATATATGTCTGATGTCCTGCTACATACATTGATTTGATGTAACCAAGAGTCATGTTCTCATTAACACCATATTGACCAAGCTTAAATGAGTTGTATTCCATGACTTTCTCAACTCTGTCTATCCTGTTTTCCTTATTGTTGTGGATGTTGTTTATGATATACAACTGAAGTATGATACCAACCACAACCAATACAACTAATATTTTAATCAGGTTATTGGTATTAAAATCAATATCAAGTGTCATTATGGTTCACTCTTATAATCAGTTGTCCTTAGCAGGTGGTAATCCTGATGGATGAGTTGATTTTGGGTGTGGTGATTGAGATGAATATTTCTTATCATCTTTAATAACACTCTTGTCAATCTCTTTCTTGACATTGCTAACATCAACAGAGTTAGGTTTGACCCATTCACCATTAATCTGAACAGCAATATGTTCCATCATACTTTTCCACTGAACAGGATGATGTTTACTGAAATGGTAGTTGATATCCATATATTCTACATCCTCAAACTTCTTAAAAGGTTTACCTGTATCTTCACATATCATACATTTATAGTTTCCCATTGTTATGTTCCTCCATGATTCTTATCATTAACTGTCTGAATATTAAACTAAAACTTCCTCATATAAATCTTATTTGTTAAAGTATCAATTATCCATGCAGTATGTTTATTACAATCTCTATCCTCAAAGATTGGAATATCTTGAAATTCAAGTTTATTATCAAAACCAAATCTTTTACACAGATTAGTTTTAAAAGGGAATGATTTTATTGGATAAATCAAATAAACCAAATGTTTTATTTCTGAACCTTCTTTTAATGCTATTTCTTTTAAGTTTATAAACACACTTGCTCTAATCATTTAAAACACCTCTAAGCTTGGTTCCACTATACCCATAGGGTCACATAATTGGATAAAACCAGCAGTAGCATCCTGTGTATCATCAGGTATCTTCTTTAACTTGGCATCCTCAGTCTTACCACCTTTCTTGACATGACTGGCAGCATTGATAAATAAGTATCCCCTAACACCTTTGGTGGCAATGACCTGTCCTGCCTGTGATTCCCATTCTCTATGCTTAATCCTATGCAATAATCCTTTCTCTAATACATATTTATACCTTTGATACATACCAGACTTATTAGGACCAGAGAACACTGTATCCTGTGCATCTACCTGTATAGCTTCAAACAATGCAGCCATACCAGCATTCCCTGTGACATCAAATCCGAATACTGGTAATGTTCCATCTTTACTCCATTCCTTGAGATATTCCTTGACTGATTTCTCATAATGCCAACCATCACTATCATCCACATCAACACCAGCTACCCTTGTAAGTGGATACCCAATAGGATACATATGTATGATTGGGATAAAGACTTCCATAAACTTGTATTTCTCGTATTCAGTGTGTGGTTCTGTATATCCACCAATTAAACAGGACTGGTCATGCTTAGCACCTACATCCAGGAAAAAGAATGGTTGTTTGCCTATCATGTCTAATTCTGTCAATTTGGCATCATAACTGCGGTTAATCTCATCAGGTGAGAAGTAACATAAGCTGGATATACTACGGATAGCTGCTACTGTACTTTCAAACTCCTGTCTGCTTAGTTCATGCTTCAGTTGGTCATACTCTTCCTGTGTATTCCCTGGTTTGTTCAGATAGTTGAAGACATATGTATGAAATCGTTTTGACTCATCTTTCATGGTCTGGTTCTCTAAATCAGTACCAAAGTTATCACTACCATTAGGATTAGTCATAATCATTATCCTACCTTTAGTGGTGTATAACCTTGGCTGAGCAATCTGGTTATAGAACCATTTAAGGTCAACATCTGTCCAGTATTCAAATTCATCAAGGTTAAGTTCATGCAAGTCATATCCAAGCAATCCTTCAGTACATGGTGTACATACAAGCATATTAGTGTATTTAACTTTATTTGTCTTCTTTTCCTTGATATCATATGTTAAAAGTGTTAAACTGTCAGTAGTAGTCTTTCCATCAATAGTACCATCTTTCCAGTTAACTTTCATAGTGTTCAGGAGTGCTTTCACTCTCCGCATCTGGAATGTACTCTGTGGTAAGGATTTAGAGACAATAGCTTCATGGTGTGCGTATCCATGGTCTCGTAACAGGTTCCATACTGCCTTGACATTGAAGGTAAAACTTTTGCCAATCTGGTTCCCTGACCTAAAATATATCCTGTCATGTTTATCATTGAGTATCATATCCTGGTATGGATACAACCTTAATGGATTATTCTGGTCATCTTTCAGGAAGAA
>Ga0207997_1001557_pt1 | contig 11764 bp, 24 predicted proteins | sample AntAceMetag02UKN_FD_184777 | JGI IMG/M metagenome (GOLD analysis project Ga0207997, IMG submission 184777) | Saline lake microbial communities from Ace Lake, Antarctica - Antarctic Ace Lake Metagenome 02UKN (SPAdes) (version 2) | ecosystem: Environmental > Aquatic > Non-marine Saline and...
ATGCCGAGAATGTTTTGGGGACACGCTTCAACGGCTTGCCGTATGCGTCACAGGCTCCGGCGAAATGGGGGCACGTAACCATGCAAAACTCACCACTTGCATCGGTGTCTATTTCTACTACTACGTTGCGTTTCATGTGGATACTTTCTGGAAAGCGGGGTGGGCGATACACCAAGTCGCCCCTTCATACATTTGACCACACGTTCCATCCAAGATTGTGTGGGTTGGTGCCGAGTTTACCCGCGTCTATCTATTCGCCCATGAATGTTTCTTCATCACTCGCAAAATCGTCGTCGTCCAATGCCGGCGCAGCTTCACCGTCACCAACTTCGCTTGAGACATTTTCGGGTTCAGGTTCAACGGCTTCCCCTACGACATCTTCTTGTGCTGGTTCTTCGATAGTGCCTTCGGAAGACGAATCGGGTGGGGTGGGCTCTCCATCCCCGTCGACATTATCTCCCTCAACAGCTTCGTCGAGGACATTAGGATTGTCGTTAATACCCATTGCACGGCGCTCGACCTCTTCGTTTGTGTCGATGCGAACTACCAACAACTCGTTTGTCGTGTAATTCTTCGTCACTTCACAAGGGATCTCGCGGTGTTCTCCATCCTGTAGACGTTTGCGGAGTTCATCTTTCCGGGCGGTAAGCCCTTTGATTTCTTTGCCGAGATTGGACGACAGAAAAGCACGTTCGTTTTCCTTTGTGCCGATATCTGCCATAACGTCGATCAGCTCGTCAACAAGCCGATCCTTTTCGCCTTCGCTCCAGTCCACAGCCAACAGTCTTGTTGTCGTGGATTTCGTTATTTCTGGTCCCATGATCTTTCCCTTTCAGAAAGGTAGAGGTCCAATATTATTCTTCTTGCAATATGCGATCGCTACAGCCAACGCAGCCCACACATCCTTGCTTACACCAAACAGCGGTCCCGGTGTCTTTTTTAGCCCAATTTGGGGCACCTTCCCCCCGCCAGTGGCAGGGAACAGGTCTATGAGTGCCTGACGTACATTGGCGTCCTTTGCCCGTGTGTTGTGGCAAATTTCCATCTTGCACTGAGCCCGGAAAATCCGGTCAACTATCAGTCGGTGCATCTGAGAATAACACATATACCGACCGATCCAAACACACGTCTCAAACACCTCTCGACCCACAGGCATTCCGTATGACGCGATCATCTCAATCACGACTTTATCAATCTCCGGTTTCCAATACTTGATAACCGAAAACATCTCCATGTTCGGAACGATGCCGTGCTTCACAACCTCTTTCTTTTCTGGATTCCACACCACATACGCGCTCTGGGTTGTACCGGGGTCGATTGCAAAGATCACTTTTTTATCTTCGCTTTCTTCAGCACTGGGTTGCCGATTGTTGAAACGATCAGAGGAACCAACGCATCGCGGACCTCTTTGGAAGAGCCGAGAACCTGTTGTACCGCGTAGGGGCTCAACGGCATAGAGGGTTGGGGTGGAGACAAACAATCCTTGCCATTCTTGCCAAGGTCTTTCGCCAACTTCCTGATAACAGCTTTTGCCTTGATCGGGTCCGCCCAGTCGTTCGACGATCTGCCGTCAGCAATGCAAAACCCATCTATCCCCGGGTCCCCTTCGTTGCAGTTCTCTATACCCCATTTATAAATTGCCTTCTTTGCCTTGTCCGCCCACCCCAAACCGGCCAATATCCCGGAATAGATTAAGCCGCGTTCTTGTGTGGATATCCTGTTCATAAACTCGTAGATAGAAACGTGTTGTGGTAGAGACAGGAATGTGTCGCGGTGTTGTGGACAGGTTTCGTCCTTCACTTTGCAAAACATGCAATGCTCTCCACGGCACAGCGGGGCGTCTTCAACGTCACACGCATCGACTATCCCGCGTATCTCTTCGCCAATGTCCTCGACCTCTCCACGGTCAAAGGTGTAGTCAGAATACCGCATAGATTCGGGAAGTGCCGGTTGCAGTTTGATGCACCAAGCATCGTGTCCGCCAAACTCTTCAACTGCTCCCCATGCGTAAGCCTGAAACTGACTGTTTGTACGTGGACCCGGAACCCAACCAACCCCAAACTTCAGGTCGATTACCACAACGTATTCCCCGGGAACTACGATAAGAATGTCGGCACGGTTGCCGTGTTTACTGGTGCTGATACCGAGCCCATTCAGGTCCATCTTGTGTTCCCAAATGACCAACGCATCGTCACCACACGCACGCTTTACTTCTTCTATCTGGTCCAAGCACCATCGCACATCCCCAAGATCCGCTTCGGTCAGATCAAAAGGGGCGTTATCAACCCACAGCTTAACAGGAGCAAGCCCGCGGGAGATAGCTTCGGTCATCGAGTGCAAGTATGTTCCCCGAGCAGCAGCAGGGCTATCAACCCCGCCACCACTAGTTTCTCCCCTGTCTATTTTACGCAACAGATTGACAGAGCCGGGACACATCTTGCAGCGCCACAATTGAGACGGGCTGGTATACCCGTGATCCTCATTCGACGGCACTGGAGATTTCCTTCTTCAAGCTCTTGACAGCCTTCGCAAACATGGCCTCATTCCACTCCGAAGTAGCTTCGCCAAAACCCTCTTGGAGATCGCTCAGAATGACGCCGGCCTTGTCCCCACCGATCGCCTGCACAAGCTGGACCTGCAGAGTCGCATACTCCTGCTTCGCCGTCTGGGTTACGATAGGATCTGGTTCGGCAAGAGGGTCTTGACCTTCGTCAATCGGAGGGAGTTCGTCGGAAGGTGCTGGCGTCTTGTTGACAGGCGCCGGCTTTGGTTCAGTCTTTGCCTTGCCACCAGTCCGGGCAGGAGCCTTCTTCTTGTCTCTCCCAAACACATTCTCAAAAGAAACCGTACCCTCTTCCATGCTATTGCGAATGCCAATCAACAAGACGACCTTGTTTGTTGCGCCGTCTGCACCGCTGACAATATCACGAAGTTCGCCCTCCTGAACATCGTGTTTTTCCCCGAACCACTTACAGAGTGCGGTCCACGCGGTCTTGACTTTGACAACGCCTTCGGAGTCGGTCGCCAAGTCTTGCACAATACGTTTCTTGATGTCCGGAAGCATGAGTTGGGTGTACGGGCGAAAATGCTTGAGCACTGCATCGCGACGCGCTATCGAACATGCAGCCTTCTCCGCAACCTCCCACCGGCCACCCCACACATTGACAGATGCAAGGCCCGTCTGAATGCTCATTGTCGTAAGATCGAACACGACTGCCTTTGCAGTCACGCGGTCCCCCGCCGTGTCTCGCTCAATGATGTTTTCGTCACACCAGATGCGACCAAACTGGGACTGCGTAATCTCTGCAAGCCGAACCGATTCCCCGAGCTTGAACTTCTGCCGAGTTGTCCCCTTTTCCTTGCCTACCGGGACGCAGTAGAGACAAGAGACTGCCATATCATACGATGATGTCGCGATCTCCAGTGTGTTTTTACCACACACAGCAACGTCCCTCGGCGGGAGTTCTGCGATTGTCTTAATCAAATCTGCAGGCGGCATTGCCATGCTGGTACTGAGAGCTGTTTCCATTGTTAGAAGTCACTTTCGTCAATGTCGGTTTGTGTAGATGCCAGACCGGGAGCAGAACGCAAATTTGCGTCTGGCGCTAATTCCTGAATTTCCTTGACCTTGCCCATCACCGCGAGAACAACTTCGGTAAGTTGATCCATCGGGCCGGAGATCGACACCCCGCCAGTCACACGCTTGACCCAAATCCCCAGAGGATACTTTGAATCGTTTGCGGTAGGGTATTCTACGTCGTTAATCTTCGCCTTGACGTTTACTTTAGGCCTTCCCCCACTAGCGTTGTCGGCAATGTAAACCGAGAACGTGTTGTCCTTCATCTCCCACTTCTTTTCTCCCATACTACAAACCACCCTTTCTTAGAAATGCACGGTATGATGTCCGCGCACGTTCGAGTTCCATGTGGCGATTTTCACCACACTTGTTACAAAGATCCCCAACAATCCAGTACGATTTACCGCACCGAGGGCAAAGGTCGGGGAGTTGATAGTATTCTTTCTTAGACATATTCAAATTCAATCCGTGTGACTTCATCTGTCCGACCGCACTGATAGTGCCAAACGAGCATGTGAATAAACTGGTCTGGCGTCTTGTCGGGAAAACCCTCACGGATGCAGTCAGCCTTGTCGATATTGCACAGCGGTTCCCGGCGCACTGATACCACACGGATAGGCCCGCCTATGTTCTCAACCTTCTCCCCCAGCTTGAGGCCCATACCTTTGACTACAGGCTGAATGAGATTTCCCGGCTTCACCTTCAGCCAACCAAATCTCCGAGTCACAGTTTTTGTTTTATTTCTCACTTGGTCTGTTGTCATAAAGAAGGACATGTTTTTCATGCTTCCACCTCTCCAAAAAGTGATGGGTTCTTTGTTTTCTTATTCCACGGCAATGCGTTGACCCATTCCTGATATTCCCCGCCAAGGAGATACGTTTCCTTCGCGCAGATAAATCCGCCCCACCATGCACCGCGGCAGGCACGATCGTTGTACGGGCACTTCACAACATTCTCATCACTGAAGGCAATGTATCCTTCGTCAATCGCTTTTTTCAGGTCGGTCTTGGTCAGTGGCTTTTTCATAACCCCTCAACCTCATCTCTGCGACAAACCGAATATGTGAAAGCACCCGCAACACGTTTCTCGACGATACATGCTTCGTCTGGCATGAACCCGTGCTGTGCCCACCATGCAATAATCAGTTTCTCTTTTTGTTCGGCAATCCACTTGGACAATTCCTTTATCAACTCATCTCTGTGCCCGGCCATATTGCCACCGTACTTGATTTTGTACGGGTCTCGAACTTCTGTCTGGAACTTCTTGTACATTTCGTCGTATGATTTATTCATTAATCTCTCCAATCTTCGTAGTCATCCGCTGTTGGTGGTTCGTCGAACCCGTCAAGCTGTTCTTCAAGGTTATCGAAGCGCATTCTCTCGCCGGCAAACGACAGGCGGATTGTCCCGGTCGGCCCGTTGCGCTGCTTGCCAATAATGATCTCCGCAATCCCCTTGTCCTTTGTCGTCGCATTGTACTTCTCATCCAGATAGCAGAACAAAACCATATCCGCATCCTGTTCAATTGCCCCGGAGTCACGAAGGTCGGACAGTACCGGCCGGCGCTCATTCTTTGGCCTGCTCTCCACACCGCGTGACAACTGGCTGATCGCCATGTACGGGATGTCAAATTCTCTGGCAATGAGTTTCAGGCTTCTTGAAATTGCACCCACCTCGGACTGTCTGTTCTGGTGTTTCTCCGAATCGTGCATCAATTGGATGTAGTCACCAATCACCATTACCACATTCCGGGTCTTAACCAGCCGGCGCAACTTTGCCCGTTGCTGCATCGGAGTCAACAGGCCGGTGTCGTCAACCTCTATCAACATGTTACGAACACGCTGGGAACTCGCCATAATCCTCTCGTACTCAGCTTTGGCCGTGTAGGGGTCCCGGAGTTGTTTGATACTCACACCCACCTCGTTACAGATGGCACGCTCTACGATCTGCGACTTGCTCATTTCCATGCTAAAAAGGGCAACACAAGCGTCCTTTTCGCGACGGCACACATTCAATGCAGCACTGAGCCCGAAGGATGTTTTTCCCATCCCCGGGCGCCCAGCCACAATTATTAAATCTCCCTTTTGAAAACCCGTTGTCTGTTTGTCGAGCAAAGTAAACCCGCTTGCCAGCCCGACAGGTTTGCCAGTGCTCCGAACCCGATCCATGTGGGAGAAAATCTCCGGTACAATCTCTTCGGTCGAATACCACCGGCTTGTGTCAACTCGTTTTGTGACACCAAATATCTTTGACTCAGCAAGATCTACCAACTGGTCCGCGTCCGCAGCATTTTCAAAACAAGCATTCTGCAGATCGTCGGAAATGTGTATCAATTCCCGCAGGCGTCTCAATCCATCTAGTTTCTTTGCGTGGTGCTCAATATTTCGGGTCGTGACAACCCGCTCCGTAAGCTCGGTCAGATAAACCTCTGTCCCGCCAAGTATCGTCTCCCCGGCGTCCCGAAGCCCATTTGAAACCGTTATCAGGTCAGCATCCCCGCCAGACCTTGCAACAAGCAAGATCGCAGAGAACACCTTTTTGTTGCGATCGCTGTAGAAGCACTCTTTCGATAGAAGCTCCATCCCAGACTCGCAAGCATCCCTGTCTATAAGCATCGAGCCGAGTACTGTTTGTTCCACCCCTAAAGAGCTTGGCATTTGTTTAGTCATTTTTTACCGGATTGTGATAAGGTGCAGATCCCCCGCCATCGCGAGGCAGGTAGACCCTGTTCATCTTTTGGTCTAATGCGTTGCTGAATGTTTTCTTCCAATCAATCTCTGGGTATTTGCCGTTGCTGCCAACCCGAACACCCTTTTTCTTATGCCTCCATCCAGCTTCGACACCCCAAAAATCAACAAACGCTTTCTTCAAGGACTGCCGGACGTCGATGTTCTGGATGAACTCTTCTCGCTGGGAAACCCACTTTTCATCTTTCAGCAATTCCTTCACAGCAGAAAGGACCATAACCCTGTAGATCTCAAAAGATCCATACCACTCAGGTTTGTCCAATACTACTTTCTTGCTTGTAGGCTTATTAACTACAGAAGAAGAAACTACAGAAGCAGAAGCAGAGTGTCCCGGGACATTTGGGACATGTCCCACATTTGTCCCATCTTTTTCTTCTAAGTCTTTGATTTTTTGTTCACGATACAACCGCTTGCGTTCAGCATCCTTTGTACCCGAATAGGAGAACTTGCGATACTTTGAGTAATTGAGAATCATCCAACCACCCTCAATCTTCTCAATACGCCGACCCTCATGTTCTGGACTACGCGAATCCATATCCGGACCTTCAAGGGTTTTGATTGCCGCGTCAAATTCAACTCTCTCAACATTTGAATTTCTCCACAACCCACCGTAGGATGTTGCGACAAAACCGTGTTGGTCCGATGTTGCAAGCATTGTCAACCACACCACACGTGTTGCTGGCGGTTCAGACCAAATACTACTATCAACGATTCCGGTATCAACTTTTACGAAGCTACCCATTACAGAATCCTATCTGCCAACAGAAAAGAAGCGGGGCGCAACCCGGCCAGACACAGAATCCACCAAGGAAGTTCTGCTTACTCCGTGCGCGCCCCGAAAATGTCTTTGTTTGGAAATCAATCGTAGTCCTTGGTGTTTGAAGAATGACCCGGGCTTTCCCGAGTCACAACTAACTTACGACACTGCAGATGCAATGTCAACCGCTTTCTGAAGTTTATTCCAACGGGCCGAGATTTTCAAGTTCCTTCACGGAATACACCAACGGATTGTATCCCGACTTGTTACTTCTGACCCAGATTTTGTACATTCCAACCCTGTCTACGCGCCTAACCAAGCCGAGCGATCCAGCTTTACCATACACGCCAGTGTAACAAGGGATATTCTTCGCCACCATCACAACGTCGCCAACCTTAAACACTTTCTTCCTAGCCATGCCAACCTCCTACATTTGAGAAAAGACAATCAGGCTCCCGATTAGCAGAGCCCAGCCAATTATGCAATACACGTGCGGTTCTATTGGGGCTTTCACTTCTTCCTCGCTTTGGTGCGTTCTTCAACAAACTTTGCGCCAGTGAATCGGTCTGCATCAGATTGCCAGTATAAACCGTGGCGCTGTGCAACAATCCGATTGTACGCCTTGCGCTGTTCGCATTCGCGCATTGCATCGCTATCGTAGCGTAAGCATCCAGTATCGTCGGCGGGATGGTCGCCACGCATCCCACACAAAAAGTTTCTGCATTTCATTTCCACCCCCGCGGCTTCTTCACTTCCCTCTCTGGATCTGCAGAGGATGGCGGGGTGTGTGCCAAATCGGGTAGTTCACTCTGGAATGGCAATTCCCCGAACTTCTCATGTGGGAGAACACATTGTCCGTAGTTGATCCCCTTGGGCCACGGCACATAGTCTACGCGATTTTCTACGAGTGCGTCTTTCATCGTTCCAGCTTCCTTTCTTCCATCATTGCGTCTGCGGCTTCGTATGCCCATCTCGCCGCATCAAGACAGCCATGCTCACTGTGATCTACCCCCGTCAACGCCTGCCCCGCGAAGTAGTCCCGGAGTGTCATTCCAGGCGTAACCATCTCATATTCACTTCCATAGCCGTCTGTGGCTGTCTCAACTACCGGGGATGCTGGTGGGTTGCTTGGTTTGCTCATTTCTGAGTCCTCTCCGCTACAAGTGAATCGACAATGCGCTGGTTATGTCTTGTGGGGTACACGTAGATTGCGTCATAGGCGACTACGCACGTGCAACTCATCCCAGCAAGGGTAAGTGCGATCAGGGCAAATAGCACCCCCATACGCACTCTCAGGGAGTTGAGCTCCGTCATGCTGCCACTTCCCTGTCTTCCCGAATTAGCGATGTAGTCGGGCCGTGCGGTGTCTCCCGGTCATACCACCACGCAAGGCGCCCACCTCTCTCGGTGAAACTACCGGTGAACATCCCATGTACCGGCTTGATCTCCTGCCCAGGGTGCTTCTCTCTTGCCTTCTTGATCAAATCCAAATGCCTGGCGGTGACATCCACAACGCCCTCCTCAGTTCAGGTTGATGTGTAGTGTGATATTCCCCAGCGGGGGAGTGTAGCCGTACCTCATACACTGTATAATAATCGTGATAATAATCGTGGATTGAATCGGGTGATACATCTCCCGTGACTTTCTCAACGTTGTTTTCATCTTTCATCGTTCCAGCTTCCTTTCTTCCATCATTGCGTCTGCGGCTTCGTATGCCCATCTCGCCGCATCAAGACAGCCATGCTCACTGTGATCTACCCCCGTCAACGCCTGCCCCGCGAAGTAGTCCCGGAGTGTCATTCCAGGCGTAACCATCTCATATTCACTTCCATAGCCGTCTGTGGCTGTCTCAACTACCGGGGATGCTGGTGGGTTGCTTGGTTTGCTCATTTCTGAGTCCTCTCCGCTACAAGTGAATCGACAATGCGCTGGTTATGTCTTGTGGGGTACACGTAGATTGCGTCATAGGCGACTACGCACGTGCAACTCATCCCAGCAAGGGTAAGTGCGATCAGGGCAAATAGCACCCCCATACGCACTCTCAGGGAGTTGAGCTCCGTCATGCTGCCACTTCCCTGTCTTCCCGAATTAGCGATGTAGTCGGGCCGTGCGGTGTCTCCCGGTCATACCACCACGCAAGGCGCCCACCTCTCTCGGTGAAACTACCGGTGAACATCCCATGTACCGGCTTGATCTCCTGCCCAGGGTGCTTCTCTCTTGCCTTCTTGATCAAATCCAAATGCCTGGCGGTGACATCCACAACGCCCTCCTCAGTTCAGGTTGATGTGTAGTGTGATATTCCCCAGCGGGGGAGTGTAGCCGTACCTCACATATAGGTAAATCCACGTATCAAGGTCTTGCGTGAGATCACATACTCTATGTGCCGGTACTGCAATGGCTTGCATTCTTGTTTTTATTATGGTTGTGTCCATGGGTTCCCTTTCAGATGGCATAATAGGGCCGGGGACACCACATCCCCAGCCCAACCACCATTACACCACGACCCCAAGGCGGGGCTGTGGATCATGCAACTTCGTAATCTGTTATCCCGTTCAGTTTGCAGAACCGGGTCAATTGCTTTCATTTTGACAGGTCCCCGCGTTTGTGGTATACTTCAATCAGCAACGTATGGGCATCACTTAGAAAATCACTCTTGTTCGTCATAGATTAGCCGGTCTGCCTGTGCGTTGCTGCTCAAGGACCGGCTATTTCTTTTTGAGCCGGATATCCCAAGCCCAACAAGGCACGCAATGATCCACCCCAAACGGGGTCCGATGATCGAGCGAAAGGGAACAGAAAGAGAGAGGGGCCGTAATGCCTCTCGGGGTTCGATGATAGCTTGCCCCGGCGTGACATACGCCACAAGTAGCGTAGGATTAGGCGTCCTACACCTCGACCGATCGCATCCTCAACCGATAACGATTGATCGCATGGGGCTTCTAAGGCGAAGCCTCTCCCTCCCTCTATCTCTTCCCTCCTCCGATTGATCATGTTATTCCTCTATCCCAAAGACCTAACTTTCCACCACACTCTCGGCACTCCATTCTGGACATGCTACCCCCTCACAAATAAATCGGTTTGGTTCTGTGTGAAAATAGGCAAGCCCCCGGTATCCGCACGCCCGCCCCGCCTCTGTTTTATCCCCTCACGTACCATCTGAGCTTGCACCCTGTCCTCGTGCGTATCACCGTTGAAAAGGTCAATCGTCTGATTCGTGAATCTCTGCACGCTCTCCCCGAGTCTGTCCTGGTTATCTGATTCGCGCTCTTGCGCTCTGGTTTCGGTGTGGGTCACAATTTACCCCACATCTTGATATTCAAAAGAGCCATCCCGTAACCCAACAGGATACATATTGATCCAGCTATCATTCCTGCAATAAGGTCTATGCCTTGTGCACTCATGCGCCCTCCCCGGCTGCGTCCTGCCGTTCCTGGAACTCGTCTGCAATAGCCATCAGTGCCATTGTGCGACCGATCCCCGCCGGCCTGTTGAATAGCTCCGCCCTCTTGTTCTCAAGCTCTGTCCTGCTCATTTGGTGTATGCGTGGGTTGGTCATGCTTCCCCCCGCGCCTTGGCGATTGCTTCGTTTGCTACCTTGATATCTTCGCAGTACGAGCAAGGTTGCTTATCCCCATAGTGGTTTTTGTCGATTTCGTGCTGGTGGGCTTCTTTGGCATGTTCCACCATAGTTTCCAAAGCCTCGCGCATATCCGTCGATGACGCAAATAGTGCGGCGTCCTGCTTGTTGGTCACGTCTGCAACAGCCATCTCGTGGCCGTGCTCCCCAACCTCATACACTGTATAATAATCGTGGATTGAATCGGGTGATACATCTCCCGTGACTTTCTCAACGTTGTTTTCATCTAGCATCTGAACATGGTGAAAAGTGTACATAATGTGCGCTCCTGTGGTGTTGGTGGTTCGGAAAACTGGCAGGGGAAGCATAGCCGCCCCTGTGGGTCGTCCTAGTCTGTTAAAAGTTCTCGCAGCCAGCAAGATAATTGCGTCTTGCCTTTGCGAAAATGCCCTTTGTTCGTTCGTCTTCCAAGTCAAGACTGAGTGCCTCGATTGTGTCTGTTGGATCATAGGTGATGCAAAATTCATGGTTCCCAAGCTCATATTCTATAGCCTGCTGTAGAAAATCATCGTCCTTCATCGCTTCGGTCATTTCTGCATCATGCTCGTTGAACATTGCCCGGAAGTCGTCTTTTTTGCTTTTGAGCAAAAACCCGCCACCGGGAACACTGCACAAATCACCCGGTACGCAGTTCATTTTCTTCATACCTTCATCAAGCTGGCTGTTGCTGAATGCAAAAAATATTCCCGTGAAACTGTTGAAACTGTTTGACTGGCTCTGTTTTAGTTCTTGGTATTTCATAGTATTCCCCTTCGTGGTGTTTGGTGGTTGCTTACTAAAAAAGTCGTTCAGTTGCGGTCGGGCAACCGCCCGGAATGCACACCTCAACCTCCCCGACTAGTCCACCAATCTCCCAATCTCTAGATCCCCAATTTGTGATGCCCCAAAATTCGGTCGAAAACGGCCGTGGTCGATTGTAGGTATTGCGAGTGAGACTATAGTTAGCTGCCTCGTTGGTTACCTGGTAACGTTTGATTGCTCTGCATGATATGTTGGGCGAATCACGTACATAATTGTCGCGTGCCAATTTTGACGAAAACACATATA
>Ga0207997_1001559_pt1 | contig 11758 bp, 13 predicted proteins | sample AntAceMetag02UKN_FD_184777 | JGI IMG/M metagenome (GOLD analysis project Ga0207997, IMG submission 184777) | Saline lake microbial communities from Ace Lake, Antarctica - Antarctic Ace Lake Metagenome 02UKN (SPAdes) (version 2) | ecosystem: Environmental > Aquatic > Non-marine Saline and...
TATTTTTCTCATGTATACTCACTTCATAATCGGAACCACAATGGTTTTCCGAGAAACAAAAAACTGGAGGAAAAAATGGAAAATTATTTTGAAGTAAAAGTTCATGGTGAATACTTTGCACAGAGTGGCAAAGAGAGAGTAGTTAGAGGTTACAAAGCGACGTTCAAGATACCCAATGCTGATTCACCGCTAGGAATTATCAAAGGCAAGCTTCTCATACCCTTTTTATCTAAGAAAGACCCTGGTTTCACTGCGGTCTATACTCATCACATAGATAATATAAAACCCAAAGGCAGGGAGTTCGACCCAGATGAAATGCCTTATCGTTTCCAAAACAAAGAACAATTGAGAATATATTCCAAAAGACATCGCTTAGGGGTTAATGTAGATGAGTATGGCTCGCTAGGACTCTTGCGTGAACATATCCGTTTTGCTAAAGAAGAGCCCGATAACTTCCCAGCAGTGTATGCCAAGTTTGCTAAGAAGATGAAAGAAGAGAAAGATCTCTACGCACTTAACGAAGACGTGTTTGAGACAGGTGAAGTGGGTATCCCATTGTCAATCAAAGAAGGTGGAGATATTGGCGAAGCTACAACCCCTACTGACAAAGGGATAGAGGATTTATTATCGTGAAAAAAGAAGACCGCGGTCCTGAACTTGTAACCCAACCCGGCTCATCGGTGCCAATACCGGTGGGCTCGGAAACAGATATAGCCCAAAAAGCTAATAAATGTTTTGAGACTGTTGTTAGCCAGATGTACGACGGAGATGAACTAGAGTTTATTGGTCTTACCGTACTGGAAGCAGTTGTTCAGTCTTTGGCGAAAGATGCTCCGCATGATGCCGATGCCCGTAGAGAGTTTCTTGATAGAGTAATGGGCAAACCTAAACAGCGTGTAGATTCAACAGCAGTCACGGTAGATCTTACTTCTTTTCTATATCAATTAATCAAAGACGAAAAGCAACACGAACCTCCTGAATCGGGGGTGATTATTGATGGAAAACCAAGTGTATCAGATGCTCCGGAAGCTGAAGACGGACCTTCCCTTCTATGCTAAAAAGTGTCTCAAGATAAAAAATAAGAGTGGAGAAGTTGTGCCTTTTGTGTTTAATAAAGCCCAAAGGCATATTCACGATCGCTTAGAAGAACAGAAAAGATTGACAGGTAAAGTGCGAGCTCTTATAGTCAAAGGGCGGCAAGAAGGGGCTTCGACATATATTTCAGGGAGATACTACCATCAAACAACCCTCACTCCAGGACTAGATGCTTTTATTATGGCTCACATGTCTGACTCGACTAAACATTTATTTGGTATGGCTAAGAGATACTACGATAATTCCCCTGAAGCTATCCGCCCAGGGATTGATACTTTAAATGAGAAGAGAATGGTTTTTAAAGGTATCAACTCCGGGTACTCAGTAGGAACTGCGGGAAGCGCGCAAATTGGCCGTGGGCTTACACTCCAACTTTTCCATGGATCTGAAGTGGCCTTCTTTGAGAACACAAACGAAATTACTACAGGTATTCTTCAATCTATTCCCGATGCCCCAGGCACAGAGATTATATTTGAATCCACTGCCAATGGTGTGGGCAATATGTTTCATCAAATGGCAATAGCCGGGATAGGGGAAAACCCTGAAGGAGACTTCATAACCATCTTCGTTCCTTGGTTTTGGGCAGATGAATATTCCAAAATAGCCCCCAGTGACTTTGAATTAACCGCCGAAGAGGAAGTAATAGCTGAACTGTATTCCCTCACTAATGATCAGATGTATTGGCGAAGACGTAAGATTATAGATACTTTCCGAGGTGATGTATGGAAGTTTAAGCAAGAGTACCCTTGTTCTGTACAAGAAGCTTTTGTTGTTAGTGGTGTTACACTACTTTCCGCTGAGCAAGTAGCTGCTGCTCGGTCCTGCAGCATTCACGATGTTTCGGCTCCTGTTATTATTGGGTGTGATCCTGCGAGAAGCAAAGATAGGACTGTTGTAGTTATAAGACGCGGACGAGAAATTATTAAGTGGCTCAAATATGATACCATGGATGAGATGACATTAGCTGGTATACTTGGCACCCTAATTGACAGGTACCAGGCGTTAAAGTGTTTTGTAGATACTGGGTACGGATATGGGACTATAGACCGGCTTAGGGAACTGTCCTATGGTGAGTATGTGACTGGAGTACATTTTGGGGCTACGAAGACCCTTCTTACTGAAGGGGTGCACCAGAATAAACGTGCGGAGATGGCAGATAGTGTGCTGACATGGTTTACAGAGGGAAGTGTGAATATTCCCGATGATGATGAGTTTCATATGGACATGTTGGCAGTACCCCCGCTAGCGCAGAAAGGTTCGAGAGGACTTTTGGCACTCCCCCTCAAAGAAGACATTATTAAAAACTTCGGAAGAAGTCCAGATGTTTTTGATGCGTTGATGTTGACTTTTGCTTTTCCCGTAGCTTCACGAGCAGTGCGAAATAGAATAAAAAGAAACGAACTTGATTTTCGGAGAGCTTCAAGTCCTTCATCAACGGTGAGAGATTTTAACCGCACCGGAGAGACAAAGAAAAAAATATATAAAGCCAAAGTTGACTTAACATAGTTTTTAGTGTATATTTACCTTATATGAAAAAACAATTAACTATTATAGCCGAGGGTAATTTAACAAAGCATCAATATCGTGATGCTATTCTTGACTTAGAAAAACAAATTATTGCAAAGCCCGGGAGTTACCCCGGCGACCGGGAAGATTTAATCACACATGAGTTTTTTGATGGTGGGTACTTGCGCAAGATGAAAGCGCATGGCGGACATATTTTTGTGACTAAGATACACAAGACCCGACATCCTTTTTTTATTATGGAGGGTGAAGTAAGTATTTTATCTGAGAAAGGAATTGTAAGAGTTAAGGCCCCGTTTCAGGGACTGACAGAACCCGGAACAAAGCGAGTAGTATATGCCCACACGAATAGCCTATGGGTTACAGTTCACGCGGTGGAAGGAACCGACCCTAAAGAGCTTGAAGAAAAAGTTATAGCAAAAACATACGAAGAGTGTGATCAAATTTTAGCGTGCACTTTTGCGGAAAGAATTATAAAGCAAACAAAGATAGTTGTAGCGGCAGAAAAATATGGTTTTTGGAGTGATTGGACAAAAGAACAACAAGAGCTTTATACTTCAAGAAATTGGAAAGCCTTTTCTCGGTCGCGTGGATATACCAAACAAGAGATAAGAGATTTTGAGATATGGATAGAATTAGTTGTCGAAGGTTTTGAGAAAGATATAGATAGTCTTATATTAGTTGGAGCTTTAGCGGTAGAAGCCGCGGTGAAAAATGCTGAACAAGATGAGAAGAATGAGATAATCAAATCTTCGCATCTCCCCCTAGAGGTTGAAAAAGCATACATAAAATATTTAAAAAAGCGGGAGGATTAGAATGAGTTATGCAATCACGGGATGGGCTATAGCAGCTGTAGTAGCCGGAGGAGTCTATTCGGTTTCGGAGTCTAACACCGCCTCTAAAGCGCAAAAATCTGCAAACGAAGAAGCTGAACGCGTAGCAAAGAAACAAAAGGCAGCTGAAGAGGCGAAGCTTACAGAAGCCGAAGCAGGTAAAAGTGCTTCAAGAAAAATGTTTAGAGAAGGATTATATTACACGTCCCCAAGCGGGACTTTAGGAACAGGGAGCCGTGGGAGTTCTCGTTTGATGGGTACGTAAAAACAGGAGGAACCAAAATGATGTTTAGAAAATTTTTGTCGGTGTTATTTGTGATAGCATTTATGTTTTCTGTGGTGGGGCCATTTGCGGTTGCAGATGATTATGATTTTGCGTATAAGCGTTTAGGAGAAATGGAAACACTTACCGAAGCAGCGTCAGATGATTTATTTTTAGTGTATGATGAGTCTGCTAAAGCAGGTAAGACCATGGACGCAGCTAATCCGGTAATATCTGGGGATTTAACTTTTCAATCTACATTACTTACTAACGGAAGGGTAAATGCTGTTTTAACCTTACAATCTTCTTCTACCGAAATAGCAGAAACGAATGTTCCATACTCGGTTATATTAAAGATTATTGGTAGCACGGGCGGGCTAGATGAAACTGACGGAGGAATAAGATTAGCGGATGCAAAGGCTGGGCAAGTCTTAGTTATTAGCATAATAGGGCCAGAGGGTTCTGGGGATCTGGTTATAACGCCGGTTACAGCTACTGGATTTACTACGCTGACTTTTGATACTGTTTTGGATAGTGCAACGCTTATGTATTTTAATGATACACTCGGCTGGGTGGTAATAAGCACAACCAGTGTTACAGTAGCATAGCTATGAAAAAAATATTGTCATATGCCACGGCGCTATGTCTAGGGCTTTTAGCTGTAGCGCCACATATTAATTACGATATACCACTCATCGTTAATAGCTTTGGGTGGCTTTATATTGTTGTGGCTTCGGCATTATTGGGGTTTTTTCTTCTATCAAGAGACATGCCCTTGTCATTTAAGTTTCTAACAGTTTATTTATGGCTGAGTTGTTTTATTAGTTTGGTACCCTACTTATCTTTTAATGCATATATACTGGTAGTTTTAAGCATGTATTTTTTTCTTATATTTAAAGTATGTGACCAGAAGATTATACTCGACATGGTACAAGCTGTATTTTGGGTACAAGTATGTTTTGGTATTATGCAGTTATGCGGTGTAGATACTCTTATGAACTTTGATAGACCTGAATCAGTATTCTTAGGCACGATCATGCAGTACATGAGATTTTCTTCTCACTTAGCCATATTGGCCCCGCTATTAGTTTACAAAAATAAATGGTACATAGTGCCAATAGCAATTTTGGCAGTAGTGTCACAGTCGTCTTCTTTCGGCCTCGCGATTATATGCGGGGCAGCAGTATACTTTTTTTTGAACTATCCGAAGAGGAGCCTCTGGACAGCGGGTCTAACTCTTGTTATAGGTGCTGGGTATTTAGTTTGGGACAACAGTTCTGTTCAGATAGCTTTCACGGTAGGAAGAATCCCAGTGTGGATAGATATTATAAGAACTTGGCTCATGGACACTTCCGGGAAATTTGTTTTGCCTCTTAGTGGCCCCATAGCCTGGAAGTCAATATTTTTTGGGAGAGGTATGGATACTTTTTTACCCCTATTTCCAATATTTAAACACGACCTTAACCCATTCCCTCAAGCCCATTGTGCGTATCTCCAGTGGTTGTGGGAAATAGGGCTGATAGGTTTCGGGGGATTGTCGGCGTATGCTATTAATCTGTTCAGGAGGCTTTATAGAATTAAGGCCTATATTCTTATTTCGGGTTTGGTCTGCATAGGAATCAACATGATGTTTGCTTTTCCAGATCGTTTGACACAGAATATGTTATTGATTATTTGTTTTCTTGCTTTTTGTGAAAAGAAAGCTCGAGTAGTCTAAACAAGGAGACATAAAATGCCAACTATAAAAGAATTGAAAGCAAAACGCGAAACACTTAAAACTCGTAAACAACCGTGGGAGTATCCTTTTGAAATTTTGGGTAAATACATATATACAAGAAAGCAACAGTTCCAACAGACAGTATCTCCCGGAGCTTTTCTTAATGATGGGATGATAAATGACTCGACGGCTATACGTGCTAACGGGGCTATGGCTTCGGCTATTATGGGAGCCCTTTGGAAAAGTGGGAATAAGACTTTTAGACTTCGTAGGCCCAAGCATATAGAGGATACAAAAGCACATCAAGATTTTTATATGAGACAAAATGAAATACTTGCCGATGCTATGGAAAGTCCTAAAGCTGGATTTGAAACTGCGTTTGATGAGTCGCTTCGAGAAGAAGGAGCTTTTGGCACAAGTGGTATTGCTGAATTTAAAGGCGACTACCAAAATCCTCTTATATTTAAAAGTTGGAGTATACAGTCTGTAATAATAGCTGAAGGTCCTGACGGATTTGTTGATACTGTTTATTATGATGATTCAATTCCACTAAGAGCATTAGCCGAAGAATATGGGGAGGAGAATCTTCCCGAAGATTTAAAAGAGTTATACAAAGATGTGACTAAACATAATGATAGAATTAAAGTTTGTATAGCCATCGAGCCTCGTCTTGAGAAAGATCAGTCAGACGGTAGCGACAAAGGCATGCCCTTTGCTTCTTATCATTTTACTTTTGAGGGCACTCCTAAAATATTAAGAGAGAGTGGGTATACAGAATTACCTGTTCGTATCAGCCGTTGGTATAAATTAGCAAATGAAGAGTATGGGAGAAGTCCAGGTATGGATGCTCTTCCTGCTATAATGCAGATAAATGCACTTAAAGAAATCTTTTTGATATGCGCAGAGAAAAAAGCTGAACCGCCTTTATATGTTATGGACGACGGATCTTTGGGCGCAGGTACGGTAGATACATCTGCTCGGGGGCTTTCGGTTTTTAATTCTTTTGGAAGAGCCCCTGGGCAACCACCTATCGGCGAAGTGCAAACTGTAGGAGAACTGCAAAGTCTAGCAACGATGATCGAATCAACAAGTGCAGAGATTACTCAGCATTTCTTAATAGATAAATTATATGACTTAAATAATAAATCCAGGATGACTCTTGGCGAAGCCGAGATGAGATATCAGATTAGAGGGGATGCGCTTTCTTCGATCTATGCTAGGAAGACAGCCGAGACACTTAATCCTCTTATTATAAGATCATATAATATATTATTTGATATGGGTCTTTTAGGCATTACAGAAGGGGATAAAGCAACAGCTAATCTTTTAAGAGCTGAAGGTATTGAACCTCTTATAATACCAGAAGCGATTGCCCGAGCGATAGCGAATGGCAAGAAGATATATGATATAGATTACATATCTCCTGCTGCTCATGTAATGAGAGAAGAGGAATACAGAGGGGTAATAACAACAGCTAACAATGCCATGCAAATGGCTGCTGTAGATGAGATGTCGATACATAAATTAAATACTGATAAATTTCTTGAGTATTCGCAAGAGTTGACTGGAGCTCCGTTAGATCTATTAAGATCGAATGACGAGGCTAAAAAAATTAGGGAAAATATAGCAAAAGCCAGAGCTGCTGAAACCCAGGTAGCTATGCAAAAAGAACAAGCGGGTACGCTTAAAGATGTGGAAACTGCAAAAAATATATCGGCTGGAGGGTAAGATATGAAAAAACAAGAAGAGCATCTACTTCGCAAGGAACAGATAAAGGTAGATGAAAAAGCGAATGAAAAGAAAATGAAAGCTTTTACCAGTAAGATGAGAAGTTCTCTTACTCTCATGTCAAAGAACAGTGCTGGAATTAATGTGCTTAGGTTTATATTGCACGAAAGTAGCTTTCTCTCCCCGCTTACCCACCCGACACTTGATGGGCTAAACAAAGATATGCTTTTACAACGCGAGGCTAAGAGACTTATGTATTTGAGTCTTAGACAACATATGGATAGAGAAACAATTATTAGAGTAGAACTACCAAAACAGGAGGAATAATATGCCAAAACCTATTGAAGGCGCACCAGGCGCACCAGAAGAGGGCACACCAGAAGCAGTAGCAGCCGCGGCTGCAGCAGAAGAAAAAAGTTTTGTAGAAACTATACCTGAAGAGTTTAGAGATAAACCTTGGGTAAAGGAAAACGCATCAAGTCCAGAGAATTTCTTTAAATTTGTAGACAATCAGAATGCGTTAGTGGGGAAGAAAGGTGTTATTATCCCAGGCGAAGGGGAAGACAGGACGGATTTTAATCTCTCTATGGGGATGCCTAAGACAGCCGAGGAGTATGATTTGTCGCCTTCGGAAGAACTTAAAGACATCAAACGAGATGAACAGATGTTGACAGGCATGAAAAATTTATACCACGAAATAGGGATGCCTAAAGATATGGCTACTAAAGTATCGCAAGGTATTGATAAATTATTATTTGAGAGAGGTAAAGAGGCAATTTTAGAAGTGCAAGAAAATGATAAAGCTTTTGATGAATTTAATACAAAAATATTTGGGGACAACAAGGACGCTAGGGTTGCGCAGGCTCAAAAGATACTGAGCGAAGATTTACCGAAAGAAGCTATCCCAGGTCTTGATAAGTTAGATGGCGAAGCAATGGCGGTAGTGGCTGTTATAGCCGATAGTCTTTACGCTAAGTATGGACAGGAGGATAGATTTAGAGGTGGAGCAGGTGCAGGCGGAGGAACTAAAGAAACGTACGAAGAACTAAGTGTGCAGCAACGGACGCTTATGGGGGAAGAAGGTTTTGACGTATTTAACCATCCAGCCCATGCAGGTTTACAGGCGAAGAATAAAATAATTATGGACAAGATGAGAGCTCTTAAACCTGAGTAATTTGACAAAGTAGTATTTATAGTGTATGTTATACATATAAGTAGAATAAACAGGGAGACTCGAAAGGGTTCTGTTGAGGTCTACAGCTGCACCCGCTTGAGGGTGAAGGAAGCGTCCGGCCAAACCGGGGAGCGTTACCGAAATAAAGGTTACGTTTTCTGACACAAATTAAATAGGAGGTTTGGCATGGCCGTAGACACAGCTCAAATTACACAATTTTCGAATCTGTTGCACGTAAAAGCGCAACAGATGAAGACTCGCCTTATGGGTAAGTGCCCCATTAAGCCGATCATAGGAGATAATTTCGCGTATGATGGTACAGGACTTTTAACAGCCCGTACTGTGAACGAACGAAACCCTCTTATCAATCCAGTTAATCCAGATTATACAAGAAGGAAGATGACTCGAGACAGAGTTATTGTTGAACTTATTGTGGACAATAGAGATGTCCGAGGTATGTTCGAAGATCCAAATTCAAAACTTGTGGACGATTGTATGTTCGCAATAATGAGGAAAGCAGATAAGATAGGTATAACAGCTCTTCATGCAGCTGTCCTTACGGGCAAAGACATGGATACTTCTGTTTCTTTTGCTACTGACGGAGGTCAGACAGTAGACGCGACAGGGGGTTTAACTTACCTTAAAATGTTGGAACTTAACTCGAACTTCAAAAAGAATGAAGTTGGGATTGACATACCAGAGTCAATCTATGTAGGTATGAGTGAGCAGGAAGAAGCCACTTTACTTAACATTTCTCAGTTGACATCAGGTGATTTCTCTAGAGATTATGTTGTAGAGAAAGGTAAGATTATTCGTGCCTTAGGCATGGACATCATACTTTTTGGTAGTGGTGTTGATTCACCTCAACTTCCGGTTGCTTCTGCGGTAAGAGACAATTTTGCTTTCACACCTAAAGGTTTGATGTATGGTATGAGTAAGCAATTTACAGTTAAAGTTCAGCCAGATTACCCGGGTTATGTTGAGTCAACGTATATCCAGGTTCTTGGTGAAATTGGTGCGGTAAGAACTGATGGACAGAGAGTTCAGAAACTTCAGACTACTGCTACCTAATAGATAAAGATTTGATCCCCAGGGGCGAAAGCCTCTGGGTTGTTATATACAGAAATTGAAGTAACATAATATATAAATAACGGAGGTGTTAAGATGGCGGTAAAAAATGCGTATGTGTTAGATACAGAAATACCCAGCCAAGTTAAGGGCGGGAAAGTTATTGCTATAGTAGGTAGTTTTGGAACATTAGCAGCGGATGATGCAGGTTCTAAGTATAGAATATGCCGACTTCCTGCGAATGCTGTACCTATTCAGATAGAGATCAATAGTGAATCTATCGCGGGGTTTACAGAAGTAGACCTGGGTATCTATGACACGCTTGAACAAGGCGGGGCAGTTAAAGACATAGATGTTTTCCAGGATGGTGTGGATATGAACGGGGGGTATGCTATAGGCAGTGAGTTAAATGGTCTTTCTAATATAGCTATTGCTGATCTAGGCAAGCAGATATATGCGCTTGCAGGGGATGACGCTCCTACTCCTAACGGAGAGTATGACCTTGTTCTCACCTGTGTTTCTGAGGTATCGGCCCCTGGTACGGTTGCTTTCAGAATTTTGTTAGCAGTTAGTTCGTAAAGTTAAAAACAAAAGACATAGCGGAGACTTAGACACCCTCGCTATGTCTTTTTTAATAAAAAGGGAGTGAGCATGGCTGATATAACAACAGCTTTACAAATTTGTAATCTAGGACTAAGCTATCTAAAAGTTCCCACTGTAGACAGTATCACTGTTATTGCAGCCCCCCAAAAGGAAGTTAAAACGATTTGTGCGCAATGGTACGATCTTTCCAGGCAAGAAGCTCTTAGAGCGCATCCTTGGAATTTTGCAAAAGGAGGAGCTAAATTAGCAAAATCTACTACTGCACCTGCATCTGCGGATTTTGACAGTAAGTTTCCTTTGCCAACAGATTATCTAAGACTTAGATTTACAGGTAGTGATAATTATGGTTTGGTTGGTGTAGATCACGATTTTGAATTTAATGATTTCCTTCTAGCCAATAGGGAAATAATAGTGCACCAGTCAACGAATATAACAGCCATAACTAAAGCAGACCCGGGGGTAGTGACTTCAGTTGCCCATGGGTTAGCTAATGGAGATACTATTCTTATAGAAGCGGTGGTTGGAATGACTGAAGTTAATAACACCCGTTTTCTAGTCGCAAATAAAACTACAGATACATTTGAAATTACTACCGAAGCCGGAGTTGACGTAGATACTTCAGCTTATACCGCCTATACTTCAGGGGGAACGGTTACTCAGGTAGATACTATCGAGATAGGATATATAAAAGATGTAGAAGACGTAACTTATTTTGATCCACTTTTTGTAACATATCTATCTTTAGTGTTTGCTAAGAATATATGCTATGGGGTCACAGGTAAAACAACTCTTAGAAGAGACACTCGAGACATGTTATTTGAAGCAGGTATTCAAGCTAGAGCGATTAATGGTCAAGATAAACCTCCTAGAAGAATAACAAGAAGTGCAGTTATTGGGGCTCGGCGTAGATACTCGGGGGGTAGTTCTCGAAATGTAGACCCTAAATATATTAATTTTAATTAACCCACATAAAGGAGCTTCATGGAAGTTAATGCCTCTTTAGTCAATTTTGCCGCAGGGGTACTGTCTAAAAAATTTTTAGGAAGAACAGATCTTCCTAAATTTTATAAAGCCGGGTTATTGACTTGCCATAACTTTTTCCCCCAAGCTCAGGGGCCAGCGGAGTTTCGCCAGGGCACTAATTTTACCCATACTACTCGATTGAATCAAGACGCGATGCTTTATCCTTTTGTTTTTAATGATTCGCAAGCATATGCGCTTGAGTTTACCAAGGAGAAGTTAAGGTTTCATTCTCAAGGTGGGATAATACTAGGAAGTGCGGGGGAGGATCAGTCTCAATTTTTATGCCATTTTAATGGGGTAGATGGGGCGACTTCTCTTACTACGGTAACCGGACAAGTCTTAACTTTTGCATTTGATGCGCAATTAGATACCGCGCAGAAAGTTTTTGGAACTGCTAGTCTTTTATTAGACGGAACTGGAGATTACGCAGATGCTCCAGGGTCAGATTTAGTTGAATTTGGGGGTAGTGATTTTACTGTAGAGGCGCGTTTCCGTTCTAATGGGGGCACAGGTGCTGGTTTTTCGATAGGAGGTGCTATTGGTGGGTTTGCCCTTTTTGTTTCGAGTACTACTAATTTAAGAATATACTCAACAACTTATGCCTCTATATTTGCTAATGTTACAATATCTACTTTATCTCCAAACACTTGGTATCACCTAGCTGTGTCGAGAAAGGGTAATACAATATATGTATTTTTGGATGGTGTTTTGCAAAATACTGTCGATGTAAC
>Ga0207997_1001560_pt1 | contig 11757 bp, 12 predicted proteins | sample AntAceMetag02UKN_FD_184777 | JGI IMG/M metagenome (GOLD analysis project Ga0207997, IMG submission 184777) | Saline lake microbial communities from Ace Lake, Antarctica - Antarctic Ace Lake Metagenome 02UKN (SPAdes) (version 2) | ecosystem: Environmental > Aquatic > Non-marine Saline and...
ATATAAAGGACTAAGACTTACTGTTGTTTTTCTTATCGACACTTTTTTCACCTTTGGTAAGTTTTTTAATTCTTTTGTCAAGAATTTTCTTAGTTAACTTACTATCGTCTTTGTTTGACATGTTCATTCCTTTGCGTTACATCGACAATTATTAACTCCTCAAGGTCTTTCCAAAGTTCTCTAACCTGAAACTTCATGTCAGTCACAGGATCATCTAATATTTGCCTCCAACGAATACTTGCTTCTAGAGAAATAAGTTCCTGAAACCTTGGACTCAAAGGACAAGCAATTGAAATCTCACTAGGAGTATTAACCCAAGTTCCACAGGTAGCTACCCTTGTACTAGCATCCCAGTCAGTAATCTCATGGTACTCTCCACTAGTTTTATCCACAGCAAATGAACCATTGTAATACCCATCAACTAAAACCATCTTCCCTAACCTATTAGTTGTGGCACTTGGAAAGGTAATGGTAGTACTCGTTTGGCTATCTAAGATATCCCTAAACAAATTAGCAGGTTGGATAGGATAATAAATCCTCAAAGTTCCGCTAGACATTTTGGAAGGAATCCCTAAACTTCTTCCCTTTTTATAAAAATTAATACCTTGATTAGAACCACCAACATAATCATTCAAATACTTAAACCTGTTTTCAAAATAAATAGGTTCAGTGTCTTGAGGACTACTTGCGCTTGTACTTATGTCTTCTATTGCCGCAATCCTGTCAACATACAAAGGTAAGGTATATTCCAAACTTCCATCAAGAGAAAGATCATAATAAGTACAAAGGAATAAATGATTCATAGCTAGGATTTTATTTAAAATCCCATCTTTAGCATTATTAATTTTAGTCAAAACATCCTTACTTAAAGTAACACCTTGATCAGGATGTTCCCCTACATTAATTCTACAATCTCTAACAAGTTCATCAACATGTTTTATCATAAGTCAACTCTTTCAGCTGTCATTTGACCACAGTCAGGACACTCACAAGGAAATGTAGTAGGGATTGAAAAGAAAGAAATAAACCGCTTACCACAAAGCTGACACTCAACAGTATCAATAGTCCAACCAAGGCACTCACCTTCTGTTTCCTTTACCAATCCTATAACATTTTCCCAATCAATTGCAAGGTCTAAGTTGTTTTTAATATAAGATTCAACTTCTTCTAAACTTTCAAGTACCAACATGATTAGGATTCCTTCTAACAGACCTTCCGTAAGGAATATTAGTCTTCCCACTTCCCCCACCTAGCATTCTATGTAAAGCCTGAAAGGTTCTCTTATACTGACAAGTTATATATGCCAACTCATCAAGTTCTTTCTGCTTACCTTTCTTCTGCCAGTCGAGTCTTTTTTCTCTCATCTCTTTATAATAAAGTATTAAGTTCTTCCTACTTCTGTTTATCCATAAAATTCTTTCAACTTCTTTAACATCCCTACCATCAAGAGGTCTAAACCCACCTTTACCTATGTGTAAAAACTCATACCTAATACCTTTATCATTAGTTGCAAAAATGATAATTCTATCATTCCCAGGGATAAAGAATCCCTCAAAGTTTAACCCAACATTTTTTCCTAAGCTTTTAATCTTATCCATCATAGAACAATTTACTTTAACAAAATCACGATAATCAATCAAGTCATCAAAAGCTTTTTCACTGATGATAATAGGTTTAGACCTCATTTTGGTTTACCTTTTTTAAAATCACGCCTTCCGTTTACGTCCAACCGCAGGAGTTATAAACAACCTGTACGCTTTGCTAGCACCTTTAGAGCGTATGTCTATTAAATGCTCACTGTAATCCCCAGCAATCACCTTAACTTTATCACTATCAGCAGCATCTTCGAATGCTATAAAAGCCCGATTACCATTCAACATAGCAAGGCAAGGAGCCTCCACAGCAGCCTGAGTGAACTGACTTGTATAATCGATAGTAAAAGTAAACAAAGTTCTGTCATACAAAACAGTTACAAGTTTCCCAACATCGTTAGCATTGGCATCATCCTCATAAACAATACCAACTTTCTCCCCACCAATAGAATCTATCTTAGGAGCCAAAGCTGCTGTTGTGGTTAGCTGAGTTTCAGTTTTCTTGGTCGGGACGGTAAGAGCGATTGTAGCACTATTAACATGGAGGTAAGTAGAATCCACCCAGCAAAAAGCCACGATATCCTTACCCATTGCAACACAATCGATTCCTGTAGCGACAACGGCTGCTCCTGCCATAGTAACCTCATCACCGAACACAATAACTTTCGCCGCTGAGACTGTACCACAACACATAGTGATTGGATCATTGGCATCCCCACCAGCTTGATAAACAACAGCTATGTCACCATTTGTATGAGAACAAGAAGAAAGTTCCTTTGTATCAGCCCCACCATCAAATTCAACAGCAGTTCCAGGAGCACTCACAGTTCCTGTAGCGATGGTGAAAGTAGCGGCTATACCTAATCCTTTCCCATCAGCATTAAGAACATAACCTACAAAAATGGTAAGAGTGTTAACTAAACTAATACAAGTCCCTGCACCTTTTTTAAGAGCAGCAGCGTTTAGTTCCTTTTCCACTCCAAAGGTAATAGCTCCAGCAGCAGTAACCGTGCCAATCCTAACGGCAAGATAATCATCCCCACCGTCATCTAAATAACTCACAGCGAATTGAGTATCTGACAGCCTACAGATGTCGAAGTCAAGAGTAGCTGCTGCATTAACAGGGGCTACAGTTCCTTGAGAGCTAACACTTCCATTACTTGCACTTATTACTTGCGCCCGACTGTCCAGAGCCGTACCATCTAAGAACACAGTAACGGTTAGGGTTTCTGTAATTTTAACACATTTTGCAAGAGAACTAGTAGTAGCTTCAACTGTGGTCTCAGCATTAGGAAAGAAAAATCCCTCCGTCAGCTTATCCTGATCCTCAACATAAACTCCTTCACTATCACTCCAAGCAGCCAACTGCTGATTGAAATAACCACTTCTAGGTTTATTTATCAAAGGTTCATTAGCAACACTAGCTGTAGTTCCTGTGATAAGTATCCCATCAAACTTCTCCATACCTCTCCCAAAAGGAGAGTTATACTTTCCAGATGGCGTATAATTTCTCACTTACAACATCTCCTTATGAATGAGCTAAAGTTTTTAAGCTAGAATTCCACTTCAAAGCATAAGCGGAGAAAGCTTCAGATGTTTCACTTGATCTAACATCAATACTCCTAGTACTTATAGCAACCCCCGAAGCATAAGGAGCCACACTTCCATCATCTTCCAAATACATTCCTTTTTCTTTAAACAGCATCATAACGCCAGGATGTTTATTCCAAGGAAGAGTTGGCAGAGTACTCATAGCTGTGTTAGCACTTGCATGGGTTGTACCTGCTATCTCGTAAATCGCAAGGATACCCATACCGGCTCTTTCTAAACTCAAAAACCAACCACTAAAAGAAACACTTGCAACATCACTTCTGATATCAATGAGGTTTTTCTCAATGGTTCCGAGTATGGCCCTCCCTATATCACTAGCTGCATCATCCATAAAGGCACTCAGATAAACATTGCTATCAAAGGCACAAACAGCAGTGTTTGCAGTAGCTGTAAGAGCGAACACATCCCCCTCACCTTTAGTAATAGTAACTCCTGATAAATCGAAACGTATGCACTTCCCATAATCACTGTCCCCATCATCTTCGTAAACACCAATAAAACGATTCTCATCCAGCATAGCAAAGTCAAAGGTTAAGCTCGCACTTGAGGTTAGAACAACTTGATCACCAAGAGTAATAACACCACTCGCTAAGGTAGCTGCTCTTACCTTTGCAAAGGTTGAATCTATCCAGCCAACTAAAACCTTATTATCATTAACCTTTAAAACCTTTATACTAGAGGCAGCTGCTGCAGTTCCTGCCATCGTAGTTTCAGCAGTAACAACAGCGACTACATTAGCGGCACTAACTGTCCCAGTGCTATAAGTAATAGGATCATTAGCTACATAACCAGCTTGAAAAACAACTATAATTTCCCCATTAGTTTGACTTTCAATAGATGGAAGACTCGAAGCTCCTCCTCCAAACTCAACGGGTGTTCCAGCAGTAGCGATTGTTGTACCTGTGAATAAGGAAGCAAAGATATCCAATTTCCCATCACCTACGAGAGAAGAAGCAAAAGCTAACACCCCAGCTCTAGGCATACAAACACTTGTTCCTGTTTTCGCAAGTGCTCCTGTTAATTCTTTTTCAGTACCTAAAGTTACAGCCCCGACGCTGTCAAATGTACCTATCCTTGCACAATGATAATCAGCTCCACCATCATCAAGATAACTAATAGCAAAAGTTGTTTCATTAATTTTACAAAGATCAATACCAGATGTAACAGCATTGTTGACAAGTGCTTCTGTACCCCAGGAATATGTGGCTCCACTCCTGATGCCAACTCTAACATATGCTTTGGAAGCGTAACTGTAGGCGATAATACAATAAGCTGTATTGATTTTTAAAAGTTTAATATTAGTAGTAGCTCCTGTTGCTCGGAAGGTAGCTTCTGCTGTTCTAAACTGACTGCCTTCTCTCATAGTGTCTTCAAAATAAACTCCCTCCTGAAGAAAGTCTACCGGAAACACATGATCTGAACTCCAGGGATTAACAGGTTTTTCTAACAAGGGCTGATCAGCAACGGAAGCTGTCGTCCCTCTGATATTAAAACCCTTGAGTTTGTTAAACTTTTCTCCCATTTCAAACTCCTTTTTAAAAACTAGGGAAGGCTCAGAATGGAGGGTGAAACCTCCCCTAGTTAAACAAACCCCCGAAAGGAGGATTTACGTAATAAGCTGAATGTCTCTCAAAGAACCAGTCTTAGTCCGATCAAGACAAATCATATTAAACAACCAGACATACTCTGAAACATAATTAAGATAACCTGCAACTTTCTGAAGAATTCCTACATCACCAGGAACATAATCAGCAGGAGCATTCTGAACCATATTAATATAATTGGTATCAATGTACTCCATTCTAGTCTCAGGATAAATAGGGTCAGAAAGAATAGTTGCATTACGGAAGGAAGGACCTTCCCAGTTACCAGCAATGTCGAGTTTCTTAGGGTTAGTAGTGATGCTCATAGAATCTGCAAGTTCAAGGTACGTTTCTTCCGTATCTGTACCACAGAAAATAAGATTAACATTTCCACCACCACGGTCCTGAATATCTTTCCAAGGACGATTCATCCGTGTCCTTGTTAGAGGTTCCACTGTACCAGCAGTTGAGCCATAATCAACCCAAGATGACCAGTCAGGATAATTACCGGTATCAATATTTCCGTAATTATCATCAGAGTCAGAAATAAGAGCCTGAAGACCATCAGGTTCGTAAACACTTGAACCATCATTATTACCATCAATGTAGAAATAATCCCCATCAGCAGCAGAACCATCATCATCAATAGTTACAATAGCTGAAGTGTCACCTGAACCACGAGAGGTAATACCAGTTATCCTACCAACACCATCAGCAGATGCACCAATATCAGTTCTCTGTGTAGTGCCATCACTTGCAAAGATATTAACCCTCATGTTCTTGAAAATAAACTGAGCGCCGTTTGCATTTGAACCAGCATCAGTGTTACTTATCCCCCAGGCATTATCAACTGTAATACTATTACCTGCAACAGTTGTATCAATCTGGCAGAGCTTTCCATCACCAGTACCAAGAGTCATACGATTCAAATTCCTAAACCAACCATTCATTGCTGTTGATTGATTCTGTGCAACAGCAGGGTTGAAACTAGCCCTGTCACCCTCACTTTGTTTCATAAGCTGAAGACTCAGCTGAGCAACAACGAGATGGGTTTGAAGAGCAACTCTGGCTCTGGTAAAGTCTCCAGAATCAGGAATAGGATTAGCCGTGTTCTCAGCACGTCCACCTGTTCCGTTCATAGTTGGAAACTCAACAGGCCAATATGCATACTGACCAGCAATATGCTCACTATCGAATTTAATAACTGCATCATCCAGAAACACATTAGTAAATTTACGTGCCATTTGGATTTTCGGGAGATACCATTCCTTTAACCAGTCACTATAATCCGAAATCACGAAAGTATCTGTAGCCGCCAATTATCTCACCTTTCTTTCAAAATTAAAATTTTCATTCTTCTCCACGTTCACGTCTACGTTTTGCAAAGAAGTCTGTTCCTGAATCAATAGCTTGCTGAGTGGAAGGTAAATTTCCCCTTCTTACAGGCTCGCCTTCTACAACAGGGTCACCTGAACTTACTCCAGGAGCAGGAAGACCACTAGTTTGTCCAACACCTTTATTATCCACCTTACTCCCCTTACCTTTCACAGTTCTAAGAATTTGTACCTGCTCAGAATGAAGATCACCGATAATTTTATTTAGCTGAGTTTCCGAAGGAACCTTACCATTCAAACCATAATGAGAATAAACAGCATTCTTAGCTGAACTAAAAGTTACAAAGTTAAACTTACCTTTTATTAACTCATTAGCCTTTTTCATTATATCCTGGTACTGAACATTCAAATCCTCAATCTTATTATCTTCCTTATCTTTCTTTAGAATTTTAAGCTCCTCTTGCAATTCCATAACAACGGGATTATTGGAAAGATCTGAAATGTTATTAACATCAGCAACTTTACCATCCTCACCCCTAAGGAACCAATCGATAGGAGACTTTCCCGGCTCAGGCCATTCATCCACAGGTTTTCCTTTATAAATCTCAATTGTGGATTTTAAATCTCTCTCAGCTTGAGCAATTCTATCTCTACCAATAAGAAGTTCTTTTTTCTCAGAAAGAACGTCATCTCTTTCTTGTGCAAGTTTTTCAGTTTTCTTAGTGTAATCTGATTCAAGATTCTTACTTTTATCTATAAGGCGCTTAACGTCATCAGCCTTATAAACTTGACCATCAACCTCGATCATAGGGTCACTAGATGGGGTCACAGGAGGTTTATCTTCACCTAAATCTAAACCTTCCAAATCAAGATCATCCCCTGCTTCCAAACCAGCTTCTAGATTCTGATTGCTTTCTACCATTTTAAAAATCCTTTTCAAAGTGTCTAAGTCAAAGGGTCACAAGAAGAACTATTCTACTTGCTTCTCTTCCTCAGGGTTGCCTTGAGGTTGAAGTGCTTGTGATAAAATTTCCAAATGCTTTTGCCGATGTTCTAAAGCAGCTTCCATTAGTTTTGGATTCTGCTTTGCTTCTTTTTTAAACTCCCTCGAATTTAGAAGTTCCTCCACAACTTCAATATGAATGAACTGAAACTCAAAATCCTGAGCAATCACAGGATTGCCTTCCATTATTTCTTCATTTTCTTCATAAGCGATTTCTCGTTGTCTATCCTCTACATCAAACATATGCTCAGGAACAGCGAACTCAATAGCTTTTTGAATTCTATTTCTATCCATCCCTCCGAACCTATTCATAATCAACCCATGTCTAGCGAGTTCTATAATAGTATTCTGAGCGCTAGTCTTATTTCTTAAATGAGTATCAATCAACCTAACCTTTACCTTACTATCAGGGTCAAGCATTGAACCAACGAAGTTGGGAATAATCTTCCTTCTACCTTCCCCTATGTATTTTATAATCTGAGGAACAGTAAGCATTTCAGCACCGATTCTTAAAGTCTTCCTTGCTATGTCTTCCAAAGCTATAGCCATGAAGTCATCAACAACTCCGAGAGGTGTGTTGTCTTCTTCTGAAAGCCTATTCAACCCTACTTCGCTTCTAACACTCGACTCACCCGAACCTCTGGAAACTGAGTGATAATGTTGAATATCCTGCAACTCATTTCTCAATCTATCAGGATGCATAACTTCATACTGAGGTAAAGGTTTAACTTCAATTTGAAAAGGAGGGCCTGCATCAGGGTTGAATCTAACAAGCTCACCGCTTATATCATCTAGAGATGTAATTCCAGACCCATTAGGTACTCCCCACTTCTTATGCCCTACGTTTGTAATGTTTTCCTGAATAATGCTGAGATTTTCATTCAAATCTCTTTGTAAACTTATCTGGTCATCAATAGGACTCTGAGCATAGAATTCACCTGGAGGTGGTTCGTTATACTTTATATGTGTCAAAGGGTAGTCTAAACAATACTCATATGGCCAATCCCTATCTTCCATAACCTCATCACCTACGATTATCATAAGCTTACCCTTCTTATCATAATCTGTAGGTTTTTGAAGATAAATAATCTCATTAACCTTATTGACCTCACTACTTAACTTTCTACCTTTGTTTAACAAAGACAAGTCGTAAGAAACATAAGAGCTTGAAGCATAAGAACTTGGTTTAAATTTCTTATTATAAACCCTTTCAACATAGGAAAGATCTCTTGCAAAAACAGTTAACACTTCTATCTTATCTTGAAAGATCGAATCATCCAAGGTACAAAAAACATTATGTGGTTTCAGAACTCCCCAGCTTATATCAACTATGTTGGTAGCCTCAACCATAGGTTTTCCAGTTTCAGGATCAATAGCCTGTTCATCCGTATCGAAATCAAAAACCTGCATTGGTGTCATTCTCAAAGGGTCAGCAAAGTCTCTAATATAAGCAAAGCAGTTACCGAAATCAATAGTATTGTTACTTATTTTGTATTTCAATTCCTTCCAAGCATTTAACTCCTCAACATGCTCTAAAAAGGCTGTCCCTGCTTGAGCTTTTAAAATCTCCTCAGCTGAGAAGTTCTTAGGTATTACTTCAAACTTAGGATGAGGGGTATTAATTCTAGCCATTAGTTGTCTCTTCCAAGCACCTATCTGATTATCCTTAGTCCTTTTAACTCCTTTAGGAAGTCTAGGGGTGAAGAGACTCTGACCTGCTTCATCAAGGACGGAGTGTTGTATACCTCTAGCAAAGGCGGTATTTCTCAACCATTGCATTCGGTAGTATCTTTGAGCATTAAGAAAATGGGAATAAAGCTGCTGAACGGCCTTAGCTTTATCCTTCCCCTTCTTAATATCGTTTCTCAACTCACTTAAATTAGTAATTTGTCCCATTAATAAAGACCTAATTCCTCTCCAAGCTTATCTATCTGAGCTTTAGTAGCTACGCCTTCTTCCATAACTTTTCTAAATATCTCTTCCTTTTCCTGTTGCTTTTTAAATTCCTTGTTAGCTTTTTTCTCTTCTAAACCTTGAGTTATTGTTTGTTTCTTCAAAGGAACCTGGAGCTTAGTATCAGCCTCACTTGCAAACATATTATGGCTTTTACTTAAAACTATGAGAATTTCATGAAGTTTGTCTATGATTCTAATAATAAAGAAAAGAACTCCCAACAAGGTGAAGCAAATACTACTCAAGAATACCAAGCTCAATAATGTCATTTTCTAACCCTTTTTCTTTCTTCCTTCTAACCATACGTTCAAAGATTGTTTCCTTCAACTCTTCCTTAGCTTGATGATAGATAGGAGAAAGATGCATTAGTAAATATCTCAAAGAATCACAAGCGTGATCGTCTTGGTTCTTTTTTAAATTCGAACTATCAGCTTCATCCCAGAGGTAATTTTTTAAACTCTTCCTATGATGAATACAACGGGGGTTAAAGGTGATAAGTTTATTATCTATAAACCAACTTGTTCTATCGGTTCCAAGAGCTATGTTGTTATTACCTGAAATTGCTGGTAAATTAAACCTTCTATCCATAGCTTCTCTGATAAAAGCTCCTATTACTGTTTCTTTCCTTTCGGAACTTTTAACTCTAGCCTTTGCTCCCCTCATTGCAGGGTCATGAATGAAACCACTTAAATCAACTTGTTGTTTTAAGGAGAAGCTATTATCAAGACGTTTTATTAAATGAAACTGAAGAGTGGAGATAATAGTGTCAACTGTTTCTTCGATACTAGGACTTACTAAATACAACTCATCATAAACATGAACTTTAGAAATCCCTTTACTTATAGGTTCTAAAGCTCCGAAGGTGACGCTAGAAACACCTTCTGTACCGTATCCGTAATCGAACCCGATGATTGTTTCCATTTCCAACGGAGGCCAGATATCTTTACTGTTGACAAGATCGTCTGTCCATTCATAAACTGACCCTGCCAAGGAACCCCATAACCCCAGTAAATACATCTTTCCTTTTTTACTATTTTTTCCACCATATTTCTTCTCCATGTTAGGTATGTAATCCGGAGGTAAGTTCTCAGCATTCTCATAAGTTGAGGAATGAAGAGTTAAAAAGTCCGGATCATACTTAGCTCTTTCAGTTGCATCAGGAGAGGTTAGATAATCCTCATTTGTTTTCCAAATATCAGCTACCCAATTCTCACAAGGATTAGATACACCAAAAGCTGAATGAAAGGTCATCTTATTCCCAGTAAGAGTCTTAACCCTTCTCAGCCTGTTACCATCTATCTCCTCAAATGTTCTTTCAGGTGTTTCTTCTATCTGTTCAAAGTAAGCCCAGCCAAGATTCCTACTTCTAAACTTTGTAAACTCTTCCAAAGAAACAAACTGAATGACACTTCCATTAGCAAGCTCTATTCTAAACAAACTTTTGTTATAATTCTTAATCCAACCTGTAGGGTCTATAAGTTCGAAAAAATCCGCCATTGTTGTATCTATTAAATCTGTCCTATGGAAACGCCCTATAATTCCTGTGTTCCCTGCTAGGTTTCCAAAGTAAGGAGTGTTGGCGCTTAGATTAAAACTTCTAACAATCGCTGCTCTTGTCTTCCCAGACCCCATAGCACCCATGTTTAAGGGTGTTCTAGCTCTTGTAGTTGCAAACTGCCTTTGAGTTTTATGTAAACTTGTCCAGTCAAAGAATTCATTAAGCTCATCTGAGGAAAGCTTCTGAACTTTAGGAACATGGATGTCTAGCATTTTTAAACCTACTCCCCATCATTCCATTCATTCTCGTCAAATTCCTCTTTCTCTTTTCCAGCTTTTATACCTGCCAGGATTTTTTCCTTATCAGGATTGTTCTCTAAGAAAGGATCATCTTCAAACTTATACAAAGGGTCGGAAACAACGATATGTTTTTCTTCCTCAATTTCCATACTAATTCTATCCGCTGCCTTATGCCCTGCCATTTCTAACAAATCCTTTGCTGCACCTTTCTGAACAGCATAAGGGACATCTGTTGGTGCAACTTCTCCATCCTCAACCTGACCTATAAGTTTCCCTAAAGTTAAAACAGCCTTTATAGACAACTGATCCAAATGCCTTCTAACATTCCCACTGTTCTCTATCATCTTTTCATACTTATCACCTGATGCTGCCATCCATGCTTTTTTAAAATCCTCTCTTCTTTTAATCCCTGAGATAGAAGCCCTGCTCATTCCAAGCATTCTAGCGGTTTCACTTTGTTTCAACCCTGCCATTAGGTAAATCAAAACCTGTTGATGCTTAGCGTCTAAAGCTAAAAATTCTTCACAGTCATTAGGATTTACCTTGTCACACCCTTCTGTAGCTTTAATCAAATCCTCGTGAGAAATATCTACAGGTTTTTGTAATTCTAACTTTGAGAGGTTTTTATAAACGTCTGGCATTTTTTCATCTTTTCGTTTTTTTAGATTTAAGGGCAAAAGTTGTTTTAAACAACCTTTGCTTTTTTGGGGCCTTGGCCCCCATAGTGTTATTGCTATATATAGTATATGTTATAAGGGGGGAAATGTCAAGGGTTTTTTATGTAATAGTTTGTTTTTAAGTGGTTGTTTTTATTTAGGTTGAAGGGCTTACTTTATAGTAACATAACTATATAACAATACCCCTAACCTTTAATTTTTTGGAGT
>Ga0207997_1001561_pt1 | contig 11757 bp, 13 predicted proteins | sample AntAceMetag02UKN_FD_184777 | JGI IMG/M metagenome (GOLD analysis project Ga0207997, IMG submission 184777) | Saline lake microbial communities from Ace Lake, Antarctica - Antarctic Ace Lake Metagenome 02UKN (SPAdes) (version 2) | ecosystem: Environmental > Aquatic > Non-marine Saline and...
CTCCATTACCATAATAAGCACCAACATAACTTCTGGCTCCACCACCTCCTCCACCTAGTCTTGCAGTTACATAATATCTTGTAGCCCCACCAGCTCCACCATAAGCAGCAACAGTATTAACTGACCCAATACTTCCGTTTACACCAGCGGTCGCTGGAGAAGTTGAAACAGACGCACCAGCAGCACCGCCAGCAGCAGTTCCACCGCCAGTATCATGACCTATTCCTGCGCTTCCTGCATTACCACCAGCTCTTGCATAACCTACACTTGCAGCAGCTCCACCGCCACCACCGCCTCCGTTGCCTCCACTTTGAGCCTGAGCTATTCCGCCACTTGCGCTAGGTCCCAGTTTAGTAACAGCCCCACCACCGTTTCCACCGGCTCCACCGTTCTTCTGTGTTATTGTTTGTGTTACGCTAGTATTATCAGGTGTAACAGTTGCACCTACACCAACAGCCGAGCTTTCTTTACACTCGATAGTTCCGGCTATCGTTATGTTAGTTGCAGCGCCTATCTGTGTAAAATCAACGCTATTTCCTGTAAATCTAAGCGTACCTGTAGCTTCTACTGTTAAGTTGTCCCAATCATAAACGACACCACCTGGAAGCTCTGTAGTCGTTCCAGCAGAAACGGTTAAGTTTCCAAGAACGCCATAAGGCCAAGCACCAGTACAATCAACGTAAATTCTTTTGCCATAAACTTCACCGTCTGCATACTCAAACTCATATATGTCTGTTTTAAGATGTGTTTGCTGGTGAGCTGCTGCTCCATTATCCCAGATAATATAAGCAGGCCATACGTTATCCTTACTATTGGTATCGGTAACGACTACTCTTATTTTCTTGTTTACCAGATTACTAAAAGTATATGTTGAGTCAACACCGCCGGAGCCTATAAATTTTCTAAATGTATCACCATCTCCCCAATCTATATCAACAGGGGTTCCACTATCCAAAACCACCGTTATATCAGAACCTACAGAACGTAAATCGCCTAAAGATAACCATTTAGTGTCGTCAGACAGGGCGTTACCAGTATTATCATTTACTAGAGAAGAATACATAGCGTATGCATTTGCCTCTCTAACTAAATCGTACTGATTATAAGTTTTACCAGCGTCATACTCATCAGAATTTATTTTAGTCCAACTTGTGCCATCTGATACATAATAGAAGCCATCAGTTGTAAGTCTAACAACACGACCATCTGGTGCGTTTGCAGGCAGGGTCGCTACGTTTTCAAACTGAGCGCCTTTAAGCTCTCCGTATAGGTTCATAAATCTCTCCTGTTATACTGCGGTTAAATATCCACCATCTATCCCTTCATACTCTACAAAAAACTTCATCGCAGCAGCGATAGGTGCGTCAGTGGTTGTATAAACCCACTGTAAGTATGTAGCGACGGCTAGTTTTTGATTTACTGTAAATTCAAAAGGAACTATAGGCGTGGCGCCTTCTAGCAATCCGCCCAATACTCCGTCTAAAAAGCCAGCATTAGTAACTACTGCTGCGTTTTTAATAACAAGCGCTCCAACAACAGCCGTACTCATGGCGAGAGTTGTTGCTTTAGTTAAAGCAACATTCGCTCCGTCATATAGATTAAAATGGCAGTCGGTCATGTTCGCTAGTGTTGTATCGTCTGTAACAATACCGTAGATCTTTTTAACACAAACCTTTCCTACAACACTGAACAGATTAATGGCCTCAGTAGCAGCGCTACCAGCCAAAGCCTTAGTTACTTCTAATCTTATTGGAAGTGCAAACCCTGAATATGTGTTACCCATTAGGCACCTACCCTAAATGCTTGTTTGATGGTTAAATCTGCATCGTCGGCTCCGCCTGTTGCAGCTATATATTGCCATCTTAGCCATTTAAAGTTACTTAGTTTCTTTAGTTCGTCTTGTACTAGGTGGCGTGTCGTTGCAGCAGCTCCACATATGTAATTAGCAACACCAAAAGTGTCTAGTGTCACATCAACATAATCAGTAGCGGTTGCAGTAGTCGTCGGGGTAGCATCGTCTTCCATAGTCGCCCATATCTTAAGAGTTACCGTACCCGTTCCACCGTTACCTATTAATTCCCATGCAACTTCACTAAACCCATCAGGGCTTTGTGCCTTTGTTAGATATGTTGCGTCTGCCATGTTTGTTACGTTCAGCAACTCTTTTCGGAATATCATAATAATTAATCTCCTGTTAATCGAGGCTAGGAGTTTCCCCCTAGCCCCAACCATTTAATTTACGCTAGAGGTCCTACTTTATAACTCATCAACTCCATAGTTAATGGGTTACCAGCAGCTCTCAAATAACTAATAAACGGTAGAACAACCTCAGCAGCATCAAATGCAAAGCCTGCTACAGCGTTGTTGTACTTTGTCATAGTCGTTGTGTTTATACCAAAGTAGAATGTTGCTGCACTTGCGTATGCAACACTTACAGGGAATTGAGTTGTAACACCGTGAGATGTAGCATCGTCATCATGGCCTTTAAACTTTGTCTTAAGGTCATTAAGATATGTTATACATTCTGTCAAAGTCGTCGGAGCAGCAGCAGTTACAGGAGTAGCGTCTCCAGTTTCCTGCGCATCATGGTAAGCCCATGCAGCTCCTAATTCAGAATCATCTTCGTGTACATCATACTGAGTCAACTGGTCTGTAACCAATGCTATCAAAGTCGTAAGGTCCGTTGCGTTAGCAGCAGTTATTACGTTAGTAGCATCAGCAGCAGTCGTGTGTTGAGCAGTATTGGCTATGTGCCTTGTGTAGACTGCTTTTAGAGAGTTAGAAAGAGCTATTGCACTTGATAGACCAACAGCAACGTCGTACTCTACTCTTGTAGTAATGTACTCTGTGTCTCCTACGTTCAACGCCGTATCAGCGGTAGCTGTCGTGCCGTTGTTAAGAATTGTAGTGATTACAACGTCACCAGCGTCTACATTCACAGCGCACATTTCGTCATAATCATTATAATCAGGACGATGTGCTTCTGCCTTTCTAAATCCCACTAAGAACGTATCTGTTTCAGCTACAGCGGATATTTTTACCTTGGTTTCAAAGTAAAATCTGTCCGTTCCTGCTGTAAAGACGTGCTTTGCGTAGTAAGCAGCTATACCCTGGTTTATTTCAAAACCTTCATCGTTAGTTGCGTCACCGCTGAAGTCCCAGCCATTAGCTGTCTGCAAACCTTGAAAAATAGTCTGCGTAGAGATGTTTGTTACTTCAAAGCTATTACCTGTAATAGTTTTGAGAACATTAACACCAGTATCCGTGTCGGCAGCAGCTCCGCCACCTTTAAGTGACCAATCAAAGTAACCGAAGAAATTTTCGTCGGTTTCTAACTGGTCTATATTCTTCTGTTTCAAATTCTTTGGTTCAGCTAGTTCTGTACCTAGCCCTCTTTGGTACTCAGGATAACCAATCGCATTTAGATCGTATATCGCTGATGCGCCAAGTTCTGTATTTCTTCCACTCATTTTATACCTCCGTATTGGAGCTAGGGCAAAGGTTCTGTACCCTCTACCCTAGACCGTTTAATTTATATCGCTACGCTGTGAATTATAGAACTAGCTTCTGGACAAACATTTATCAAGTCGCCCATAAACGCTATATCTACAATGTACGAATAACCAGTTGTTGCTCTTGCTTCAAAATACTTAATCTTACCAGGGTTGGTAGGATCTTCATGGAACTTAAAGAATCCATTAGATGCAAGAATCATTGACTCCCAGTTTACACATGGAATTATATCGTTAGCCATTTCAGGGACCATAGATATTGAAAGCATATCTCCGCCCTTAGAACCAACAGTTATTTCCTTCCAAGAATAAGGGCTGGCTTTCGCATTTCCAGGCTCAGTGAAATACTGACCTTTGTACTTTTCAAGAGCTATCTTTATAGCAGCATAGTTCTTAGGTGATACAAGACAGTTATCAGCCTGTTTTCCGTTTAGTCCCTTAGCCTTGATTGATGTTTCAAGAGCGTGTATGTAAAACAACTTCTCTAGTATGTTAGCAGAAGTCATCGCATAATCGCCAGCAGAACCATCAATGTTAAGAGCCTGTAGGAACGGATAAGCAGTCTTTGTTTCTCCGTATAGAGTAGCGCCACCACCATTAGCAGCAGTTAGAAGAATACTTCTAAGTGAGCTAAAGGTGTTCTGGATTGCTCCAGTACCAGTGTTTACTAGACCGTCGTAATAAAGCACATCGCCAACCAAAAGAGCAGCAGTCAAAGGACCACCGGCTGTTACGTCAAGAACAGCTCCACCAGCTCTGGTTGTGTGTAGTGTTATTGTTCCAGCAGATTTGTTAATCACCTGGATATAACCATCTACAGCAGATGGTGTTGCAGCTTCTCGAACGACTATCTTTTGTTTTAATGTAACTTTTTCAATTCTATCTATCTGAACAACTCCGTTTGCTGCATCTGTAAGAGCAATAATAGTTGCGAAGTGTGGTCCACCTAGAAGAACATCACTTAGTCCCATTTTAACAAAACTAAGAAAAGGATCTACCTGTCTCTTGATAGAACCTAGTAGGGAAATTTCCCTCTTTTTGCCTTCATGTTGCATGAAGTCCTTGCTGTGGAACATCATTGAACCCCAAAGCTCAGGCTGTACGTCTACCGTACCTCTTACGTCCTGGTCTTCAGCTATGTCACCAGCAGCAGTTAAGCTACCAAATGTTACCGAGCTGGCACTTCCACCAACAAAAGGTACTACATAACCCTGGGTAGCGTTTCCACCAACCCATGAATCGTCTTTCTTTACTTTATCTAACAGGAACATTCTCTTAGGCAGTTCGGCCCTGAGAACTTCTGTGGTTAGATAATCATTTATCATTGCTTGAAATGATCTCGATGTCGCCATAATATTTCTCCTTTATGTTTATTTTATTCTTCTTTCAGTTCCTTTATTATTCTGTCGTAATCTGCGACAGACTTGACTTTCCCAGTACGTCCTGAACTTCCTGAACTCTTAGGGTTAGGAATAGATTTACTTGCGTTTGGAGCTACGACCTTTTTAACTGTCTGATTGGCTTTATCAGCAGCCCCAGGCGTGTAAATGGTTTTGTACTTTTCAAATACAACCTTTACTGCTTCATCAGGCTGGATTTGCTTTCCGGCTTTATACTGACTATCTCCGTACAAATTAACCTCGTTCCTAAAAGAATCTGCGCCAAACTTGCTGTCGATAAACTTCGCAACATCTGAAACCTCAGTCTTACTAAGTTCAAGGTCTATCCGTGCCTGGATAGCATTGTACTCAGCAGTCTGAGCTTTCTTAATTATGTCGTTCATCTCGTCTTGCTTGCCATAGCTGTCTCTGCTCTCAGCAGACTCTTTTTCTAACCTGTCTCGTTCATCAGCAGGGGCCTGATTAAGTCTTATAAGATGCCTGGCTGCCTCTAGTATGTCTTCGTCTGAAAACGTGGATCGCACCGCATCGGTTTTTTTACCATCTTTATAGAGTTTCAACGGAACATCAAAAATATCAGAATAGGTTTTAGTCTTTTCTGTAGCTTCTTCGTGTTTAGACTTCCAGTTATCTCTACTTTTCTGAGCAGTTTCCAACCCATACGCCTTAGTATAGATGTCTCGGATTTTGTCCTCAACTTCCTTACTCTTAATTACGTCTTTAAATTCAGGGTCAATCTCGTATTCTTGGTCATGCACCTTGAACTTATAGTTAGGCGTGTAGGTATCCGTAGATGTTGTTTCTTCGGATTGTTCCGTGGACTCCTCTGTAGTTTCTTCTGTGGATTCTTCAGAAGTCCCCCCAGTCTCTCCATCGGTTTTAGCTTCTACCTCTGTAGATTCCTCTGTTTCGGTAGCTTCTAGCGTTGTAGTCTCATCAGTGGTTTCTTCACCAACGTCTACACCGGCTTCTTTCTGCAATTCAGCAATCTTGTCATCTAGTGGATTTTTCTGATCCTTACTCATTAAAATGCTCCTGGCGGGGTGGCTGCCCCTGTGTTATTTACTCCGCCTGCTGGCGTTGTATTCAATATATCAATCTTGGTCTGTGTCCCTGCGTCGTTTAAAACTTCCATCTGAGAACCTTGGTCTCCCAATCGCTTTATGAACCACTCAAAACTTGTCTGGTCTACGGTAGCCCTTATGCTCTTGGCTGGGTTTTTAGGGTCAGGGATGTAAGCATCTACTTTAATCTGAGGTCCACCAGTAGGGATAATACCCATATTGGCGTTTTTAAGTTCTTCTGCCTTTTGATTAAGAACTCCTACTCTATCCTCATACTGTCTTTGATAGTTCTGCTCTATTTCTGGGTTTTTACTTACAACATATTTAAAATCAGGCTGTCTCATCCTTCTAACAAGTTCTTGTACGATTACTTCGTTATTATCAAACGAAGACGACATAGGCATCTCGCCTCTATCCAACTGTAGAATTATGTTCTCCGCTTCAGTATGTGCTAGAGATAGATGAGCTGCGATCCTATCGCCGTCTACAAATGGAAGTTCTTTTATCAACATTCCAGTAGTTCTTTCGTCTAATTTACCGTATTGCATTACTTGTGTTAGTGTTAGATGTTTAGCCATAACGCTTTCTGTGTCATCATTAAGAGGTACAACCTTTATGTCGTAACACATATCGTTTACGTTCTTAAATTCTTCTACGTTTATAGCCTCGTTACTGCCTACAGCCTTAACCAAGGCATCATCTCTTAGATTAGCTTTATATAGCCTAACTACTGCATCGGCCCAATCAACTAAGAATCTTTCAATCTTATCTGAATAGAAGGTAAACTTTTTCTTATCCTTCATGGACATATACAGTTTTAATGTAATATCCTGGGCGTGTTGGGTTTCTTCAGATTCATCCTGGATACCCATTATCGTATATAGCTCTTTAATCTGGTTAGTAACGTAACCTAAGTATTGCTCGCCACTTCTACCTTCTACTACCTGATAATTAATAGCGTTAGATACTTTTATCTGTCTTATACCGTTTAGTTTCTCGCCTTCTGTTAATCCAGTTCCTTGTAGGGTAATAATCTTGTCGTCACCTAAAGTAATCTGTGTCTCGGCAATCTTACTAGACGCTCTGTTTATCTCGGCCTGTACTGGCCTACCCTGTTTCATCGGAGAATAACCACGAGGCGAACCTTCAAATTCGTCGCATAGAGCGGACTTAATTGGGAATACGGGTTTTCCTTTTTCGTCAGTTTGTAGTTCGCCTTCCCATAGGATTCCTGCGGAAGTGGTTATGTAAAAATATCCAAGAGGATATTCTATACTCGGTCTGTAATAATATTCTTTAGTAAGTGTCTGATCGTCTGGATAATTAACAGTCGTATCCAAAGGGTTAAACACTGAGTATGTTTCTTTACTAGCTGCATCTATATATGCAATTCTATCTATTTTTTCTTCTGCTGTGAAAGTCGGATCATTATTAACCATCAACTTCAATTCAGAAGTCTGAACCATCTTTTTCACGCCAACAAAAACAGATTCTTCTATGGTTCTCGCACCTTTATCAATAAATACATCAAATCCTGATGTTACCTCGGTTAATATCGCCCCACTCATTACAGGTTTGCTTTCATCTATTGCGGGCTGGCCTGTCTCGTCAGCGAGTTGATTACCTTCCTCGTCAACTAATGCTTCGTATCCTACTAGCTCTCCGCCACTTGCGTCCCAGAGTATTTTAACGTGACATTCTCCAGGTATAAAAAATCCTTCTACACAGCGTCGTACTTTTTCTGTATAACGAGATTTGTATTTATAATCATCAAATACACTACGAGAAAGTTTAGCTTGTTTTATATCGTGTACGTTTGTTGAGTCTTTAGGAAGGATTGTCACGCCAGGAGCATACGACAGCGTTGAGTTTATGTACTTTTTCATTATCCTGTTAAGATGGTTTTTAGTTAAACGTATCTTAACATTCTCTGGAATATTTTTCGTATCTCTTAGTCTTGAATATAATTTAGAATTTATTTTGGCGTAATGATTACCAGCGTAAAGCATTACATTGTGTTTTTGCTCGTCGTAATGGGACTGTGTGTTCTGTACGCTATCCCTGTAAATCTTCTCCAGTTGCGTTATCGTTAAATTCGGCAAACTCCATCTCCCCATGCTCTAGCTTTTCCATGAAAGCACTGGGATCGTCTATCCCGAGTGTTGCATCTACTAAGTCAGAGTCTTCGTCAGTTTGGGTGTTAATAGGGTTTGTATCTTCGGTGGGCGGAGTTTGCGACTCTTGTGGGGGTACGTTTAAAGAACTAGCGTTTGGAGAGAACTTTACGAGTAATTTTCCGTACGCTAGTTCTGATACCCCTAATTTACCACCATTTTTAATTATCCATAGTATTTCTTCTTTTTCAATACTTTTTTTAAAAGAAAACCATTTTTTTATTGCTTTTAGGATTTTTTTCATTTTCACTCTCCGTATTGTTCGTTCCATTCTGCCATTTCAGCCTCTATAGACTCTTTAACCACTTCAGTATTTAACATCCCTTCCCTTCTTTGGTCTATCTCTGATTTTTGGGGGTTCTTTGTAACATTTACAATTTTACTGTCGTCTATGTCACTGTAGTCCCATGGTATCTTACTACAACTATACCTTAATCCATCGGTGTAATCATCCTTAGCCTTGTTCTTAGGCGTTCCTACCTTTAAGGCTAAAAGTTCGTTCCTTAATGGTTGAAGTTCGGGAGTATCAAATATAAAGAGTTTGCTGTTCTTAAATAGTACATTTAGGATACCTTCTCCTAGATCGTGTGACTTTTCGGCTGGTTGAAGTCCTGGTATTACGCCCATAGAAATCATGCCAAAATCCTTGGCGTGCCAATCATAATATGAAGCGATTGGGTTTAACCCCTTAACCATCTCCATATATTTGTCTTGTATATCCTTATTGGTCGTGATTATTTTGTCCCCACGCCAGCCACGGAATATATAGCCTATTTTAAAATCATGTCTAACCGCCACCAATACGCACGCAGCAGGATGGTTCACACCACCACTACCTATATCTATACCTCCGTATATGTAGTAGTCTTTACCTATATCTATGGGCTTAACCATGTTAGTTGAAGGATCGAAACTTTCGTACACTCTACCTTCTGATATACCGAACTTACCATAAACCCTGGTCTGTACTTCTGCCAAAGTAGGATAACTATTGATAATCCTGTTAATTCTACGTTCTGTCCATGTACTAGGGGTGTCATCTTCATATTTCATACAATCAAAAAGAGATATTTGTTTCTTATATGCGTCTTTGAATAATTCCTTGTCTCCTTTTTCTTCCATAGCACATCGCCATTCTTCTTGGCATAATGTAGCCGTGAAAACCATGTTAAAATATCCGTCAGTTGCGTTAGTTCTACTTGTCACTTCGGAATACAAATCGTATGGTAACTCCTCATCTACGAAGCAAGCATAAACAGTCAATGATTGCAGGTTCATAGCCTTCTGGGAATAGAACTTAAAAACAATCATCACTCCACTATTAAAAGTAAGGGTTTCGATATTTCCGTTCTTATAAGTTTCTTTCCATCCATATATAGGATGATCTTTATACTTCCCACTTGGTAGGTACTTGCTCCACTTGACTTCAAACTCTACAGTAGCGGTTCCACCATCAGGGTATAGATACCAGAACAGGCGTGTCTTATCTGACTTCAAGCTCTCCCACTGGGAAGCCCAAAGAATAGGCCAAAGCTCAGGACTGGTAGCCCAAGTGATACATTTGATAATGTTCATTGAGCTTTTGCCAATTTGGTTTGCTGCCGTAAGAAGGCACATCTGATTTCTACAGTCTATGAACTCTCTTTGCCACATATACAGTCTATGGGCGTGTAGATGTGGCAGTCCTTCGGTTAGGTCTTTTTTCTGTTCTAAAAGGGCGAGTTTCTCCTTATATATGGATAACTCCTTTTCACTCACCAGCGTCGCCCTGGTCGTTCTTTTCTGTCTCATCAGTCTTTTTTGGGTCGTCTACTTTTTCAACTTTTTCAATCTTTTTGCCTTTAAATAGGCAGATTATGTCCTCAATCGGAGTCGAAACGGCGATTTCGTTCTCTGGACTTTCCACATTGGCATACGTAATCTTACAACCCTTGGCTTCTTCCTCAATACTTGCGCAATGATCGGTGTTGACCAAAATCTTCCTTTCACTACCTAGTCTTTTTAATGATAAAATCATTTTGCCTCCTTTTTCGTGTTTGTTATCGCTAAGGCTGGTATCTGACCGTCCAGCTCCTTAATGCGTTTTTCTATCTCCTCTAAACTCAGTTCATGTCCGATATTTACTCTTAATTCCTTACTTTCGCTCCTTTGTATTGGAGTACCCTGGAGTCTATCTTCCATTTGCTTAATAGTTCGTAGTTTTAAACTAGCCAGGGTGGTATCAAACCTCCCCTCTTTATCAACACACGGCTGGTCTAGTATTTCTTTTATGACCTTACTACCATACTGGCTTAGGATTGAATTAAGCCGAGCCTCATACTTCATTATAGGTTTAAGTATAAACGAAAACGAGTATTGGTTATTAATTAGGCGTGACATTTGAGAGCTTGTGCATATCCCGTCGATGATATTAGCCCTTAACATTTTTCGCCCACTACTTCGGGCGGTCCAATACTCTAGCCAGAACCCTTCTCTGACAGAAGTAAGAAGTTCTATATCCTCGTTAAAGTTCTTCTTCAGCTCGCTAACGTCCATGATAAAAATATCGCCTGGAATAGCAATCATTTTGTCTCGCATACCAAAATCCATACTATCAGCCAAGTCTGACTGACCCATAGATAAGACTACCGACCCATCAGAAGTCAAAACCTCCATTGGGGCATCAACTTTTACCTTATACTTTGTCTTATCTTTAGGAGGTCTACCCATAACTTAATATTTTCCTTGTTTTTTTTAAAAATGCAAGTACAATAGTTGTATTACTTTCTTTTAGGGGTGTAAATGCCAATTTACGATGTTCGGTGCGATAAATGTGGAGAGTTCGAGATATTCTCCAAGATGGACGAGCCGGTGCTATGCCCAAAATGCGGTAAACCAGCCATAAAGTTAGTAAGTGCCGTACAATTTGAGTTTAAATGCGCTATGGATACCTGGAGTGGTGGGAAATCAGGGATTAAAGGCGCAAAGAACATAAACGAAAGACCAAAAATGCCAAGAAAACAGGAGGATTAAAATGGCTAAGAAAGGAACACCAAAAAAAGACGGCTCAGGAAAAGGCAAAAGAGCAAATCAGGGACGTGGGGGTTGTAAAACAACTTCTAAAACAGGAAAAGGAAGATAAAAAAAGGAGGAAGAATGAAACTAAGAGAAGCACTTAAACTTTACCAAGGGCTAGCAAAAGTAAAAGCTATTCCGAACACTAAGATTGCATACGCAATCGTTAAGAACGAAAAGATCCTTAAGCCATTAATTACTGACTTATCCCCAAAACCTACAGAAGAAATGAAGGCTTACTGGGCTGATTTGGGAAAATGCGAAACTACTGTAGCCAAGGAAGTGTGCAACAAAAAAAACACCAAGGTCCTAGAGAAAATAACCAAACTACAGGACGATTGGGAAAAAGAACTCGACGACAAAGACGTAACGCCGATGCTACATAAAGTCGAAGCTAAAGAATTTCCTGATAATTTAACAGCAGCACAAATAGAAATACTCGATTGCCTCGTCTAGTAAAACTAGACACCCTCCAGGCGGGTCACTCTCCCACACCCTTTTGTGGCCCGCCGAACATTCATAAGCCTTATTACCAGATACCGTCAGTAGCGTC
>Ga0207997_1001564_pt1 | contig 11741 bp, 28 predicted proteins | sample AntAceMetag02UKN_FD_184777 | JGI IMG/M metagenome (GOLD analysis project Ga0207997, IMG submission 184777) | Saline lake microbial communities from Ace Lake, Antarctica - Antarctic Ace Lake Metagenome 02UKN (SPAdes) (version 2) | ecosystem: Environmental > Aquatic > Non-marine Saline and...
TTACCATCACCTGATGATGTGTCACCTATCCACGAATTTACAACATCATCACTTCCTTTAAATTGAATACGTGATATAGAGGAAACACCAGAATTACCTGTATCTTTTAAATTAAGGTAAGGAGATGTATCTTGTATAGTAAAATCTCCACCATTGAATTTAAAACTCCCAGCTGTTAAATCGAATGTTTGGTCTGTTCCAAGTGTTTGTGTAAATACATTACCAGTAGTAGAATCAGTTTGAGTGAATATTGGACTTGCTTTACTTATTTCTAAATCACCAGTTAAAGGGCCATTAGAAGTATCTAACTTAAGAAAATCATTTTCATTACCAAGTATAGTCCAATTAGTTCCATTCCAAGCAACCTCATCACCTACTGTGAAAGATTGACCTGTATTAGTATAAGTAGCACCTGCATTATCTGTAACGTCTGCTAGAATTGTATATGTCCAACCATTTTCTACATCTGCAATTAATGGAAAATTTGTATTTATTGTAATAGAACCTTTAAATTGAAATGGACTCGATAAGTCGCTTATATCAGCTATTTTATGCTTGTGTAGAAATACCTTTCCTATTAATTTGTCGTAAGTTACTGGCATTTTTCATCATCTCTCATTTATATGTATATCCTGCCCTGTCATCTAATATCTTATCAAAACTATCAAAACCATCTGCCCATAATACTTTAGTCGGAGCAGTAGTTGTTTCATCTACCCTTTGGATCTGCCAAAGTGCTGCACCCTCATCAGTATTACCCCTTGCAGTTTTCCCTATATAGGTATAAGGGCTTTCTTCATAAATTAAAGTACTAAAGTTTTCTTCTTTACTCATCTACTCCACCAACTTCTTCTATTTCCTCAACAGCTTCTTCTACTGGTTCTTGTTTCTCTATACTTTGTATTGTTTCATCACTAACATCTAAAACCCATTGGATATTCTGCATATTAACAAAGTTTAATTCCCTAAACATAATCCTTTCTTCCATATTTTCTTGTTTCTTCAATATACATTTAATAATAAAATGTTCATCTAAAGTGTAAAGATACCAATAGTCATCATCTTCTTTGATAAAAATAGTATTCTGATTATAATATTTAAGTCTAAAATCATTCCAAGAAACTGTAATAATCATTCATCATCCCTCACGAACCTTACTACAGTTCTACAGTTAGGATGAAATGGTGGTGCTTGTGCTTTGTAAGTCTTATTGTCCACTTTAACTATGAACTCTTTATCTAAAGGGATTCCTTTGTCTTTAGTACCATACTTTCTATCTCCTGCTTTACATATAGGAGAAGTAACATCATCTAAAATAATATCTAAATACTTCTTCATAGATAATCCACTTTGTTTTGCACCATCTAATGCTCCCCAATTATTGGCTCTAAGTGATTCAGTCCTAATTACTCTCTTAACCTTATAGTTCCACTTCTTATTCATCATAGCTTGTTTAATTCTACTCTTAGCTTGTTTGAGATTCTCATTGTTTAATTTCCATCTTTGTAATTCTCCCTTAACACTATGAGTAATTTCCATACCTTGCTGTTCTATATTATCCATCATAGTTTCATTAAGGGTAGCAAGATTCTCTTGTTGAGGTACAAAGTTCATTTCAAATTGTAACTCAGACTTCTCTAAGCCTTTAGAATATTCTTCATTAACTACTTTGTTAAATAATGGTTTTAGAACTTGAAGATTAAGTATATTATTAATTTGTTGTGTTATCCATTCTACGATTCCCTTGCCTTCTATTTCTTTCATCTTGCATTTTCATCTATATCATCTATTGCCTGAATTAAAGCATCTTCTACATTATCAATATATTCTTTCACTTCTTTCATAGGATTAGGTTTTATCTCTTTAGCTTTAGCCACTGGTTGCTCTTTCTTCTTTGGAGGTTTATCTTTAGGTTTTTCAATGCCTTTGTCATCTTTTTTAGGATTTTTAGAATTATTGTTACCAAAATTATTATCATTTTCTTCACCACCAAATTTATTTTGATTTTCCATTTCCATCTTCATGGATTCTTCTTTTTGTTTCTTTAGTTCTTCTATATTGATTCCTAACTCTTCTGCAACCATCTCAGGTGTTTTAACTCCCATGTTGATTTGTTGTTGTAATAGATTAAGGTTCTTAGCTTCTTCATCAATATCAAATGTATCAAATACAAACTCTAAAGGTATATCAGCAAAGTCTGGTGCTTCTGATCCTGTAGCAAAGAACTCTGGCATTATTTGAGTATTAATATGATATTGAATAATAGAAAGTAAAGGTTTGATTGCTTTTCTTTTGAATATCTTAGCTTGTTCTCCTGCTATTGCTTTGTTGCTATCTTCAGAGAAACCCATCTCATCTGCAGTAACTCCAAAACACATCCATAATATTTTAGTGAACCATTTTTGTTGTTCTAACACTTCCATGTCCTGTGAGGTTAATTGGAATGGAGTAAACTTAACTTCTGTGCTTGTAATAGGGAAACTAAAAAACTTCTTTCGTTTATTTCCAAAGTCATCAGTAAACTTAAAGTTAGATTCAAAGTTCTCTCTAAATTGTTCAATATGTTCTTTCTCTGCACCCATTAAAGAAATAACTCCTTCAGGCATATTGTTGTTAGTATAATAATCTAAATTAAAGTCTGCACCATAAATTAAATTAAGAATAATTGTATTAAGAATCTCAATAGGGCTCCTACCATATATGCTGTCTCCTCTTGGGTTCTGCATAATATAAACGATCTCTCTCATTCCGAAAGGTACTGGCATACTTCCTGCGGTCCATCCATATTGGAAATAAGCTGCATTGTCTCTAAATAATAAATCATACTGCCTCATCATTTGTTGTTGTGTTACTGCAATAGTTCCACCATAACTAACATCAATTCCTACACCTGTAAATCCATCAGGTAGTGGTGCAACAAAATCTTCTCTATTTCCCATATAACCATAAATGTCTGGGTTCTTAAGGAAGGTTCCACCATCTCTTGCAACCATTTGTTTAAATTCACCCTTATTATTAAATATCTTAACAAGAACTGCACTATCAAGCTCACATATATCTGTGATCAACTGCCTCATTATATGCTCAAAGCTTTCTTCATTACCATTAGGATTCTTAAAGAATTTTGTTACTTCCTTAATGTTTTTCTCATAATCCTTACCTTCCATAGCTTTTTCTTCACTTGGGTTAGTATCATTTACTTCTTCAGTATCTTCTTCTTCCTTAGATTCATTAGTACCATTAAATTCTTCTTTAACTTTAATCTCCCATCCAATAGTTGTAGCTTCATCAGCTAAGGTTTTAATAACAGAAAAAACATAAGGATTCTTTGCAAGTTTTTTAAAAGTATTTATTGGTACTCTCCTCGGCATACCATAAGGTGGTTTATATAGAAAGTTTGGAATATAAGCTTTAAATATCCCATCATCATAACCTGCTGTCGTAGCCCTACCAGTAACTGTATCATTCTTGGGTTCTGCTTTGAGAGATAGGTTGTTAAACCAGGACATCATAAATGTTCCCTTTTTACAGGGAACTGAGGTGATAATTTGTTAATAATATTTTCAATACACACTTTCTATTTTATTTGTTTATAAAACCATCGCTTAAAGGCACTTCTTTATTTCTTCCATATCTGCTTTCATTTTGACTAATTGTGGGTTCATAAAAGCTAACTGATCCAATATTTGTTTCTTCCTTGTTTGTTGTGCAATATACTGTTGTAATACTTTCATACTCTCTTTAAATGTTTTTGTCCCCTTATCAATAGTCTTACTTAAAGCACCAATAACTTTAGGAGGTATAGCATTAACATCAATTATACTAAGCTTTGTTGTTAATTCTTTCTCAATAGTTTCTTTCTGTGCAACTGAACTGTCATATTGATTCTTAATAAAACTATATAATACTTTAATATTAGCTTTATCTATAATCTGTTTTGTATCTTGTTCATAAGTTCCAACTGCAACCTGTTTACCATCGTGTGCAAGATTTAATACATCTCCCCCTTTTACAGTTATTACTAAACTACCATCTTCTTGTTTTTTAAAAGTTTTTATTTCTTCCATCTATTCCGCCTTCTTTGTTCTTTTTATATCAACTGCTTTTTCTTTATTATTTTCTTCTTTTTCTAATTCTGTTAATCTGTTCATTAGAACTTGTAGATTTTGTTGTTCTCTTTTAATAATCTGTTCCCTTTGCCACATCATGGCCATTACTTCTGTTTTATTCATCTTTTCTATTTCTACCATTTTATTCCCCCTTGCTTCTAAGTTTATATTTAAAAGCTGTTTGTTCTTGTTTTGTCATATCTGCCCATAATATTGGGCTACCTACTATAATAATTCTGAATGTTTTTAAACATTTCTGACATTGTAGTATTAATACATTTGAACCATCAATTTCTTTTATCCTATACTTGCCAATAGTCTTAGGTACTTTCTTTGCGTGTTCACCAAACCATTCAGTACAATATGGACAAGTATAAAATTTAGTCACGATAACCACAATCCTTTGGCATTACATAACGTTGCTGTGTTCCTCTTCTTTGACCTTTCCACGCACTACAAAACAAAGGTTGTTTATTTGTTCCGTGTACTTTGCATTTGTTATCTTCTGTTAATTGTGGACATCTCATAGGGACCATTACTGTATCTCCTTCTATTTTACATCCATGTGTTTTATAATAATGTATGAATAATCTATTGTTAGCTAATCCTTTATATGTAAAAGGCAACCATTTGCAACATTCTCCACAACATAGGCAACTACCCATCTATTCTCACCCCTTTATCTAACCATTCTTCAAACTTAACATAATTTAATATTCTTACTCTTTCTTCATCCCTGTTTGGAATATTATAACCTATCATTTCTTTTGTTTACCTACTTCATTAATAAAATATCTACTCTCTCCTCTAATAAGTGCAAGATAATTAATCTCATCTGTGGGGTTCATTTTACCAGTGACATTTCTAAGTAAATGATTCTTAACCCCTTTCTTATCAAGATCATGCATCTTAAAATATACATTCCACATAATAAAAGGAATTAACTCTGCATAAGCATCATCGTTCATACACATTGTAATAAGGATTTCTTTTAGATTTCTAAGTAATTTAGTGCTATGTGTTTCTGCATTAAATTTACCATGCTTCTTACCATTCCTATATAAATTATCCATATAAATTTTATTCCAATCAACTAAGCTTTTATCAAATACTTCTTCAAATAATTTAAGATAGATAAACTGAGGTTCACTTGGTACTTTCTTTACAATATGTTTATTTAGTGCTTTTCTTAATAATAATACACCAGGTACAAATAGTTTATATTTAAAGAAGTAATGAATGAACCTAAACCTCTTTGCTTGTTCCCCAATAGTTTCTGAACCATAAAATGTTTTAATCTTTGTTTTGCTCTTATACGTCCCTTTAGACACATTTTGTTTATGTCCCCATGTTTCAAATACTTTCATTTCTTCCCTCCAAAATCAAATACAATCTCTTCTTTTGTTTTCCATATAAAATAAACTAAAGCATCAGCATAATCCGGACTTTTATCTTCTGGATCAATAATCTTAATTTTCCCACTGCTGCTTACTTCCCAACCCATCTTCATTAATTCTTTAATCAAATGCTCATTCTTAGGAATCGTAATAAGCCCTTCATTAAATAAATCATTAAGCCTGAAATACTGCTCAGCCTTTCTATTCATAAATCTCTTTCTTCCACTATCGCTTTTTCTATCGGCTAAACTTTCATCTGTTCTTGGCTTACTCTCTTTACCACTTGCACCTACTCCCTCTCCATAATGACAAGCCTTAATAGTTGTTTTGCCCCCAAGCAATTCTTTAACTCTACTTACTACACCAACACCAACCCCAATAGTATCAATATTAATATAATCTGCACCTTTTTCTTCATATAAATTAACTATCTTTCCTGCAATAACCATGTTTTCACTCTTGTTTTCTGTCCAAATATCTTCTACTACATAATAACCATCATCTTCATATCCCCACATAATGACTGTTTTATCTTTACCTTTATCTGCAACATCACAAGAAATAATCCTTTTAACCTTGCCTTCGCTTGGTTTTATCTCCTTTAAACTTGCTGCTTGGACCTTTTTATAGGTAAATATGCTATCTTCGGCTTCTTCTGGAAAGTTAGCCTCATACAGAACTTCAAATTCCATAGGGGTCAGTAGTTCCTTCTGTTCATCTAAATGCTCCTGTGTCAATCTATGTTCTTTTAATGCATCTTTATACCCAATATGTATCTTTTTAAACTTTGGATTTATCCAATGTTCATACATCTGATTGTTTCTGTTCCATGGATTTCCTATCTCAACCAATATAGACTCTGGTGAGTCCCCAAGCATTCTACTTATCTTTTGCCTATATACTTCATATTCAATAAGACAACTCTCGTCCATAACTACTAGCCCGTCTGCACCAAATCCCATCAGTCTTTCTGCAGAACCTTCTGCTGACAATATCATCAACTCTGACCCATTCTTAAACGTGATTCTTTTCTTACTCACTTCTGACTTTAATCTATCCAACCCTGTAAGATTTATATCTATTAAATCGCTAAACTGATCAGAATTAATAATAAAGTTAGACATATAGTTTCTTATAATCTTACTCTGATCTATTGTTGGAGCAATAATAAGATTTCTTTTATTTCCATGGAATGCAATATAAAGTAGAATAGCCATTGAAACAACAAAAGACTTACCATATCTCGTCATACAACTTATTACAATCCTTTTGTTATCAGGCCATACAATAGCTTTAACTATTTCTCTCTGTTTAGGAGTGAGTTCAACACCAAAGTAATACTCGCATAAAAACCCAATATTACGGGTTCTTATAGCATCGTCCACCATCTCTTTTGTTTTGTCTATCATTCTCTTTTTTAAGCTAATGGCCGGACTCGAACCGACAATCTGTTGGTCTTTTGAAAGGCGAATGAATGGCTAATAACACCAATCCCAAACCTTACGATTAAGGTACCTCTTACAAACCAACTGCATTAAGCCGTTATGCTACATCAGCAATTAATTATATTTTTCATACATTTCCTGCAAATCCTTATAAGATATTACTACAGTACTTTGTTCTATCTTATGTTGTTGGACCTTTGGATAATCAATCTTTTTCTTATTCATAATCGCATCATGCAGCATCTTAATTTCTTTTGAATCTTTACACATATTAACTAATTTTAATAAAGCCTGTCTGTCCAGTTTTTCTAATAAATTCTCATCCATCACTGGCATATTATACCAAATAGCCTTAGCTCTTGCATCTGGTATGTTACACATGAAGTTCTGTAATTTAGCCTTGTTTTCCTCTTTCAAGATGCAATCAGCCTTGCAATTCTTACACAAGGCTTTTTTGGACTGTTCTTTTAAAACAGAGTACTTTTTAGCGTCAGATTTAACTAAACCGCCTTTTTTACCTCTTTCTCTTGCTTCGGTCTTGTTTCGGACTGGTTTAAGATTTTCATCATTCATCTTCATCTTCATCCATCATATATTCCTCTAGTTCATACTTACTTACTTTAGTTCTATTCAATATGTTTGATTTAGACTTTTTTCCTGTTATTGCATCTCTTTTTTGACTCATTTTATTTATCTACTTGGAATAATGGTCTTGTATTAAATTCAATCTTTTCAAGTAACGCTTTAATATCCATCATATCTGCTTGGTTCTTTACCTTCAATATTTGTAATTCTCTCTTTACTAATAATATTTCGGGGACTATTTCCTCTGTTTCATCATTCATTTTATCACCTTTATTATTTTATTAATCTCATCTACACATTGGTGTATTGCTTTCTTATGTATTAAATTTACTTTCAATTGTTCCTTTCTCCAATGTCTGTCATAAAAAATAACTAAAACATCTAATATCAATAAACATATAACAAGTATCTCAAATATCATTTAGACATCCACTCCTTATCATATAATTCTTTTTCAAATAAATCAATATCTTTCACTTGCTCTAAGCACCAATCAAGGTTGTTTACTTCTACTTCCACGATCTTTTCAACCTCAATTACTTCCTCATTTGCACAGTACCCTAATACAAAACCAATAGATCCCATAAGTACTCCAACTATTAGAATTATTACTGCCAAGCAAAAAATATCGGTTTTATCCATTTTATTTCCAATAGTTTTTAAAATATTCTTTATCAGCTGTTGCATTATCTATGATGGCCCATATAAAAATACAGATTGGTACTACATAAGTCCAACATAAAAATATATTTAATAATAATCCAGTCCAAAACTTTCCTGCATTATCTCTATAAGTATATACCCACGTCCATTGACTAAATAATACTGCTAATACTACGGCTGTTGTTTTACTTTTGCCTTTTGATAATTCTCCTTTTCTCATTTCTTTTTTATTCATTTTAATCCTCGTTTCTTTATATTTTTTTTAAAATGTATTGTGCAATAACCTATAATCGTTGCTTTACGAGTACAGACTTTATTTTTTGCTGTAATTCCTTTGCATCTCATCCTTTATTCCGCATATAAGCATCTAATAACTCTTTTACTATCTTCTTTGTCTCAAACTTACCGTTTGAGAAAAAAATTGGTACTTTATATTTCATGTGAATAGTAAATAGTATTCTTGATATTGTCTGTGTTTTTACTTGTGTATATTCTGCCCCAACAAACATTTTATCAATCAATGCTGTATAGCTTCCTTCAACTATGATTGCAAAATACTCAAAATCAAACGATCTCTGCAGCTCTCTTTTGAATCTTGCATGACCATAAGTTAAAGTTTTGATTAAATCTGGAATTGACTTTCGCTCAATAGCTATCTGGTTCTCTTCCCCTTCTATTGAGTAATCTCCAGTTTCAAGTGATTTTCTTATTGAGTTCTCAAACCTGAGAGGTGTCTTCTCCTTTGAATCCACTATTGTTTTGTATTCCATCATCTCTTTTTTCTTCAATCTTTACTATTTTAACATAATCTCCTTTGATAATTGGAGTATTTTTAGGAATAGTTACCATTTTCACTTTTTGTTTATTTTCTCTGACTTTAGCAATGATCATACAATACAAATATATACACTACTATATAAATATGTGTATCTTTTAGTAGTTAATTTATACCATTTATACCAATTCGCAGTGCTTTCAACTCTATACACATATTTCATTTTCCCCTATAGGGTTAATATAGCTGTTAAATGGTATAAATGGTATAAATATTGGACATGAAATAAATTATAACCACAAGATGTTGTATGTAGTGGTATGTAACACACAAGATGTTGTGGTTAAGAATTTATTGATATTTTCGGTGTTTATCCAAACAATAACTACAATAAGATCTACCATCAACTGTTTTATTCTTACAACAATCAACAATGCATATCCCTTTCATTTTCTTAATCAAACGCACACTTGCCATTTCCTCAGCCTTTGCTTGTCTGCCTTGGGCCTTAACTTCTTGCCTATACGTTCTCATTATTTTAGATGTATCTTTACCTTCTCTCCGCATCTGCCGGACCATATCAATGTCGATGTTTATTATTTCATTCATTTGTATTACTTCCAGAGCAAACAGTACTGTCTTCCTTATGGTACTCTTTGTTTCCATTTAGGAAATTATGTAAGTCTTGATGGCAATTTCTACAAAGGATGATAAAATCATAGCTATCATAACTAGGATGGTGCCTTTGTAATTCAGTAGTAGAGTTACAATTAATACAAGATTTCCCTTTTAAACTTCCAGATATTTGCCTACTCATTTGTCTTAATCTGAATTTTCTTCTATATTCTTCATCTGTTTTAAATTTTTCTTTCTTATATTGTACTTGCTGAGCAATTATTCTTTCTTTGTTCTTTTGATAGAATGATTTTGTGTAACCTGGATGATTTGTTCTAAACTTCCTAGATGTTCTTTTATTATTTATAGGGTGTTCTCGACTCCATTTATCTTTAACCTTTTTAATTTGGTCTCTGTTTGCTTCAATATAAGCTTTAATTTTATCTTGATTCTCTGCTCTATACTTTTTACCAACTGCTTTTATTTTATCTGGATGATTTTCACGATACTTTTTAGCATAAAGTCTTGTTTTAACTTGATTATTTGCTCTCCATTTACGTTCATACTCTATCTTTTTTATCTTTCTTTCTTCTTCAGTTTGAACCATCTTTCCCCTTTGAGTGTATACATGCAGAATAAAGAAGCATGTTTACCATCTTCCCCTTATCTTAGTCCATTTTATATGTTCATTAGTATCACTTATTGGCAACCAAGCCATAAACTTAATATTAATCTTCTTTTTTAAGCATTCATCTAATATTTCTTCTGGTTCTGCATAACCTACATAACCAACATAATAAACTACTCTTTCCATAGATAAATCATCATCTGGACAATCCTTTACATGGTAATCTGTTAATTGTTCATGTTTGAAGCTTCCTCTTGTTAGATGGTCTTCAAACCTAAATCTATCTTCTCTGTCTTTAAACTCTATATCTATTATCATATACGAACCCATTTTATTTTCCCTCCTTTGACAAAGCACATTCCTCACCAAGAGTAACATCTTCAAAAGCTTCATTTATCTCATCAAATAAAACTTCATTATTCATTTCAAGATAATTAAGTCTTCTTTTTAACCAATCAACTGCTGATTTAATATCTTCTTTCTTAAAAATAATATCATCAAGTTCTACTCCTTGAGAGATTCCAGATTCTATATAATCTTGCATATAAACTTTATGTCTACCCTTTAATGGTTCACTCATTTTCTTTCTCCTTACCTCCTTTATCACTAAGAATAACCCCTTGTATTTGATAGTACTTTGACTCAACACTACAATTATTGCATTTAACTATCTCTTCTATTCTTTTAAGTTTATCTACTTTGTCTTGGTCTATATTTCTATATCCTGTTGGGATTGGCATTATTCATCACCTTTTATAAACTTATTACAACTGCATCTAATTCCTGGAAGATAACATGCAAGACATTCTCCCCCCTTATTGTGTTGTTCTTTATTATGTCCACAATTTTCACATATCATTTGCTATCACCTTTAGCACAAAGAGTACTCTGTATCTTCTTCTCAACTACACATATAGTATCATTATGATTTCCACCATGTGCAACAAGTAATATATCAACTATTTCAAATCCTCTACATTTACCTAATCCATTAGTAGACCATCCAAAAGAGATACATATTCCATTAGGTTCAATAACCCTAGCAATCTCATCTTTCCATTTAGCCCATACAGATGATTTAGTATCATGTAATACCATTCCTTGATTATCATAACATTCTTTTAATTGTCTTGGACTATAAGGTGGGTCAAATAACACACAACTTGTTGAATTATTATTATATCTCTTTAAACATACAAGCACATCTTCCTTGTAAGGATATGGGAATGGGTCAATAGTATTCTCAACCTTATATTTTTCTATTAATTCTTTAATTGGTTTAATAGTAAATGTTCTCTTGTTAGGCATAGCCCACTTTCTTGTTATCAACATCATTTCAACATCCATACCTAAATTGATTTAAAAAATAAAAAAACATACAAAACATAGCACCTACTAAAAATATAACAACAAATAAAAAAGTTATCCATAGTCTCGCAATATCTTGTTCAATATCCCCAATTATCTTAGTTTCTTTTTTCTTCATTTATCATCACCTTCTGTTTCATTACAAAGAGCATCATC
>Ga0207997_1001567_pt1 | contig 11735 bp, 22 predicted proteins | sample AntAceMetag02UKN_FD_184777 | JGI IMG/M metagenome (GOLD analysis project Ga0207997, IMG submission 184777) | Saline lake microbial communities from Ace Lake, Antarctica - Antarctic Ace Lake Metagenome 02UKN (SPAdes) (version 2) | ecosystem: Environmental > Aquatic > Non-marine Saline and...
AATATCTACATTTAAAGCATAATTTGCTGAAGCATCCATATTTGAATTAATATAACTAAAATCTTTATAATAATTAATTGAAAGATCAATTTCTATAAAATATGAATCTTTATCTTCATCAGTACTTACTAATGAAGGCATCGTGAAACCTTGTTGTCTTTTACAAAGACCTTTAGTTAACCCTGGAACATAAACAACTTCTCCTTGACTAAGAACTTTAATTTGCGTACTATAAGAAGATACTGGAATTTTAAAATCAGAAAAATCTATTTTTGATAATATCTCACTTCCAGAAATAATTCCTATTTGATCATCTATAAATTCTAAATACGTATCATCTGCCACCCCAGGACACGGAGAAAGTCCAGGATAAATATAGTCATTAGAACTATTATTAAAAACATCACCCATTTTTAGTTGTATTTTATTTATTTATTCGCGTAAAAATGAAAGAATTGGCATAAAATTATAAATAAATGAAATAAATGAAAATTTGACGAGAGCCAAATTTATAAATGAAGATATAAAGGAGAAAACGGACCCAAAATTTAATTAAATTCTATCCCATGTTTTTCTAGGTTCATTAACGGGAATGCCACTTTCATTCTTAGGAATTAATTTAACATCAACAACTTCCACCCCATTTTTGATAGTACCTACGTAGTCATTTTTAGGTTTCTGGGGTACCTCAGAGGGCGCCTGGGCATCTTTATTGTTTAAGTAATTATAACCTATATCCTTTGTTAAAATGTTCTCTTGGAGTCTCTTAATTAATTCTTCCCCTTTTGTAAGTGATTGGGTTTTTTTATCTTTTTTTGGAACGAGTTTACCCTCTTCACTCGTTCCTATGCTTTTTTTGGTATAGGAGGATCTTTTATTCTTTCTGAAATTTCTTTATCAATTTCATTTGTAATTGACTCAATATTAGTTTCAATTTCTAGTTTTGATTCAACCTTTGGTTCTTCTAACTTTGGTTCTTCTAACTTTGGTTCAACCTTTGGTTCTTCTAACTTTGGTTCAACCTTTGGTTCTTCTAACTTTGGTTCAACCTTTGGTTCTTCTAACTTTGGTTCTTCTAACTTTGGTTCAACCTTTGGTTCTTCTAACTTTGGTTCAACCTTTGGTTCTACTTGTAAATCCAAAAGATGATCTAGTTCATCCAATTCTTCCTTTGTTTCTTTTTCTTTTTCGTAATTTTCTCCTATTTTTTCATCTTTTGCTAATCTAATATTTTCTGCTACTAACGCAGTCATCCCTAAGGCAATTATTGGAAGTAAAGCTCCTGAAATCCATGAAATAATTACTTTATACATTTCTGGTGAATCTGCTTGAACTCCAAATAAGATTGCTCGTTGCCAATAGGTCCAATCATTAGAGCCACTCATATCCATGAATTTAAAAGATGCATAAACATTTGCTGTCACTTGTAAACCTGTGAGTAAAAACATCATCCCCCAAGCTAATATTTTGTTTTTATTATCTGTTGTTAAAATTGCGAAAAGGACACTGGCTTGTCCAATTTCATATGCAGCACCAAGTAAAATAGCTAAACCAAGAGTATTAGCTAACTTAAAAAATGTAATAGCATGTAATGTTGATACAAATGCTACAGCTGTATACAATAATATAAAAACCCCTATTAAAGACCAATATAAAACTTTATTGTGTTTCATCTTCATTAATTATTTTGTTAGTATCTTTCTTTACTTCTTCCGCTCCTTTAATTTCTATAGTAGTAGTAGTATTTGTTTTAACTCGTTCAGCTGTTCTTTGAACGGCATCAGCTCTCCTCTGAGCTTCATCAACTCTAACACCGGCTATTTTAAGTTCATTAATAAGATCTTTATTTATAAAATCCTTTGTAATACTTTCTTCTTTTAAGGAATCTATAATTAAATCTTTTGACATTATAATATTATCTTTAATATTAATAAGGGAATCTTTTTCTATCGTAAGATTTTTTTCTTGTATTCTTAGTGACATTTTACGATTACAACTTTGAATACCTTTTGATATAAATAATATTAATAGTATTATAGTAACATACTTAAGATTTTTCTTTAACCATTTTTCCATATTTTTTAAATCTTTTTATCACTTTCTATATAATTATATAGAGAAAAAGGACTTAAGTTTTAAATTTCTAAAGTCCTATTTTTATTTTTATTTTTATTTTATATATCCTTTGTTGAGTCTAATTTATCTTGTCATTTTTAGAAGTTTGTGAAATAAATACTTTTAATGTTTTACTATTATCTTGTATAGAAATTTCTACCTTATTTGTAGGTTTCCAATTAATATAACTACGACCTTTTTCATCTATAACTTCTACACGTGTACATTTATCTAACTTCATAATTTTACTCCCTTAACAAAGGACAATCATCAGGAAATCCAGTATCACATTGTGGATGATGGATAATACAATTATCATATGGTTCTTTATCATCAAAATAAGGATGATTACATACCATTATAGGACTAGGACCTCCTTCTGTACTAAAATAAGGACATTCATGAAAGCATTTGGTTATAGTTACTGTTTTACTTGGAATAACAACTTGTAATTTCATTATTGTTATGTCTTATTCATTTATCAATCTTGTTTTCTTCAACAGGTTCTTCTTCTACACCATCAGGAAGTTTTTCTTCTCCTGCTGGTTCTACATCAAGATAAAATCCTTGAGAAAAAGCGCCCCATTTTTCTTGTAAAAATTGAACCTCCTTTAGTGTTTTTCTTGCTTCTTCTAATTGATCTCCAATAGCTTTAATAACTCGAACAAAGATTTCATTTTCTGATTCAAAATCTATAGCTGCTTGAAGTCCAATTCCTCCTGGATTTGATAATGCAAAAAACACAAATTCAAGAGCTTGATATCCAATTTCTATTCCCTTTTTCTTATTCCCTTTAAAAATAATTTCAGAAGCCTTAAGTTCTTCAGCTAATTTAATAGTTCCCATCCAGGCTTCTTTTTGCCAGAAAAATCTATTATTTATAAAATGTAATATAAAATCATTAAATTCTTGGGCTTCCTTAACTTCACCAATTTTATACATTTTAACTGTAAAATTTTTAGCAGCCTTTTCAAAATCTTTTTGAGCACCTAAAGTTTCTTCTTTAGATGGTTTATTTAAAGAAGGATCTTTAACTAAATCTTCTAATTTTTCAAATTCATCAGTGTTATTAACTTCAATATCACCTTGTTTAATTTTTTTTTCAGACATGTTTTTTTAATTTTAATTTATATCTTTTGCTTTTTTAATTTATATCTTTTATTTCCATCTTTAATTGCCATTCGAATAATCATTCCTTTATCATTTTGTAATCGTGAAAAAATAAAGTTTCCAATTGCATTTCTAAAAATAAATAATTTACTTATATTTCCTTCATTTCTTTTTTCATTTCTTTTTTCATATTCATTAAATATATTTTTTAAGGATTGCTTTCCCTCAATTAAATATGCACCTGTTTGCATAGGACGATGTCCATCCATAAAAAATGGATTATTAACAAATTCAACTCTATAATTACTTTTTAACCATTTTTCTATTTCAACTTCATCAACCATTTAGAAACAGTTTTATTGCTGTAGATATAATTGGCCATTTAATAAACGCCCATAATAATCCTCCTATTATAATAGATCTTGATAATACCCATTTTATAGATAATCTTTTAAAAGCAAATCTATAGACTATTCCATAAGCTAATGTAGGTTGATTTTCATCATCAAAAAATTGATTAAATTCTGGAACAATATACTCAGCAAATTGCAAATCTTCATCAATATATCTATGAACAGGTGCTAATTTTTCGATAACACGCATTCTTTTTATATTATCAGGTAAAACTTTATCTTCTTGAGGTAGAGTAATAGGAAGATAAATAACATAAAAGAAATTATGATTCATTCCAAATTTATGCCATAAAGAATTTGGATTAGCTTTTTCTTTATTAATTGTTTTAATCCACTCACGATAATTTACAATATCTTTGATAACCATTGATATTGCCCATTTTTTTGGTTGAAATGGTTTAATTGCTTTCATTATATGCTTCGATTAATTCTGGATATTTTTTCGTTAAACTATTAGCAATATCTTGCCGTGCTTTTCTTAATCTCGTTTTTACTGTATTTAAATTCCATCCCAAATCTATGGCAATTAATTGTAATTGTTTTTTATTTATTTCTCTCTCATACATTACCTTCTTATAAGGTTCACTTAAATTATTTATTTCCATAAGTGTAAGATCATAAAGATTTTTTGTTAATTCTTCTCCATTTGGTATCATACATTCTAGATCCATATAAATTGGTGTAGAATATAATTTTAAAATCTTTGAATGATTTTCAGATAACCTATCATGAGATAAATTTTTCTTTTTTAATCTTAATTGTCCAAGAGCTTCGTTTTTAGCAATAGCATAAACCCAAGTTGAAAAACTAAATTTATTATTGTATTGATCTATTTTTTCCCATACACTAATAAACGTCTGGGAAATTATTTCCTGACAAATATCTTTATCATTAACAAATTTATTTGAAAAAAGTAATAATCCAGGTTTTAGTCTATCAACAAGTTCCGAAAAGGATCGATTATCTCTTTTTTCAATAAATTCTATAGCTAATATTTGTATTGATTTTTCTTTTTTGTACATATAAATATTAACTAAATAATATGTTTTTGTTTCTTTTTGCCTCTATCATTTTCTTTTTTGTTTCTTCTGAATGTTTTTTCCCTTTCATTGGTGAAGATTTACCTTTACGTGCTTCACATAATTTTCTTTTATGTTCTTCTGTAAATTTTTTGTCTTTATGAGATTCACTCATTTTCTTTTTTGTTTCTTCTGTATGTTTTTTACCTTTCATCCAAGTTATTTTGCCTTTATGAGATTCACTTAATCTTTTTTTTGTTTCTTCTGAACGTTTTTGCCCCTTATTAGATTCGCTCATTTTTCTTTTTGTTTCTTCAGAATGTTTTTTCCCATACATAAAATTATTTTTTCCACTGATTTTTTTATTATGGATAATATTTTGTTCTAATGAGTGTTTTTTGCCTTTGTTTTTTCCTTTAAGATTCTTAATGTGTTGTTCAGAAAGTTTTTTTCCTTTTTTAGCAATACTCATTTTTCTTTTCGTTTCTTCTGAGTGTTTTTTATTAGGGTAAAAACATCCTTTAACATGTAATCCTCCTGTTGGACTTAAATTGTATCCATTAGGAACAAGTGTATTAAATTTATTAATATATTTCTTTTGCGCATCAAAAGCTTCTTGTTTCGTATCAAAAGATTCTAAAATTTCTCTTTTAAAATTTTCTCTTCCATATTTTTCTTTTGCTCTTTCAAAATATGGTCGACCGCTTCCTAAATAACTATCATTTATATTATTAGTGGAGTGATCGCCTACATATTGTTTACCATTAATAACATTTGTTGTTATATAAACAAAATTAAATTTCTTAGACATATAGTTTTTATTCTATATATCATTGTATTCTACAAATGAATTTACATTTATAAAAATATACTAATCATCCGAAATTATTTGTTCCACAAAGGAATTTACATTTGTAAGAATTCCTGCTACTTCTACATAAGGGAATTGACCGAGAACATTAATAAATTGTGTAAGAGAATTATGATCCATAACTTCTACATTAATTGCATTCATAAGTCCTGCAATTTGATTAAATGGATGTTTTCCTATTGCTTTAACAACGGCTTCTTTTAATTCAGGCTTAACTTTATATGTTGGAACATATGCGTCAGTTTCTACTGGTTGAGTTGCATCAACTTGAGGTGCAACTTGGGGTGCAACTGGTGCAACTTGAGGTTGTGGTGCAACTTTAGGTGCAACTTTAGGTGCAACTGTTTCTTTAGTTTGTTTTTGATTTGTCATAAAAAAAATTATTTAATTGTTATTTAATTGTTTAATATTCATTTTTATATATTATTATATATCAAAAAATAGGTAGTTTTTCATAATATAATACATTTAGTATGTTAATTTTTTTTAAAAAAGTTAATCTTTTGTTAAAAGTTCCCAATTTTCCTTTTTATACATATTAATCCATCCTTCTAGTTGTTTTCTAAGTATAACATAATGTTCCACAACTATACCGCTTTTTCTTTTATATCTAACCACATCAATCAACCATTCATCCGGTAAATCATCTGTCATAAATTCTATGAATAATGGTGACCTTGGTTTTGTTAATTTGTATAATTTTTTAAATTCTTTTCCGAAATCATTTATATGTTTATCCATTACTTTATTTTATCAAAGCGACAACCACAATCTTGACAACTATAATAACTATCAACCACCCATGAAGAAAATCCTGGGCCTATTATTCCATTACTTTCTCGTTTTTCTATCAATTTTGTATTTAAACTTTTGCAGGCTGGGCAAATTATTTTTTTTTCTTCTTTCATTATAATTCTTTATCTAGTAAAACAAAATCTAAATACTTTTTATAAGATTCAAATAAATCTTCTGGTTTAAGAACGTACCAATGTTGTCCGCCAAAATCTCCTGATGGTTCAGCACAGGGAATAATTTTACAATTAATTGTTCCTTCCATTGAAAGAATATAATTATCTCTTACTCTTTTTTGAAAATCTAAATCAGCTTCATGTATATCCTGTTTTCCCTTAAGATACTCTCTATCTTCCCCTTCCCTTTCTTCCCTTAAACGTTCTTTAATTACTTCAATAGGAACATCAAGAAATATATTTAAATCAGGGAATGGTAGATTTAAAAAATTAAATTCAAATTCATAAATCCATTCTCTAATTGTTTTATTATCTTCAGATTCTTTAGGATATTTAGCTCCTTGATATGCTATATTAGAATAAACATATCTATCTAATACAACAACATCATTTTCTTTTAATGCTTTTTTTAATGTAGGAAGAAATCTAAAACGATCCATTGCATATATATTAGCAACAAAAAGAGGATCTACTTCATCAATAGTTCCAAATTCTCCTCTTAAAAATCTTGATATCATATCAGAAAATTGATTATGACCATACATTGGAAAATGATAATATTTAAAGGAAAGATTATTTTTTTCTAGATATTTTTTAATGAGATTAAGTTGGGTTGATTTTCCGGAAGAATCTATTCCTTCTATACAAATTAATTTTCCTCGCTCCATAATAAATTTTAAATATTGTATAACTTAGTTCTTAAAAAGTTTTGGAAAGATGTGTTTTGGCCAAAGAGTTATTACGTTATTAAGTAAAAATCCTACTGCTAATGCACCGAATATTGACCAATCTAGAAAAAATATAGTTTTAATAGCAAAGCCATATAGAAAAGAAGCAAAAAACATATCACATAATTTAATACCTCTATTTAATAAAAATATTAAAAAAGGTTGTGGTTGCTCAGGAATTGGATATAAAGATTTGGGTGGTTTGGGAATAGGAATTCCTTCTTTCACCGCATTTAATCTATCTTCAAGTAGGTTATCATTTAACATTATCTAATTCTTTAAATAATTTTTCTTTTGCTTGTTTATTATCAATATAATTATTATTTATAAGATAAACTGCCCATTCTTTTGGAACTATACTTTGAACACGCTCGTCATTTATTTGACGCCAAGCTCCTATAATTCCCTGATTTAAATCAAATAAATTCGGTTTTAATTCAAGAAGGGTTGGCATATATTGTTTTGCCATATTAATTCTAACACGTTTTAGGTCTGATATATCTTCAGGTGTAGAATTTTTTCCAGGTTCTGCGGATAAAGAGGAAGGATTGTATTTTTCAATTTCAGCCTTTGCTTGCATAATTTTTCTTTGATCTACTTTAATACCTTTTTCTTTTTTAGATAAACCAAAAACTTCGTTTACTTTACTGCTTTTTTTTTATCTTCTTCAGTTTTATCTTCTTTAGTTTTAGCTTCTACCTTTATACCATTTTGTTCTTTATCCTCCCCTTCAGAAGATTCAGAAGATTCATTCTTATCTATTTTATTATCGGAATCACCTTTAGTTTCACTACCAGGAAACTTTGTTGTAGAAAGAGCATTTGCTTTTGGTGCTTTGCCACCTTCTGTGTCTCCTGTTTTAACGTCACCATACATTCCAGGTTTAAAATCTTTTACACTTTTTAAATCAGTATCAAGATGATATCCTGGTTTAAACTCATGATAAGACATTTCAACTTTAACTTCAGTTTTACCTTTTTGATATTCTCTTTTTAACCAATCATAGGCTTTCTTATTTTCTGGAGGTAAAATAATACCTTCTGAATCAGGTAAACTTCCAGCTTCTTCCTCATTTAATGTCAAATCTTCTTCATTAACATTTTCATAAAGTTTATTTAAATAATCCTGAATATTAAATGTTCCCGCTTTCATATTTAATCTATTTTATTTTATATATCTATAATAAATTTTCAATCTTAAATCATTATCTCTAGTAGTTATTATTCTGTATTTTGCTCCATTCATGATATGCATCCGAGTCATATTTATCATATAAATTGGATTGTTTATCACTATAAGAAAAATATTTTATTCCTAATTTTATTTTACGAATTAGTTTTTTTGCATCACTTATACTTATTGATGATTGTAAACCACCGTCACTTCCTTCTAATTTAAAATTATTACGTGATGATGTTGAAAAGTTTATTGCTGCCATTAATAATTCCTCTCCCATTGCCTTTGTGGGAGATTCAAGTATAACTCTATTATGATCTAATATGTGCCATTGTTTTATTTCTATTGGCATATCTGAAATATATACTGACGCAGCAGGATTACTAAAATAATCCTTTAATTTAGCATTTACATCTAATTTATTTAATTCATTTACAATTTTTTGAGCTTGTTTTATAGTAACCTTATTCTTTCTAAGAAATTCTTTTTCTATAACATCAGATATTTCTTCTTCAGATTTTCCCTTTAGAACATTACCTATTGTTTTACCCTTTAAAACATCACCTATTGCTTCATAAATAAATTTAGCACGCATATTTATCAATATTTTTATATATATTTACGCCCCTTTACTATATAAATCTATTTTTCTATTCCAAATATTTTTTTATTTCAAATATTTTTGTTATATTACCTTTTTATTATATGAAAAATAACATTTATTATTAACTAAATTTTTTATTATGAATGTAAAAATTAAACACGAGGAAATGCAGAAATTTTTAAATCATGTTTATGATCTTCATCTCCAAAAAGGAAAAATTACCGGATTAAGCGACTTGTATGGAACTTATGGAGTTTCAAAGTATACAGGAATGTCTCTTCAAAGAACACAAGTTATTGAAAAGGTTCCAGGTAAATTAGGTGTTTACCAATGGATTTCAACGGCTCGTCCAAACAATGTAATGATTGCGAGAACCATGAAAGAAAATACTATAATTGGCGGCGAATACACATCCGGGATCAAAAAACAACCAAAATCTGATTCAAAAATTGTTTCATTATCAGCAATCAAGAAAGAAGCCGCTGTTGAGGCTAGAAGTAAATTAATAAAAGCTGCTAACATAGCTTCTATTTTTGGACTTAATCTCCTTGATATGTCAGAAGAAAAAATTAATGAATTGACAGATGTTGTAGATATCGTAAAAGATATTATTAAAGATTAGTTTTCAAAGGAGAACCTTAGAAATAGGGTTCTCCTTTAACTTAAAACAATTATAATGAAAACAAACCATACATCTGTTAATAAAATTAATGATACTTCATATATGATTCACTTTGATTTAGATTTAGATTCTAAATTAGTAAAAGAAGCAGTAGATGTAATAAGAAGGGCTGCAAATGTATACATTACAGAAACTTTATTGAAAAAACTAGACTAATTGAATTTAATAAAAAAGTGGGAAGTTAAAGAAGAAATAAATATAGTTAAAGAAGACTTAAGAGAATATAATCTAAAAAAAGTTTCCTTTGCACGAAATGCTATCAAAAGTAATTTATTTAGCGAAGATCAAATTACAGAAATATGTAAATGGCTTGATTTTCATGATACAGCATTTAGAGATAAAAAATCTAAAGATAAATTAAAAGATTATTTATTAAGTAAAAAATATTGGAAAAACTGGATGACATTGCAACGATAATTAATCTGGTTCTGGTCCTAAATCAGGACTCCTAATTTCAAGTATAGGTATGTCGATATCTAACATAGATCTCCAAGATTTATTTATGGGAACAGGACGAGCTGTTCTAAAATGAAAATCATGTTTATTCATTGGACAAAATTCTCCAAAATGTCCTCCAACACCAATTGGTAAATTATCAGGGGTATTTTCTAATATTTTTTTAAGATCCCCAACAGTAAAAAAGTTTATTTTTATAGATTTCATTACTTTATCCATAGCTTCTTGTACTTCTTCTTTAGTTTTTCCTTTAAGGATATCTTTTATATCTTCATTTATTTTCTTAGCCCTCATTGATATTGAAATTTATTTTATATATTAAAAAATGGTCCCCACTTTCGCTGAGGACCAATCTCGTTACGTTGGGTACGATATTACGCAGCCATCGCAAATTCATTGTAATATTCGCCTTTTATTTAGCGTTATAAAAGCATTCACTGGTACCTTCAATATACAATCAAATCCAGGTTAGGCCCGTTTTTTGATAAAATTTAGAGGACCTAGGCGGGTTCGAACCGCCGTCTTATATACCTATTCTATAGCTATCTCCGAAGAGAATCTTTTATATCTTTTTCCTATTTTAATTATAGGATTTGTATTTTTAAAAAATAATTTTTCTAATTGTTTAAATGATTCAAACATTAATTCATCTATTCTAATTAATCTATAATTATTTTCTATACACCATTCTTCTAATAATTTATCTTTGTATTGTTTTTCTTTTAATTGACCATAAATATCTTTAAAATGCCATATTCCATCATATTCAAAACATATTTTTAGTTTATTAGAATATAAATCTCGTGATATACCAACATCTTTAAATAATATTCTCCCTCCACTTGTCCATTCTTGTTTTGGATATGTTGTTTTAAAATATTTAACTATTTCTCTTTCTTTTTTTGAAGAAAATTTCTTATTTTTACTTTGTTTTTCAATATAAGATTTTGTATTATAAACTCCATCTTTCCACGCTTTTTTAATAGATTTACTACATTTTCTTTTACTAGATTCTTTATGTTTTCTAGAATGAGAACACTTAGAAGAGCAAAAATATTTTTTCTTCTTTTTTCCTTCTCTATATTTTATATGTATTTTATTATTACATTCTTTTTTTGAACAACTAATATCTTCCTTTACCCATTTACCATAAATCTTTTCATCATTTTTAAAAAAAGCTTTTCTAGCATTCTTTATATATTCAGAATTATCTTTGTGATTCCATCTTATATGATTAGCTTTTTCTTGAAAAGTTTTAAATTTTTTATCACATTCTTCACATAAATACATTTTTATTTTATATATCTATGTAGAGGTGTTTAAGATTGAACTACATATTTTTTATCAATTGCTATTCTTTCTTCATCATCTTTATCTAAAAAACCAGGTGCATAAACAGTTTGATCTTCATCTTTTTCTTCATGAGTTATTTTCTCACCTAATTTAGTCAATATTAATTCTATGGAATCTGGAAAATATTGAGGATGTTTAGAATCAGCTAAGTAAACATCTAAATTTGGATCATCAATTATTTCTTGATATAGTTCAAATGCTTTATCTAATAAATCATAATCAATATAAAATCCATCTTGT
>Ga0207997_1001569_pt1 | contig 11727 bp, 7 predicted proteins | sample AntAceMetag02UKN_FD_184777 | JGI IMG/M metagenome (GOLD analysis project Ga0207997, IMG submission 184777) | Saline lake microbial communities from Ace Lake, Antarctica - Antarctic Ace Lake Metagenome 02UKN (SPAdes) (version 2) | ecosystem: Environmental > Aquatic > Non-marine Saline and Alkaline...
AAGAGAAATCTGAATAGTCGTCTTTCTACTTTAGGATTAACCGAAGGTTTTCTCTCTACGGATTTACGTGATGTTATTGTTCAGCAAATAGCGCATGCCAACACAGAGTTAGGTCTAGTGCAGAAGGAAAGTTCTAAAGATTACCCTACTGATGTAGACGAAGATAAATTAGATGACTTAGCATCTAACTGGCAATTGACTCGAAAAGGCGGAGTTACGTCTATAGGTTCTATTACGTTTTCAAGAGCTTCTCAACCTTCAGAAGATATTGTTATAGGTAACATTGACGGTACTGGAGGAGTCGTCATTTCGTCTGAAAGTACTCCTAATCTGTCTGCCATTTCTTTTATCACAACTCAGACAGTTAAGCTCCTAGCTACTACAACTGCAGATCCTATTACAGGTTTGTATAGCGTTCAAGCCCCTATAACTTGTTTTCAATCAGGTGTAGTAGGAAACGTTGCCGCTAATAAGATCAATATTCTTCAAGGAGCTATATCAGGAATAGATACGGTTACAAATAAGACAGCTTCAGGGGGAGGTAGAGATTCTGAAGGTAATACAGAATTATCTAATCGAATTCAATTAAAGGTTCAAGGACTGCATCCAGGTATTAGTGGTGGATTTCAATCTTTAGCTTTAGCCATGGCAGGAGTAGTAGACGCTAAACCTGTAGGTCCTTCTGACACTGAAGTTATTAGAGATCCTAACGGAGGCTCAGTAGATTTATATTTGCTAGGAGAGAAGTTAGAAAACAAGAGTCAGTCTTTTGTCTATGCTTCTGCTGATAGTTTCGTTTTATTAAATACACCACCTGTTCAGAATATCTTAAGTGTGTCTGGCGTCGTAGATGATGAGGTTTATTCTTTTATAAAAGGAACAGATTATCGTTTTCAAGCGGATTCAGGATCTAAAGCTTATTCGTTTGAAGCTTCTGATAAACTTATATGGTTAGACGGGACTAGACCTGATGTAGGTACTTCAGGAGTGATTTATTATCAGGAAGATCAACTTGTTAGAGATGTCCAGGATGAATTTGAAGCCGACGATAAGTTTTTTATTTCCGCAGATGTTCTTGTAAAGAAGTCTACTAAGGTTTTAGTAGACCTATCTTTAACGGTATATAAAACGTCTTCAGCTGTTTCAGACACTGTTCGAAGTTTGGTCGCTACTGCGATTACAGATTATATAAATAATCTAGGTTTAGGTGAGACTCTTTCGGTCAGTGATTTAGTTGTAGCAATTACAAATGTTTCGGGGGTTGATCGCGTTGTATTACCCTTAACTAATTTAGCTAGGAGATCTGCCACAGGAACTAGTGACTTAACATCTACTAAGTTGGAATATTTTAGAACAGATGATTCTAGCCTGGATTTAACGATATCATAAAATGAAAGATATATTAATAGAAAAATATTGCACGCACCAAATATTCGACGAGGCTATTACTGTTCAAGGATCGTCTCCAAATTATTTTGCAGAATTTAAAAGCAAGTCTAACGGCTCATCTTCTTCTATAGAAGTCAGAGACTTTCATACGACTGAAGCTCTGACTAATTATGTTTATAACAATCAAGGTATGACTCATTGGCAGTTGAATGCTACGAATCATAGAAGGATAGATTTTAATCATTTAGGTATTGGAGGGGGAGGTTCCGCTAGTTTTGTAGATGGAAATACTCAGATTTATCCCAGCCCTAAGTATTTGGCTTCGTACAGAACAATAACAAACGAGTGTCCTAGATGTCAAGGTACAAATATTCAAAAGGATATAGATATAGTGTCTACAGGGGATTTAGCTACTCTTGAAGGTAAGGATAAACTTAGGCAACAGGTAATGAAGGTTATCTTGACTCGACTGACATCTAATCCGTTACACTCTGAGTATGGTTCTTCTTTAAATAGTATCATCGGTAAGAAGTTGGATAATTTTACCAGGCTTATTATTCATCAGAGTATATCCGAGGCCATTAAATATCTTCAAGATGTGCAAACCAACTTGTTAGATTTGCCGGCATCTGAAACTATTCTTCGTTTAAGTAGTTTAAGCATAGTGGATAGCGTAGACAATCCTAACCGGGTTTCGATTTCTATAAGTATTTTATCAGGTGATTATGAAGAAATCCCTATTGGCTTCAATCTTTTGATGTAAGAGACGCATGATTATATAGCATTTATCTTAGTGTAACGCGTGATATTTTAGCTTTTTACCGGTATTGTAATACATAGTTGAATGGAGAGACAGTAACCCTATGAAAAAAACAGAGCAAGATATTATAAATGATATGATCTCGGACCTTACTTCTGAAGAGCGTCAAGTTGAATTAGACTCCTCTGTAGGAAGCGTAGCCCGGGATATTGTAGATACATCATCTAATAAGATATCTGAACGTTACGAAGCCGTTGAAGATTTGAGACCTTTGCGTTCTATTTCATATCCTACGCTTCAATCTGCTAATGCTATGAGTCAATTTTCCTTGAATTATGGGGCAGTACAAACTGTTGAAGAACTTGCGTCTGATGGTAATGAAGGTTACGTAACTAAAATAGAAGAAGTTACAAGTGGTTTAACTTTAGGAACCAAGACAGGTTTTCAGTCTTTAATACAAGATCAATTTTCTAATGTAGCAGGTGTAGAGGTAGTGGCTCCTACGGATGATGAAATGAGTAGAAATCAATTCGGAGGAAGTGTAGATGTTTACATATTTGGAGAACTTCCTACTAATTTTTCGGAGACGTTTTCTTCTACGAATGAAACTAAGTATAAATTAGACAAGAGACCTGTTTTAAGTTTATCATCTGTCGTAGGCGCTACCAACGGAACGACCTATTCTCAAGGTGTAGACTATCAATTATCCCGAGATACTTCTGTTATTTTCGGATTTTCTACTAGAGCTTTTGACTACATTGAATGGTTGGCATCAGGTAACTCACCTCAATTTCCTCAAACGTTTAGAGTTTTAGGTCAGTATGATAAGCAAGTTGAAGACGTTCAAAACTATCTGGACCACGATGACCGAAAGTTTCCAGCCTCTGATATTCTTGTAAAGAGAGCCAGCAGAATAGGAATTGTAATAAACGCTTCCGCTTTAGCCTTTGCAGGACGTAATAGAACGGATCTTCAGAGTATTGTTGAAGCTTCTGTAATAGATTCTTTAACGAATTATACAATGGGAGATAATGTAGAACAAAGTGATTTAGTTCGCCTCATAGGTAATATCGATGGTATAGATCGAGTGACAATTCCTTTTACAGATCTAAGAAAGAGCTCAGAAGATTCAGGTACTGTACACGATTCTATCAGCATAGATAAAACGTCTTATGTGAGAATAGATTCCATTGACGTGGATGTAACTTAAGGATAAGAAAATGTTAAAAAAACGAAAACGAGTAGCTTGGAATAAAGGGATACCTCTCTCAAGTGAAACTAAGGCTAAGATAAGTAGAGTTTGTTTAGGTCTGAAACGTTCTTTAGAAACGCGTGAAAAAATAAGTAAGGCCCGTTTAGGTAAAGTTATGTCTTTAGAAACACGTGAAAAAATAGGTAAAGTTCATTTAGGTAAGACTGTGTCTTTAGAAACTCGAGCGAAAATAAGTAAAGGTAATTTAGGCCAGGTTATGTCTCCTGAAGCTCGGGAGAAGATAAGTAAAGCTTTTTTAGGTAATACTTATCATAAAGGTCATAAACATTCCTTGGAAACTAGGGAGAAGATGGGTAAAGCTCATTTAGGTAATACTCATTTAAAAGGTCATAAACATTCTCAGGAGACTAGAGTTAAGATGAGTAAATCTCGTCTTAAGTATCTTGAAGATAATGAAAGTACTTTTAAGTATCGAGACACAAAACCTGAAAAACTTGTAGAAGCTTACTTAAAGAAACTCGGAGTTAAATATATTAAACAGAAACTTATAGCAGGTTCTCCAGTAGACTTTTATCTTCCTAATTTAAAGACTATAGTAGAAGTAGATGGTTGTATTTGGCACGCATGTAGCAAATGTTATCCTAAACCGGATGGTTGGTTTTGTAAGACATACGAAGATGTTGTTAACGTTCATATGAAAGATGCGTTGAAAGATAATAAGTGTTTAGACAAAGGTTACAAAGTAATTCGTATTTGGGAACATGAAATTTTAGACGAGAATTTTAAAGTTTTAGGAGATTTAAATTATGCCTAAAGTATTGCCGTTAGTTCTTTTAACTCCCGTTTCTACGACTGTTTCTGACGTTTGGACTTTTGGATTTTTTCCTCAATTCGACGAAAGAATCTTTCCAGATCTTTCGAATATTACGTATGAAATCTGGATGGATACCGTAGATAATTTTTCTTCACCTAATTTAAAGAAGTTCACTAATCAAAGTCCTTTAAGTACCGAATTAATTTTAGTTACAAAAGGAGCTTTAGGTACTAGTTTTGACGTGAAGCTTCCTGGACCAGATAGAAGTGTAGCTGTTACTTGGTTTTGGAGAGCTAGAATAAACACTTCTAAATATACAAGTTATTGGACTACAGGAATAGCTCTAGTTATTCCTACTCATGATCAACAAGCAATAGTTCAAACGATGTGGGATAATTTAGCAGATGAAAATTTTTATTCGAAAGAAGGCAACTCTACGGATTTATTTATCTTCTTTAATTCGATAGCACGACAACTTAGAAGTCTTCAAGTTGAGACTTCTCAGACTCAATTGGATTTATATATCGAAAGCGTTAGAGATGAAGCTTTGCAAAGAAATTTTGGAACGCTTGTAGGCTTATCTAGACTCTCTGACGAAGCTTCTGTAGATTATAGAATAAAGGTTAGAAGCCTTTGGAACGTCTTTGTGAAGTCTCAATTAGTAGGATCCAATTCAGGTATTATAGAATCGGTTAAAGCCTTCGTAATAGAACCTCCTACCATTACAGATGAAAGAACTCTCATAGGATGGACTCTAGGAGAACATTATATTAAGGATCCTTTAAACCCTACCTTGTTACCTGTCATAACTTTATACGATAGTCAGACTAAAGGTTTTGGATGGATTTTAGATATTTTTAATTCATGGGGCCTTACTATAGATGAAGATCAAATAACAGATTTTTTAAAAAAGGTAATCCCTGTTCATACAAAGGTTACGACTCAATTTTCAGATGCTCGACATATGAAAGAGACTTACAACATATCCCAAGATTGGGCTCGGTGCTCTTTAACAGACGTTGATCAAGTAGGAGATTATGTTAGATTGAATAATGCTGCTTCAGCATTAGCTGTAGATGCTAACGTACCTGATTCATTTATGAGATTTCACTATGAGGCTAATGAGTTGCCTCAAAATGCAAAGCCCGTTTGGTCTAGATCGCTATCAGGTTCAGTCTTGCATGAAGAGATTCAAGTCGATAATCCTGCTACTAGTCGAAAATCTCTTTACATCGAAATGCCAGGGGCAGGAATTGGAGACAATTACGTTTTAACTTACTCGGTAAATCCTTCGTCTATAACCGGCGATCCTTTTCTAGATACACGAGGTAATATAATTAAAGCGAGATTGAAGGTGGGAAGTGGTGTTGTTATTTCAGGTTCAGAAGACCCTAATTTTGCAATTCGAGTAGGAACTAATACTTATGTATCATTTGGATCAAGTACTACAGCGATTCAAGACATAAGTGGCACGATTCATAGTACTGTAGCATCTGATAATACTTCCTATAATCTCTATATAATATATAGTAAGCGTTCAGGTACAGACATTGTTGTCACGGTATGGAAGAACGGTGTAGAAATCTTGAGTAAGACAACGACGGATACTATTCTTTCGACGGTTAATTTACGATTTTCTTCTACTTCAGATACAAAACCAAACGTAGCAGGTAATATTGACTATGTTTATAGTTGCAATGTTCCAAGAGTAGGAACGATTTTAGGCCCTTCCGTAGATGCAGAAGCAACTTTAACCGTGTGGAGAGCATTTTCAGAATTGTCTACTCTCAGCGGACAAGTAATAGGTTTTCAGGTTAGAAGTTCTTCAGACAATAGTACATGGAGTAGCTGGGAGTCTTTAACTCAAGATGAATCACCTTCGTCTACTCCCTTGGCGAGATATTTTCAGTTAAGCGCGATTTTGGCGACTTTCGATGACGCAACGCCTATTACACTTTTACCTATTTTAAAAGAGATGAATTTGAGGATGATAAATGAGTAAGAAAACAAATTATTTTGATCGACAAGAAGTTCTTTTAGGTGATCTTAATCATGATCAGGAAGGACGTATAGAGTCTCATCGAAATTCTATTCGAGATCATTGGTCAAATGGAATAATTTCAGATCCAAATGGCTTATCTAATTTGGCGGTTACGATTGACGGGACTACCGCTACTTTGTTAAATGTTAGTCACGGATCTGCTTACGCTAATGGTCGTAGACTTTCAATTTCGTCAAATAAAACATTTGGATCGAGTGAGCCTTTCGCAACTACAGACGGAATTTGTACTCCTCAATCTACCGGAAATAGAGCTATTCCTTTAGTGGATTATACTAACCAAACCTGGAATCATATTTGGCTGGAATATTTGAATAAAGTAAATACTTCTCCTTTTACGTTAGACCCTATTACAGGAGATAAGAAGTTTCCAGAAGAAGATGATGGATATAGGGTTTATGTTAGTACTGATAATTATCCTGGCAATCCTGAAGGAATTACTGATTCAGTATATTTAGGTTCCGTAAAAGCGTTAGGAGCGTCTGTAACATTAGAATCGGGTCCTACAGGATTAACCTCTATACAGGTACCTTTCTCGCTTCCGAAATGCTTTTCTAGTGAGATAGGATTAACTCATTTCATAAAAGGTCAACATCTTTACGATGATTCTATATCTCGAGAGAAGTTAAAAGAAGGTATTATCGGATCCGATCAGATTTCCGATGACGCTATAACTACTCCTAAAATACTTGACGACGCCGTAACTACTCCTAAAATACTTGACTTGAATGTAACTACGAATAAACTTAATACCGACGCGGTAGTTACTTCTAAGATTCTTGACTTGAATGTAACTACGAATAAACTTAATACCGATGCAGTAACTACGGTAAAGATTACGGACTTGAACGTAACTAGACCGAAGCTTAGTACGGCTTTAGATATTTTAATTCCTCGAAACGTAGGTCTCGCCAAGAACCTATTCGGTGGAGGTACCTTTGTAACTCTAGATAACGTTCATACTGATACGGAGTTTTATTCTTTCGGAACGGTTCAAGGTCTTACGAATAGTAGTCATTCTCTTGCCATATCTCCTACGGCTACGAATCAAGTTAAGATTTGGTTAGCTCCGGGCTACGGTATCACGTCCGGAGGAAGTACGGGAGCCGTATCAGCCGTTACGGAAAAGTTTGACGATACGGCTAATACTCAAACGGCCCAAACGAGTTTAAATACCGCCCGAGAAGCGTTATCAGGATGCTCCTATCAAGGTTACGGACTTACGTTTCAAGGTTCAACTGGAACGGATTCCAAAGTAACGGAACGATACGACGACATTGGAGATACTCAGCTAGCTCGTCTTGATCATCCCGTAGATCGACAGATGGGAGCGGCCTTCTCCGTTTACAATCTTCAGTATAATGTATATGGTTTGGATGGAGCTAGTAACGATGATCGACTCTATAGATTCGACGATATTGCGAATACTCACTCACTTATGTGCAACCTCTCAACCGGACGAGCCGGAGGTTCGGGTTTTGCCTTTAACGGCTACGGCTTCATTCAAGGAGGAGTACCTACATTATCTTCCGTTAGAGTGGATATGCCTACGGGAACTTACTTAGCTCGCGTAGCTTTAATTACGCAACGCTGGGCACTCGCTGCATTTGCCTTTAACGATTACGGTTTTACTTCTGGAGGAGACAAGGGCTCGGCCGCGGCTGATGTTGAAAGATTTGACGATACTGCGAATACTCAAATGGTTAGAACTGATTTAGGTTTCGAGACGGAAGGGTGTACCGGATACGCTTTTAACAATTACGGTTTTACTTCTGGGGGAGACACTGGAGGTGTCACTGGAAATACTCTGAGATATGATGATACGGCAGATACTCATATGGCTAGGACCGTTCTGAATACACCTCGAACACTGGCGACCGGATACTCCGTACCTACGTACAATGTTAATTATATGACAGTAGGAGCTTAAGAAAGGAGAAATTATGAAATCGAATGAATTAGAATCACTCGTAATGAAAGATAAATTACGGGAGCTTTTAGGTTCGAATGAGTTAAGTCTTCCAATGAATATTGATAAGATTCCGTTATCAATGACGGAAGTTCAGATAAAGACGTTCGTATTAAACAAACAAGAGTTTCCGACGGCTTTTAGTCAATATCATCAAGCTAAGATTGAAATATGGTCTAGACTAACGGGATTAACGAATATGTATTTCGATTTGAAAGAGAAGCAAATAAATCTTCGAGAAGCTGAGTATAAGATAGAGAATATAAAGAGTACCTCTTTTGAGACCGAACGACTTCAATTAGAATGTGAGAAGACGAAGTTTCAGATTGTAGTTCTTCAAAAGTCCGCTCACGAGAAGTCTAACGAGTTAAAGAATTTTTACGATGTCTATAAGAAACATCAACATTTAGATAAAGCAACAGCAGAGGAACTTCAACAGTTAGAAGTAGAAACGTGGAATCATAAGCTTCAAGCAAAACCTCAACTTTTTAAGGATAGATATAATTTAGAGGAGGTCGTGAAACCTAAATAATTATGCAAAGACTAAAACCATATGAGGGGCAGAGAGTATCGGTTGCCGACCTTTCTCACTCTCAAATAGCTCTGGCAAACGGTATCGCAAACCGTATTAAAGACTTATGGAATGCAGGCGTTGCCACAGGTCTTATAGTATTCGAGAGTGGTACTACTTCAAGAACTCTTGCGGTTACTTCAGGTTCAGCGTATAACTCTAACGGAGAAAGAGTTAGAGTTGATCAGTTACAGGATTTAATTAAATATGAAGGAGCTTTATTAAACGCGGCCGCAGGTACTTATTACGTAAATGCTAGATATGCTGAATCGCATGATCAAATTTCAGTTTTAGATGTTGACGGAACTTGTCAATATCCCCACATAATAGATTCGTATTCGTTAAGGGTGTTAAAGAAGGGAGTCGAAACAGAACCTTCAACAGATATAAGATTGTCTGATGTAATAGTAACAGCTCCAGGTTCTACGTTAATTTTCGAAACGGCTAATCGAGACGAAATGTCTTTGAAGAATACAGATTACGATAAAGGTATTGGTTCTTTGGTAATTCGAAATACGTTAGAAGTAGGTAGTACTATTGAAGCCGTATCGAACATATCTACTCAAGGTGATTTTGTAAATACTACCAGTGGAAAAGGCTTAATAGTTTTAAGTCCCGATGGGTCAAAAAAAGCTCGTATGGGAATAGATGATTCCGGATTTTTGTCCGTAGAACCACTCAACTACAGTTTCTAAATAGGAGAATATAGATGAAGTATATATACTTAGCTACACTACTAGCATTGCTACCTTTAAACGTAGATGCTCAAAGAGTAAGTGCAGTCATGACTGTCGGAACTCAATCAGCCGCAGGATCTAAGACTTGGACGTCGCCTACTACTTGGACGAGCTCCGGTACCTTTACTGCTAACTTAGAAGCTCTGATATTCAGAGGTACGGGAATATTCTTAACGGGAGGTTTTAGCTCGGATAGCTATATATTTACGTCTTCAAGCATGACGGCAACCTTGGGATTTTACGGAGACTTGACGGGTACGGCTGAGAAGGCTACAGACTTAGCGGCAGATCCTTCAGACTGTACTCTTCCAAACGTAGCATTAGGAATCAACGCTAGAGGTACGGCTCAGTGCTCTCAACCTTCAGACGTTACGGGAAATGCTGCTACGGCTACAAACGGAGTCGTAACTACCGGCTCGTATACCGACCCTTCTTGGCTTACTATAAATGCTACAAAAATTGGAAACGGAGATGTGACTAATACGGAACTCTCTTATAGTTCTACTACGACGGATAACCTCCAAGACCAACTTGACGGAAAATTAACAAATCCCGCTACTTTCTATATCGTTCAAACTTCAGACTATCTTCAAGCTCCGGCTACCTTTTACGTAGTTCAAACTTCAGACTATCTTCAAGCTCCGGCTACCTTTTACGTAGTTCAAGACTCAGATTATCTTCAAGCTCCTGCTACCTTCTATGTAGTTCAAACGAGTGATTATCTAGTTGCACCTGCTAGTTTTACTTATGTAACTTATGAAACAGACCCTGTTTATATCGCAGACCCTGCCTTTGGAATAGCGAGTGGAGATATTACAAATTGGGATACAGCTCATACAGACAGATTAAAATGGGATGGTGGCTCTACAGATTTAGTTGCAGCAACAGGCCGAACAAGTTTAGGGTTAGTAATAGGAACAGATGTACTTGCTCCCGATGGGGATGGAAGTGGAGTAACAAGTTTGACACCGGCAAATATGGCGGCAGGTAGTTTGCCGTCCACAGTAATAGCAAGCTCAATAGCGGTTAATGGAGTTTATCCTGCCGCTGTAAAAGCAGGCACTTATTCGAATATAACTTTACCAGCGGCAAATATGGCAGACGGAACAATCGGCGCTAATGTCCTGCAGGTAGAATGGGATACTGCATACGGATGGGGCAACCATGCGGGTGGTGGATATGCCGATTCCTCAGATGTTGCAAGTGCTACCGACACCTTACAGGGGAATATAGATTTAAAACTAGATATAGTTGATGATAGTTTAGGCAATCATATAGCCACGACTACTTTAAATATGGCTACCAATGACATAGAGAATGTAGGAACTATTACAGCCACGAGCCTTGTGGGAGCTTTAACAGGCAATGCCGACACAGTAACCGACGGAGCTTATTTAACTCCTGCAAATACATTCGCAAGCTCCATGACGGTAAATAATTTATTCGAGGCGACAGGAAATTCTTTGATAGGCGGTACTTTGGGGGTTACGGGAAACATAAACACAGCAGATAATTACCAAATAGGTGGAGCTAAAATAGTAGGTGTTTCAGCAACTGGTTCTTTAAATATTGGTGAAGATGCGGGCGGGACTGGAACGGGAACATATAGCACTTATATTGGATATAGGTCGGGCTATGAGTCAAATTCAAACCAACTGGATGGCTTTGTTGGGGTTGGAGCACAATCGGGGTATAAAACTACAACAGGTGATTATAGCACTTATATCGGATTTAACTCAGGGTATCATAACAATCAACTTTATAGTACTGCCGTAGGTTCTTTTGCTGGTTTTGGAGGTACAGGTGGAGCCTCTTATGAAAAAACTTCTATTTTTGGGAGTTATGCTGGATATAACCTAACTAGTGGGGATAATAACTTATTATTAGGATATGCAGTTGGAGATAATTTAACCACTGGCTCTGACAATATAATTATTGGTTATGATTTGGAAGCTTCGGCTGTTGATGTTTCCAATGAATTAAATATCGGCGGATTAATAATGGGAACAATAGGCAGTTCTTCTGTAACGATAGTTGGGGATTTATATGCTGATGCTTATTACGGAGATGGTTCTAACCTTACGGGGATAGAAGCAGGAGATAACCTCGGCAATCATATAGCCACGACTACTTTAAATATGGCTACCAATGACATAGAGAATGTAGGAACTATTACAGCCACGAGCCTTGTGGGAGCTTTAACAGGCAATGCCGA
>Ga0207997_1001571_pt1 | contig 11726 bp, 20 predicted proteins | sample AntAceMetag02UKN_FD_184777 | JGI IMG/M metagenome (GOLD analysis project Ga0207997, IMG submission 184777) | Saline lake microbial communities from Ace Lake, Antarctica - Antarctic Ace Lake Metagenome 02UKN (SPAdes) (version 2) | ecosystem: Environmental > Aquatic > Non-marine Saline and...
TAAAGAAAGACTTGAAATGATTATACGAATTTATTCACTCAATAACACATTTATACAAGAATTTAGAATAAAAACTCTGAAACGTGCATACAGAATAGCGAAAAAACTTCGTTCAATGGGATTTAACGCCGTTATCATATCTTGTTTGTAGTATTATATCAATTCATAATTTAAACGCTTAAATAGGGGATTGTACAATGATAACCGGGATATATTATTTTTACACAGATAAAATAGAATTTATTAACAATAAAAAGCATTATACAGTAATTAAAGTAAATATTTATAATAATAATGTTGATGTGGGAAATAGAAAAGCCAAAACATTAAACGATAAATTAGGTTTTGGTAAAATGCCGGGGGGATATTTTAACGGGAATTGTAAAACGTGTTGGGATGATTGTACTATTATAGAATGCCGGGATAATACCAAAATACAAGATTATACCGAATATGACAAATATATAATTGATTTAATCGAATATGAAAATAATCTTGATTATGTCATTATGTGATTAAATATTAACCGTATCATATACCGGGGAATTAAAATGGATTTATTTAGAGAATTAACAAAGGAAGAAGAAAAACCATTCCGTAAATGGGCTAATGATAATTACATCCCATTTGACGATATAAAGGGTATATGGCATCCCATAGTACAAGAAGAATGTAAAAACATGAATATTAAGGCCGGGAAAGAATTCATTATTTAAACCGCATTACACCGCCATACACTGGGACCGGGAATATAAACGCTTATAATATCCCCGGTCCTTTATTTTATCCCCTTACAAACAAGAAAAGAAAGAACCAAAGAAAAGAATATATAAAACTACTAAGACAATTAGAATTAGAATGTTTTATACTATATGTTTCATACATGTTTCATACATGAGACATACATGAGACATACATGAGACATACATGAGACATACTTATCTTTAATAAACGTCACCGTTTAAAAATATCTATTTTACTACTTATTAAAGAATATTACTAATTATTATGGACTATATTACGTAATCCAAATATTGACTTTTCTTAATGTTTTGTAATGTTTTCATAAGAATTCATATTACGATTATACAGTTATCAACAAGTTGTTAACAAGTTGTCAACATTACGAGAATAGATTAAATTTACTATTGACGGGGAAACCTGTCACTATTAAGGCCTTATTTATCATGTATACACTGGATGAGTATAAATAATGAGGTAAGAGAATAAGGGATTGACAATATTTTGAACGTTGTCTCTGTCTCCCGGGGAAACTAATTGCATGAGATTTATCCAAGCATTAATTAAATGAATTGAACAGAATGTTTACAAGGTGTTTTTATAGGGTGGGGGATAGAGTCAATATATTAGGGTATTGATAGAGGATAGTTTACATAATATAGTTTATACGTACCAAGTTTTTATTAAGTTTATTAATAGTTTATTATAGTAATAACACTATATAAATTTAATTACTACTATTTAATATCATCACCTATTATTAATTCGTATCATGCTATATAAATAAAGGGCCTATCCCCTGCCGGGAGAGAGGATGCCCCACATTTTTTCATCTTCACTTTTCTATAATGATGCCAATCATTGGTACTTAGAACCGCTATCAAATTTGTACCTCCAAAAGTTTATCAACTAAAAGCAGTTAAAAAACAAAGGGTTAATAAAAAAATATCACAAAAAAATTTTTAAAAGATGAATAAAGTTTATAAAATTGGAACTTATTACAAGTTTCCCCGTTTAATAGTGTATGGAAGAAAATAAAACATAAAGAATTCTTTTAATAAAAAGGAGATACTCTAATGCTTCCACAATCGACACATTTTTTTATCAAAGAGGTTAATGGTAAGAAAATACTATTCGCTGACACAGATTATATTAATTATTGCGATGATGATTTAAGCGGAACCAAGAAGTATTGTTTTTCATTAAATGTTCCCTTGGGGGAGATAAGGAGTTGCACAAAGTCAGTGCCAATGAAGTATGTAATAAAGGATGGCAGGATAGACTTTATAAATATTACCTTTAAGGAAAAATATACCGATTCAATATTATAAAAGATACGAAAATAAATTTTTTGGAACTTAATGTTGAGAAAGGGATAGTGTGCGCTTCATTTAATGCAGGATAAGGGGGATTTTGATGCCTAATAAAGAAGAAAAGAAACAAGATTGGTATTTCACGTTCGGTGTTGGTCACGGGAACAGGATGTTCTATGTGAAGATTAATGGGACTACCGGCTCATCAAGAGAGCGTATGCACGAACTATTTGGAGCGGTGTGGGCATTTCAGTATTCAGAGAAAGAGTTTGAGGGAACGGCTGAGAGATGGGGATATACCCTACACCCAATATCATTAACAAAGGAAGGGCAGGCTTAATGCTCAAAATAAAACCCAAAAATTATACTTATAAATGTCAGTGTTGTGGAGTTCGTTTCCATATAGGCACAGACAGTGAAATATGGGATGAGACTGATGTTTTTGCCGTAACAGTTAAGCATACAGTGTATCCTGCCCATTTTTGTGGCAAAGAGAGAATTGGATTAATTAAAGTTGTGGGAGTGAATGTCTAATGCTTGAAATAAAAGCAGATGGCCCGGATTATCAAAAAGCCCGGGAGATGCGTGATAAAAAGATGTTTGATTCCCGGGACTGCCAGTTCGGTGAATTTGGGACCGATATATGTCGAATGGACTTTATATTTAAAGAGGCAAGAATAACTCAAAAGTGCAGACATCTTTTGTGGCCGGGGGTATGCCCAGATTATAAGCCGAGCATGACTCTATGGGAGAGATTCAAGGAGTGGATTATAGAGATTTAAAAAATTGAAGGATGATAATGAAAGAATACACAACAAACGAAGTAATGCAGATAGTCGATATGGAGCGTGAAAGCTTCCGCTCTCTGACTAATTATTACAATCTTCATCCGATATATCAATCTCCGGGCGGTCACGGACGGCAGAACCTTTATTCCCAATGGGATATTTATGGGATAGCTGTGTTTCAGATATTAAGAAAAACCTTTCACGGCAACTATCTTATGGGATTTTTTAATAAATGGAGAGATGTTGACCCCGGGGAAGCATATAAAACTATTTATTCAGTTGTTGTCGTGTCCACAATGGAACTTATTATTTTGCGACAATTTACGGATGGACCATTCCCTTATTCTGTTATTGAAAATGACCCGTATGTTATTTTAAAGATTTCAGAAATAATACGTTACATCAATAAAAAGGCAGAGGGCCTTGGGAGAGAAATATAATGTTCATGGTTTTGCTTGTAGCAGAGAAAAGCCCGGTCAGTATTGAAAGGATGAGCGGTCCTGTAAAGGGCGAGATTAATCTTTCTTGGGCTACCGGGATGGTAGGGGCTATCCCTGTATTTGGGACGTATGAGGAAGCCGAGTTGTACGCATCATTAAATAAACAAAAGAATGGGAATTTCCCTGACATTCAAGAAATGGAGGAATATAAATGAAATTAAAACTCGTAGAACACAAAGAGCAGGCAGGATATTTCTACGTCTATGACGAGCAAAGCACTATGAGCCTATGTGGACAAGTAGGAAAGTACGGTAGTGGCGGATATTGGCTCCACGATATTAAGAAAGCGAAGCTGTTTAAAGATTTATCCTCAGCACAAAACGCAAAAGACTTCCAAGAGAAACAACTCGCAGAATTAAAGAAAAATTTCTAAAGAAAAAGCCCGGGATAAACACTCACAATCCTTCACTCAGAGGATGGGGGCCGTCCCGGGCTTTGCTCTTATTGGTACACACGGAGCATAATCTAACTATACTTTATTTGTTTGTCAATGATTTTTTACTGATACCGTAATACTGTACCGGCATCCAATGTCAACGTATTGGGATTGTTTAATCATTATAATATTTCTGTCACCTATGTTTCTTGCAAAGTTACCGATGAAAAAGGCATCAAGATATTCTGAATATATTTCTGTTGAGATGATTGAATCGAATTCATAAGGTACCTTGATTATAAAATAATCTATAATAAGCATTTCCTCAGTGAGAGCGCCGTCAATAACCTCGATATTATAATCAGGCCCAATAAAATCGCAATTATTAGAGCATCCAATAAACAATAATAGCGATAAAGCTATAATAATATTTTTCATCATTCCTCCTTTAAGTGGTTTCATCGGCGGTTTCATAGCAATTCCTTTATTTCTTTCTGAAAGTTTTTTAACATCTGATGAGTCTCAGTAAATAACCAATACTCCCGATTATTCTGTGGTTTTAAATCCGGCTTAGTTGAATCGTCAGAATAATCAATCTCAAACTGAGCCAGCAGATTATCTGTGAGTATCTTAACTGTTTGCTTTTCAATTGGCGGTTTCGCCAACTTTGGTTGCACAGTTACTACATATACTACCCCATCAAGCGTAACCTCATTCGTTGCTCCTTTCGGAGCTTTATACATCATGTGCTGAACAACTGCTCCCATAATCATCCCAGACGCAGACTTTTTATTGAGAGCTAAGTATGGGTTTTTACCAGTCCTAATAATAAACAATTCTCCCGACAACGGTGAGCATACTACAGATATTTTATCCATTTTCATCCTATCATCTCCTTTGCGTGTGCGAGTGCTTTGTCTGATTCATCAACAATATGTTTCTCCTCTTGAAAATAACTCGGTGAATCGCAAAGCGTATGACGTACTAAATATATCATGTCTTCCAACGCATTGGCAGACTCTTTGATGACTATGTCTTTGGCTTCATTCTCTTCACGTAAACCTGTCATACAATCATTTGCACCGTCAATAAGCTCTGTCTGTGTGACTTGCTCGTTTACCTCACGCACAGCATCTTTGCAGGCTTGACAACGGAAAGGCATATTAGTATTTATCATTCCATCAAATACTGAAAGGTAAGCATCAAATAATGCACACTCCCAACAACTCTTGCCTTCTTTCTTTTGTGAACATTCACTCCCACAAAACTCACCGTCAATTTTAATCTTAATTGGTGGTCGGACTTCTACTGTTTGTTCACTCATTCTATCATCTCCTTTGCGTGTGCGAGTGCTTGCTCGCAATGTAGGTCTAACGCTACTATTGGATTATCAGAACTTCTTGCTATAAATTGTATTTGCTCCAGCGCATCGACAAGCTCTTTGATGAGTGCGTCTCGTTCAGCACACATAGACTCGGCAAGTAATACATTGGGTGATGTTCGCCTATTCTTTATTCCAAACAAGTGGATATATGAAAATCATAATAGCAATTAATATAAGTACGACTGTTTGTATAATTTCATTCATTCCATTACTCCTTTTGTCCAAGCGTTAAACTCAAGCATCGGATTTGCGTATATTGTAAGCGGTAAGCCTTTCCAGTAATACCAATTACCAAGTAATTCACATCTCTTATTCTGCTCAAGTATTTTATAGTAACTATCATCATACGGAAAGCATTCATACCCTAAGCCGTCAGCCGTCTTGCTCGGTTTGGTATGGTTGGCGTTCCAATAATTACATAATTGCTCGTAGAATTTATTCTGATACCACCTGTTCCAATCCCTATGTGTCATATCGCTTGTTTGGGGTGGGCGGATATCTAATAGATTTCGTACTTCTTTTGGGGTCAAATCCTGCACACATTTGACAGTCGTCGCCACACTCAGCTTTGTGTCGGTTTTGGTTGGGATAGTTATTATTTTATCATATTCACCAGTAACTTCAAGACCTACTTTTACTTGTGTCGGTGCATACATCACGTAATCGCCTGATGGATAGTGGAGTGGAATGCCTACCTGACCATCATAAAACCATGCAGACCCATGGCTAGCATATTTATTAATATCACCGAACTCAGCGAAATCCTCACGCGGTTGCGGACTCAGTAGTCGAGCAAACAGACCACTGTTATTATCCTTTACCTGCTGTGCTTCTGCAATTGTTGTGTATATTCGTTTCATAATTTACTCCCTTTCAACTCTTTCACGCCCAGAACTAATAAATGTTCCATAAAAATCCCCCAACAGCTTGAGCGAACTGTCGAGGGACCGAGGACCCTGCCGTAGCAGGCAGGGGGTGATTTCTTCGTACATTACATTAAATCCAAAACTTAAATTAACTTCACATAGCGAAATGCATAATTTTCGCTCCTTTTTATTAGTAATTAAGCGATTCTGAGGGCTTATCCCTCCTTTTGCGACCCAGAACACCCCTCGGGGTCTAAAACAGTCCAGATTTGCCCCACAACAATCGGAGCATACGTTTCTCCAACGAGCTCTTTAAGCATTTTAGTCTCATCAAGTGTCAGTTCAATAAGTTTTGTTGATTTTTGTATTTTCTGAGCTAAAACATACTTTCCAAACTTCGCTTCTCCGGTTTCCTGTTTATCTGATAGAGAGGTAAGGACCGTGATAAACGCATCTTTAAAAATCCAATCATCAACTTTACCTTTTTGGGTAATTGGGATAGGTGTTCCGTCAATATTAAGTATTTTGGTGCTTATGTCAAGTTTCAAAGGTTGTCACTCCTTAACCCATCGTTAAAGCCATCTTTTATTGCTGACATGATATTATCAAATAGGTCGATAATATATGGCTCAATCATTTTTTCCCACAAAACTCTTGTGGGCTTCCATTTATTCATAGCGCCAGACAACAGCACCCCGGGAATTTTAAATAACGTGTAAATTGGAACATACACGAAGGAGTTATCGATTTTCTTCAGGATATAGGCAAGGACGATTGTCCCGAGGCCTGAAGCGATTCCTGCCGGTGTAAGAAAAAAGGCTCCTGCGGCCTGTAATCCACCCCAAATTGCTGATAACATAAATTGCTCCTTTCGATTAAATATTAAGTGTTACCCATTCGGATATTTCATGTTTTTGTCGAAAATATAAAAATGACAAGGGTCAGGGAAACCCAATTCTGGTATTTTGTGACGATGATATGCTATATTGAAAGCACATTTTTCTGTGTCATATTTAGCACAATTAAAACAGCTTGGCTTTATAGGCTTCACAAATAAACCAACTATAAGTCCCCATATCGTTAATATAAATGTTTTTCTTTTCATTTTATCCTTTCACTGTGTTGTTTTTAGAACTTTTAATTCCAAACGGAACCCTTTGAGATTAAACTTCTCTCCCGGGCATGTTTTTGATGAATCGAATTCTCGATGTCCTAATACGTTTTCCTCTGGAATATCAAACACATCACAAAGACTACGAATCCATTTAAGGTTCAGCATCCACAATTCGGGCGATATTTCATCTTTATCATAATTACCAACGATACAATGACCGTAAGTATTGTGATTATGGCCCCGACAATGCGCCCCTTGCTCATTTAACATTCTCCCGATTAAAATTTCATACTCATCATTAACCAACTCAGAAATCGAGTTGTATCCCACATCATCCCAACCCATAACCTCTGTATGGTATTTTCGTATTGCATTTGCTGATACAGTTTTTCCATCTTTTGTAAGCGAATGATGAAGGATTATAAATTTAGGCTTAATAATTCTCATTTTATTCCCTTTACTCAATACCAGTGGTTTCTGCTCTTTTTTATTAAACGCCCATCGAAGGAATTTGTTCCATATTTTTTTAAACAATATCAAGTGTTTCTATTAGCCTCTTAATTTATACTCCCTTGATTGTGTGATACAGGTTTCCATAATTCAATTCTGCGGTATCTGCCGTTAAAGTACTCCATTACTGGCTCTCGCCAATCGTTACTTAATATTAGCCCATATTGATTATTGCTAAACAGATGCCACTCGTTAGGTTCATTGTACGCTATTGTTATCTGATGCCCGATACCATCACCGATACCTTTTATCCACAAGTCAACCTTGAACGCTGTATAGCCAATTTCCTCACAAGCTATCATCGCTTGGTTGGCGGCAGACATACACCCATTAAATTGAGTAGTCTCCATCATCTCACGAACATCTTGCAAGGTATCAACACCCAGTATCGGGGGGCCTGTTGGCGATTGCATTGAGCATCCGAATAACATTAACGTTGCTGCAATTAATAATAAGTTTTTCATGTATCCCCATTATTACGTATATGATTTTATAAGTCCGTCTGTTACGTTCGCAATATCACCACCGCCTGTCATGAAATTAGTATCGGTTCCGCCGTTTGCTACTATCCATGCGGCTATAATGGCGTTTACTTTGGTGGTAATGTTTACTTTCGTCCATGCGCCCTCAGAAGCAATCAGAATGTCATCATTTGTAGGGCTTGCCGCTTCGTTATGCACCGTTATGAGATGATTGCTCGGTGTGAATGTGGCTGGCTGTCCTGTGATGTTTGAGCTCCAAGTTGCGCCGACGGTTGCTCCCGAGGCGATGCCGTTGAGCTTGCTGCCATCTGAGGCGACGTCCCTGCCGTCAACCGTGCCACCAATTGTAATGTCACCAGCAAAATAACCGTCACCCGCCTCATCAACACTAAATACCAGTGTGGGATACTCAACCCCAATCAACCCTGTAAATAAATTCCCAGTTTTAGCTGTCTCGATATTTGCGACATATATACCGTTGGTAGTACCCACAAGAGTATAGTCTGCCTGACCAAAAAATATCCCCCCCTGTTCTGTATGAGAAACAGCGGTGACCACTCCAGTCCCTACTGTTGTTGTGGAGTTCCCGGCTATGTTAGAGATGTGAACTCTACCTGAATCGCTTTTAATTTCTAATCCGGGATAAGCACCATGCCATAACGTATCATCGAGCCGTATAATTGCAGTATTACTGTCATCATATACTATAATACTATTTGGATATGTACCTTCTGATGCGCCCTTCACTTCTACACGCTTATAGTGGGCGGCCACAGCCGTATCCGTGCGTAGCGTCTGACCTGTTAATATCCCAACATTAATCTTATCTGCATCCAAATTAACTATTTTAGCGCTTTGTATGGTGGCGTTGGCTATTTTAGCGTTTGTGACCGCAAGTGCGGCTATTTTACCCTCTGTCACATTGAGGTTGGCTATCTTAGCGTAGGTTACCTGTAAATCACCAATAAATGCTGTCCCAATCACCATATTAGCGGAATCGTTCCATACAAGCGTGTGAATTCCGGCTGTGTTGATGGCTATCATAAAGGCTGTAGCGCCTAATGTGGGGTGTGTGGCGCTGTCAGAGTATGTTGCGTCCCCTATCGTCCAATAAACATACTGAAGGGCTGTATTCCCTGCTGTAATGGGATATGAGTCTCCGTTATACACAATACTATGGGTATTCCATGAAATGTGAGTATTAGCTCCGGGATTTGGAGAATCATTTGTCCATACGTCCGCAGTTAAGATGATTGCTTTAGTAAACATTTTTGTGGCCGTAATAGCAAAATCATCAATGTCTGTTGCTGTGACTCCAAGCGTTGTGGCGGTCAAAGTTACTGCCGGGGGCGTGGGAACAAAACCACTTGGAAGATTTGATGTGTTTCTTGCCCGAACCCAATAATAATACGTTTTATTTGGCAAACCTACTTCATGAATGAAAAAATTACCGTAAGCAGTCGCAAGTTGAGCCGAGTCGAAAAAATCAGGGAGAGTGCTATAATATATTTCAACATGGCTGAAATCCGTATCTTCCGGGTTTGTCCATGATAATTCTATGCCGTTAATAATTGCCTTAGCCGCCACGTTCGTAGGTATTCCGGGAGCGGCAAGTTTCCCTGCGATAGTTATTGAAACCTTTGGGGCATTCTCAGGGTCTTGTTCAACTACCCGTCCATAAGCATCTGGAACGCTCCGGGCCGCAACTACAAGCTCGTAAGTATGGCCGACAACAAAATCACCTTCGACAACTATTTTTTTATCTCTCGTAATCATCTGTTATCTTTCCCTCCATTTAGGCTGAACAAGACGAGTCCAATAAGCATATTTATCAGGTGGTATGTTTCCGATATTATGAGAAACCTTTGATACAAAGGCATGAGGTTCAGTTCCAACAGTATAAAGAACGACATCACGCTCATCATAGGTTGTTCCTGCGCTCCAATCGCCCTGCCAGTTTAGACCATCAGGAATCAGGAGCCAATTAGGGCTACTGGCAGAGAAAGCGCCTCGAAGGTCTAAGTCTGACGAAACAGACATATAAATATCAGGTGGCAAAAGAGGGAAAACAAAAGATGCTTGCCTTCTGTCGTAAACATCGATAGTGCCATCTGGAACCGGCATCGTTAATGTTATTGCCCGTCTCTCATTTATCTTCATTAGCTAAATTCACTCCTGTCAAATGTAGTTCCATTATCAGAAAGTACAGAAGCACTAAGCTCGGTTGAGCCATCGGCTTTTTTAACGCTGATTCCTGTATTTGTTGTAAGAACATGGCCTTTCAGCACAGTAAATGCCCATTGAATCATATTCCGTATAGAGCCTGTGTATGCGGGGGCAGAAGCAAGCTCGGTCTGAACCGCATCGAGAGAAGCCTCAACCTGAGTCTTTATTGTTGCCTGCGCGGTTGCATTCCACACGACATTGGAGTCTGACTTAGGGACTTTGAGAAGTTCAGATGCGAGTGCCGCATCGTCAGTTCCAACCATGTCGGTATTCACGTCGGTGAGTTTACACCCTGTGATTTTGTTGGTACTGGGATCATACCCTGCGTCCGCAAAATCCTTAAGGTCGGTGGCGGATTGTGCAACACCACCAATTTGCGTAAGGTCGGTTTGTAGCAGGTCTGTGGAATACTTCGAGTCCCATTGATTTGCCGTGAGGACCATACAATCCTCTCGAACATGAAGTGCACCGCTTTCGTGAATAATAACTTTTAACGCGCCAAGGGTATCCGTATCAGTAACATTGAGTGGGCAAGTATAATAGCCAAGTTCATCATGGGTACAGGAGGTGGCTTCATTCTTTTGTGCCATGTTACCACCGTTCTTGCTAAGGCGTACATCTGCTTGCGCAATAGTAAGTCCAGTCTCATCCGTATCCCCATCTGTGGAGTCCACGAAAGGACCGATAAGTAATGTCACGGCTGTGGATTGTTTTAATTCTATCATGTTTTATCTCCCTATGAGGAATTGTAATTGGTGCATAAATAGCGGTGCCGGGGGTGATAACCGGTATCCTCTGTCTACTGATGAATAAACTGCTGAAGCCCCTGTTGCTGTCAAATAGCATTTATAATAACGCCCGTCGCCGTTTTCCGGGGCGCCTGTATCGTTGTATGGGTCTGCACTTCCGCCCGTGCTTGAATAACTGGCGTCCGAGTCTGCTGCTGAACGATACCATAATTTAACAAGGGAGCCTACACCACGATAGCCCGTGTTCCCGCTGCTTACTGAGCTCCACGTCCCATTGTAGGCATAAACCGTATATGTCTGCGACGCTCCGTTGTTTGCACTTTCTCCAGCAAGTGAAAGAGTGACATAGTCTGCGCTTGTCCCGTCTGAGGCGGTAGCCGTTCCCTTTGTTATGGTCGGCGCGGTTGCCCCGGTGTGGTCATAAGTCGAAACGTCTCCTAAAGTCCCAGAAACATTTACTCCATTTCGATAAACTCTATAAGCGGTTGCCCCGCTCGATTTTGTCCATGTGATTCTGACTCTATCTGTATACGTTCCATCGGTCGCCGCCACATTTGTCGGCGCGGATGGTGCTGGCAATGTATATGTAACAACAAGTTTCGGAGAAGAACCTCCTGTCCATCGAAATAGCATTTCTGATATTGGGGCCGCCCATGTCGGGGATGAACCTGTAACAT
>Ga0207997_1001572_pt1 | contig 11719 bp, 19 predicted proteins | sample AntAceMetag02UKN_FD_184777 | JGI IMG/M metagenome (GOLD analysis project Ga0207997, IMG submission 184777) | Saline lake microbial communities from Ace Lake, Antarctica - Antarctic Ace Lake Metagenome 02UKN (SPAdes) (version 2) | ecosystem: Environmental > Aquatic > Non-marine Saline and...
CGTCATCATTGAGCAGTAGTTCATCGTCAAGCAGTTCGTCATCAAGCAGCCTAAGCTCTTCGTCTTCATCAAGTAGCTCGTCGTCGAGTTTCTCTTCTTCGAGCAGCTCAAGCTCGTCCAGTGAATCGAGCAGTTCAAGCTCAAGTTCATCTTCGTTCAGCAGTAGCTCGTCGTCGAGTAGCAGCAGTTCTATTTCCAGCAGTTCCAGTTCGTCAAGCTCCAGTTTCTCATCAAGCAGTTCAAGTATTAGCTCGTCAAGCAGTTCTAGTTCGTCCTCAAGCAGTAGCTCAGAGAGCAGTTCATCATCTTCATCAAGTTCGTCTAGCAGCGAGAGTTCTAGCAGCTCATCAAGTTCGAGTAGTTTCTCGTCATCTTCATCGTCGAGTAGCAGCTCGTCAAGCTCCAGCACATCGGGCTTTGTCCCTTGCCGTTACACAATTGACTTGACAATTTCGCGCCCAACGTGTAAGATTACACTTGAGCGATACGGAATAGATCTGGAACTTGACCGTATTTCACTAGACCTTGAAACCTGTTCTGGCAGTTAGGTGATCTCTATGCCATTGCCCGACGAAGACCAGCATCTTAACTGGAATGCACAACCCTACAAAGCCAACATCCAACTCAACAAAAACAAAACCTTCTGGTGGAAGGGTCGGTTGACCTACACTGACGAGGATGATGTCACCACTAATATTGATCTCTCCGACGCAACCACCAAGAAGTTCTGTCTGGAATCGCCAGGCGGTGTAGATACACTGATAGAATTAACAGGCTTGACCGCCGACGGCAAGTTTGCAATTCTAGTGCAGCCCGCAGACATCGCAGCCTTAGATGCAAGTGATTACCGCTACGACTGCGACATTGTGTTGCCAGTAGGAAATTCCACCTTTCCTACTGGCATTTCTATGCGTATATTTGAGGGGATCGCAACACTATATGGCGAAGTGAGTGCCTAATGCACTTGCGTACTTCAACCATAATTCTTCTTATCGTTTGTGTTGTTAGTAGCATCATTGCGAGCTATTGCTTTTTCCTTGGGATAATGAGGTAAACAAATATGCGGTTTTTGCAAGCTTCTCTGGTTGTTTTAGGTGTTGTGCTTTTTCTATTAGTTGGAGTCGTTGCCGTTTCTGGCCAGACTTCTGATCCTCAGCCAGGCTACTATATTTCTCAAACTACTGGAGTTGCTTTAACTGTAGTTATTGTTCTTATCGGGACAATTGCAGGTTTAGCTTTTAAGGCAGGATATGCTGCTCGGCGACAAGAAGAATTGGAGAAGCGGATCAAGAGCTTAGAGGGGGGTGAATAATTGTGGATAACTTATTTGCGAATTTCTCGGAGCAGATTGCGGTAGCTGCTGTGTTGGTGACAACTACAGGAATTATGGGTTATGCTATTATGCAGCTTATCAAGCAATGTCTTGACGCTATATCGAAGGGGAAAATTGTGATCCCAGCGAATATTATGTCAACTGTGTCTGGGTTGATTGCTGTGGGTTTATCTGCCTTTGCTATGGCTGCTCAGGGCACACACTGGCTTGTTGCGATGCTGGCTTGCATTGTAGCATTGTATGTGCCTAGCGTGACGCACGACGCAGTATCTAATGTAGCTGCTGTTCGTCTTAAGGCAGCCAAGAAAAAGAAGTAGTGCTACGTTTAGCGATGAAGCAGATGGGGTAAGATGGAGAGCGAAGGGGTAATATTATGCCTAAACTTTCTGATGTTGCGACAGTTGCACGAAAAGTTGGAGCAGCGGGAAATTCAGGTAGCAAAAGCATTAGAGTGAACACTATCGAGTTTGACTTGACCGAAATTGGTTATTGTTCACGTCTTGTTCGTGAGATACACGAGGCGGCAGAAGGTGGCCCTCCTGGTTGTGGATTCGATTATCGGGGGGGCCACTTTGGTTGCTGTGCTGCTAAGACAGAACATACTCTTAAAACTGCTGGTCTTAGCGTTATCGGCGATCCGCAGCCAGGTGCTATTGTCTGCTTTAATCATCCGCCTAACGGCAAAAGATGTAAGTATTGCGGCCGGCGCGTCGGTCATATTGCTATCTATATTGGCGAGAATATGATCGTCGAGAATACTAGCAGCCTCAGCCGAGGGCCAGGCACACACATTCATCATCTAACTGAGGGGCTGCGACAGCGCATCAGCGGTTATTATAACGCTTTCCCTGCTATTGTTGCGGAAGAAGTGGACGTGGACAAGTGGGCACTACCTTGGGTACAACGAGCTATTGATGAAGGGTTGCTTACAGGCTATCCTGATGGTACATTCCGAGGCCGACAACCTGTGACGCGCCAGGAACTCGCTGTTGCATTGGTGCGACTCAAAGACATCTCTTCACTGAACTCTCGGTTGTCTGATGAGTGAATAATTACCAAAATAGTCCTTGACAAAATCATCCGATTGTGCTATCATTATTCTGGTAGTACAAGGACCTCTTCGTGGAAAGTAGCAGGCCATGTTTAGCTTTGTCTACATCGCTGTACCTCAGTCTCTCCTCAACCGTTTGCCCTGGTTGCTTGGTCACGAGTGCCCTTCCACGGGGGCTGGCCTGCTGCGCCAGGTAGCCAGGGCTATTTTTTGTGTGGTTGCTGTGCATTGTGAAGTCTCATACCGTCATACCGCATACCACATACCGCACACCATCATACTGTCATACCGCATATTGCACACGATAATATCTCAGATAGGGGCTGTTTGTCATACCGCATACCGCATACTGCATACTGCACACCGTTTTGGGCCTAAAAAGGTTAGCATCAAATACAATAATGAATTCGTACTTTCGCCTTTGATACCAATGAATTTCGAGCGTGGTGTAAGTATTACCACTCTAAGAAAATGGTATACTGTCATACCAACTACAAAGCAGGTCCTAAACCCTTGCAAACAAAGGGATTTTGCGGTATGACATCACTGCAACCTGGGGGCCCTCTATACGTATTAGTTGTATACGCTGTCGGAGGAGGCACGAAATGCCAAAAAAGATAGAGAACGGACAACGGCAGTCATTTGCTCTGGATGGGGACAAGCGGAAGATGATGGTAAGCGATCTTGTGCTTCAGGAAACGAAAGCTATTGTTGCTGCACCAGCAGCGGGGATGCCACGAGGCAAAACTGAACGCATGAGTTTTCATCTTAGCCATACAATGCGTAAGAAGATAGAGAAAATTGTTTATGATCCAAAGACACCGTATGATACATTCTCTGATTTCTTTCGTGATGCTTGTGCGCGGATGGAGCGGATAGCGCAGATAAAATGGCTTACTGGTGAAATATCGGCGGAGTCGGTGCTGGATCTGATTATCTCGGAGGATGAAGAGTTGCGAGTGAAAACAGCTAAGGCGCGAGAGTTAGAAGAAGCGGTGAAGCGTCTAAGCACCAACGGCTCAGAAGCACAGGCTAAAAAGTATGTGGCGCGGATGCAGAAGCAGCTTGCTAAGGTGTCAGACCCCGAACTGGAGAAGGCGTTGCTGGAATGTCCTACGTACCAGAAATTCTTTGTTAAGGATAAGAAGGACGAATGAATCTAAGTATACCCCCAATAGCCGAGTTAGGATTTGTGTCTAAATATCAGCAGTGGCGCGAGCATCAGATAGCAGCGTTACAACGTATTCTGGCCACTAAGAAGCGTTTTGTTATCGTGGAGGGGCCAACAGGCACCGGCAAATCAGCAATCGCTACAGGTCTCCAAAAGATAGCAGACGCGAAAATGCTTTATGTTGTCCATACGCGGCAGTTGCAGGATCAGCTTGAAACTGATTTCCCCTATGCCAAGGTTCTCAAGGGCCGGCGCAATTACATTCCTCCCTATGCGCGGTTAGGTCAGACTTGTGCAGACTGCGAGAAAACTAAGCAGCACAAGCAATGCAGCCTCTGCCGCGACAGTCTTTGCCCTTACGAAGTAGCGAAAAAGGCACTGCTGGCTTCGTCATTCGGTATAATCAATGGTGCTTTGTTTTTGACTGAAGCCAATTATGTTGGTCGTTTGCCGGAAGTTGGTTGGGATTGGACGGTCTTTGACGAAGGCGAGCAACTTGAGGACGCTTTGATGGGATTCGTTGAAGTTCGAGTATCAAAGAAAGTGGTCAGAGATCTGCGGCTATTGCCACCAGAACTGAAAACCAAGTGGCAGTCGTGGGTTCCGTGGGCACAAGAGACAAGCAAGCGAATTGCTAACTACATTCAGCTTCAGCAACTTGAGCCAAAAGAAGAGCGACGGCTGGAGCGTACTGCGGACAATCTTGCTAACTTCGCGGCAAGCGTTGACGAAAATCGTCCTTGGATAAACTGCTCACCGCGAGATACTTGGTACGAAGGCCCGTGGATATTTAAGCCAGTTATGGTGAGTGAGTTTGCTGACCAGTTTGTTTGGCAGCATGGCAAGCGGTTTCTCATTATGTCCGCTACGATTCTATCAGTGGAGCAATGGTGTCGTGACCTCGGTGTAGCACGTTCCGAAGTTGAGTTTATATCGTTGCCAAGCACATTTCCTGTGGAAAACCGTCGCATCATTTTTCGACCAGCGGCAACAATGAACCACGATAAGAGTCAGCAGAACGTCGGTATGATGGTACGAGCTATTGACGATATTCTGGCAGCGCATTATAGCGAACAGGTGTTGATCCATGCTCACAGCTACTGGCTAACGAGGCAGATTATTGAGCGTAGCCACTATGCCAAGCGGATGATCAGCTACACAGAAGCCGATGAGCGCGATCGGGCATTGGCAGATTTCAAAGCTGGCAAAGCGAGGATATTAGTTGCGCCGTCAATGGAGCGTGGAATTGATCTTCCAGGCAATCTTTGCCGAGTCATAATTTTCGCAAAGGTGCCCTTCCCGAATCTTGGCGATCCCCAGGTGAAAACGAGGCTGTATGGAAGTCGCAAAGGTCAGTTGTGGTACGCTGTGCAGACGGCGAGAGCTGTCGTGCAGGGCACGGGGCGCGGGATGCGAGCAGCGGACGATAAATGTATTTCTTACATTTTGGATGTGAGCTTTGAACGATGGTACGAGCAGTGGCGCAGGTTGCTGCCAGATTGGTGGCGTGAAGCTTTAATTGTGGAGGATGTTTAAGTTTCTGGAGTATGGGGTAAGATGCTAATAGTTAAGAAGCATTACATAATTGTAGTTTGACAAACAGGCGTTACCATAATCCAGCCGAGAGGAGGTTGTCAAATGAGCAAAGCAAAAGTCACGTTGACACAACAGAAAATTAAGGAGGAGCTTGAACGCCGAGGCTATAGGCAGATGGATACTATACGACCTGAATACATCAAGTTCCAAGTTCGGTGTACAACCGATGGATTGGATAGACTGTGGGTAGGACGTAAAGGTGAAATACGCCAGGGGCGCAGACTCCCGACAAGCGAGGATATAACCTTGTGGCCTGTTGGAGCAGAACTCAAACGTGCAGCAAAGGCAAACTACCTAAGATGAGAATAGCGAATACAACAGGGTGCTGCTCGGCGGTGATAGACTGGACGGGAGTTTTTTACCCTCCCTCCCTCTCGTGATTTAGGCCTTCGTGCCGCCATTTCCAGTCATAGGCGGCTTTACCGAGCAGCACCCGCGCAACTTGAAAATCGGCGTGGCCTGAGGCAGGAGAGCCGGTATTGGAAGCCGACGAGCTTCCTCTGCAAATAAACCGAAGTGGCTGGTAATCTCCGGCAATTCCAGCCACGTTCCTCGGGCCGCACCGATGGGTGGAGGCGAGAAGATGCGGCAATCCGCATAGGAGCTTCCGTCATGACGCGGGTTCAATTCCCGTCGCCTTCACCTAAGTTAGATGAGTAAACAACAAAATCCAGTTAAGAGGAGCAGGAAATGGCAGACAAGAAGAGTTTCGAGCTTGACAGTGGATTACCAAACGATTATGAAACCGTAGTGGAGAATGCCGAATTCAGTTATCGTGAAGTGTATCGAGGCGGCGATGTGCCACTACTAATTCTGTATTGTGCTTCGCCGGAGGAGGAGATACGCGAGGAGCTATTTAGCATCGGCGGCGGTTGGGAAATTGCAGATAGTGGCGGGCGTGTAGAAGGCCGTCCGCGCTTTTTGGCTTCGTCGTGGATAGGTCGCCTTATTGTGCGGTGCAGCGAACTGAGTATGCCTAACTACGAGGGTGGTGATAACGGCAGCGTCTTGGACTTCATTGCTGATCGTGGCACCGCGCAGCAAGCACATATTTGGGTTGGCTTGAAGTTCAAAATGACCCGCGAGGAGATTGATTTTGGCAAGGGCATTGGTCTGAAACAGCATATTATGCCAACTAAATGTCTCGGCTTAATGACAAGCGCAGAAGTTACTGCATATGCTGGGAGCAAGGACGATGCGGCAGATTTTGCTGACGATAGTGCTGGAATGAGTTTTGAGGAACCAGCAGCAGGCAATGTTGAACCATTGGTGCAAACCGCACCAGAGGCTGAAGCTGAACCCGAACCCATAGTTTTGGCATTGCTCAAGCCTCTTGCGAAAAGTGCAGATACAGCGGTAGCGTTTCAGACTGCAGTTGTGAGTTCATATGCTGGCTCCCTCAGCGCTGAATGGCTGGCGCGGCTGATGGATACAGAGAAGGCAGCAGAATTATACAAGGAGCTACGAGGATAATGGTTGTCACCGTTGCAGTTTTATTGTTATTGGTGCTGTTTTTATTTATGCTTGCAATGGATTATTGGCAGCGATGGAAAAACGAGAAGCTGTGGTCTGAACATCTTGGAATGCTTCTGGATGAGACTCGTGCTGAATTGGTACACGAAAGACGATTGCGAAGGATGGTCAAAATTAAGCCCCAGTAGAATGAATGATGGACAAACCGAAGATGAAGTTCAGCCATTGGATCTTTCGCAGCAGCATAAAGCTTGACACATTGCATCCATACGACGACTACACAATATATCATTTCTACTTGCGTGATGGTGCTCCAGAAAAGCTTACTCGATGCGTCTCGGTCAAGGACGATGACGCGATTGATGATTCCGATTTGGGTATCATAGAAGTGGTAGAGTATTTGATAACTGTCTTTAAGCGTTACATCTATGCCAAAGCCAAAAAGGAGCTACTGGAACTGCTTGACTATCTCGTGTCTGTAGCTCCAGCCGACTTTCTGGATAAATTAGCCTATGATGTCCAACTGGCTGAATACAATCTGGAGCAAGCTACTAAAGCACACGGAGCGGCAGTGGAGACAGCAAGTTACTATGAAGATGGGCGTGCTACATAATCTATTATCACAAAGCAGACGGTATTGACACTGATGAGAACGGTGACTATTGTATGCAATGTGGCGCACCCGTAGTTGATGGCAAGTGTATGTGGACAGAAAAGATGGAAGAGGCCAAGGTCACAATCTGAAGTGTATGGGAGAATAATATGGAGTCTCTGGAGATTAGAGGCAGCGAAGTTGGGATGTGCCCGCGCTACCTATCAATCAAGGCACTTGGTGGCGAACTTGAGTCACCGGCGAGTTGGTTGCAGAAGATATTTGATAGCGGGAAGGATCAGGAGGGAGAGGCGATTGTGTGGCTGGAGGAAAAGTATGGTGAACCCGTAACTGATCAGCAAATGGAGGTTGTCGCCGATTGTGGTAATGTTCGCATCGTTGGACACATAGATGGTATTCAGGACGGTAGACTTGTAGAAATCAAGGCGCTTGGTGAACAGAAGCGTTCTTTGATAGAACAGGGCGGCTTGGCGGCATTGCCACAATACTTGTACCAAGTTGTTGCTTATCTGTGGGGACTTGGGGCAATCGAGGGTCTTAGGTTTGTGGTGAAGCATTGGGAGCAAGATGAGTATATGGTGCTTGATTTCTTGTCAAGTGATATTGAAAAGCAGGTGGAGCAGGTAGTTGATGCTCTTACTGTGCCAGTTACGCCAGCAACGAAGCTGGAGTTAGTACGTCAAGCCGTTGAGCAGGGAGAACCACTGCCAATACCCTCTGACCTCGACGACTACAACTGTGCTACCTGTCCCGCTCGTTTTCACTGCTATGAGGATTTGCTGGAGCAGTCTATTGTTCTTAGCAGCAGCGAACAGGATGTCTCTCAGATAGCGGCTTATCAGTTTTATAAGCAGATGGATCGTGTCGCTAAGAATGTTAAGCAGCGTGTGCAGGAGCATTTTGCGGCGCGGCTTGCCGAGGAAGAGGCCAAGAAGATTTCTACCGCTATGGGCAGTGCCACATTGGTCAAGAGTATGCGCTCGAGGTTCGATAAGAGAAAGGTCAAAGGCTTTCTGAGCGACGAGCAGCTTGTCGAATGTGAGACCAAAACACCAAGTGAGTTCGTGAAAATAACAGTGAGGGATGAGAAATGAGCAAGATAGCTATTCGCGAAAAGATATTGGTGATGGGGCCTCCAGGCACTGGCAAGAGTTATGCGGGTTTAATGATCGCACGGTGTTTTCCTGAGAGTCACTTTTTTGCGCTGGACACTGATGATGCGATTCCGCGAATGTTGGCTACAGAATTCACTGACCTCAAGAATATTACGGTCTACTCTTGTGTTGATTGGCCGCAGTACGTCAATGCACTTGTGGCTATTGAGAAAAAGTCCAAGCCTGGCGACTGGCTGATGATTGATTTGATCTCGCAGGCATGGAACGCTATTCAGAATTACTATGTGGAGACGGTGTTTAATGAAAGTGTAGGAGACTATTTTCTGCGAGTGCGGATGGAGACCGGGGACGATGCTAAACGGCTTGAGACGCTTTCTGGGTGGGTAGATTGGGTTCCGATAAAAGCAAATTACAATGATTGGCTGCGGCGTCTAAAGTACAAAGTATCCGCACATATCTACGCTACCGCCAGCGTCCGTGCTGCCCGCGATGCCGACGAGCGCGAGATCAAGGAGATGTTTGCTGGCGGCAAACTGCCCGAAGGCGAGAAGCACCTGGGCCACGAGTTTCATACGATCCTGAGCGCAGAACATTTGCGTGATGGCTGGGTGATGAGCACCGTCAAAGACCGAGGGCGCAAACCAATGAACAGGCAGCCGATGCCGAATTTCGGCTTGGGTTATGCTATTGCTGTAGCAGGTCTGAAGCCAAAAGTGAAAACGAAGAAGGAGGAGGACAAGAAATGACGCTGATTAACTCGCCGGTGTTCGTGTGTTTTGTCGTTGTCCTGGCTTTGCTGCTCGGTTTTCTACTTGGAGGTCGTTGGCAGCGAAGGGCTTATGATGCAGTGTGGAGGGATGGTGCAAGCTGGGCTGTTTGGCGCATCCGTAGTCATTATGATCGCTTGCCTCGCAAGTTAAAGATGGTACTTAAACATACTGACTATCATTTGCGGAGCAAGTTGCAGCAGTTAACGAAAGCAGAGATGATGAAGAAGGTTAATGCAAATGATTTTAATAGCACCGACCGAACCGAAGCCGATACTACGGCTGATAACTGATCTGGGCCACGAAGCAATAGTCAGCTCTCAGCCTGAGCAACGGGGAGCTGACTATTTAATGGTGGGGCAACTTGGCTTCGTGGCAGTTCAGAGAAAAGAACAGGGTGATTTGCTGAGTAGCGTAGCGGATGGGCGGCTTCAGCGTGAGGTTTCGCTGCTTCGCTATGAACCAGTGCCTATACTTATTGTTGAAGGTTGGCCTGCATTTACCAGCGACGGGCAACATTTAGAAAGACCAAATTGGACTAAAGCAGGGTTTCGCAACTTGCTTCGTTCGGTGAAAGACGAGGGTGTTCAAGTAGAATACACAGATGATCTGGCTGATACAGCAGCAGCATTAGTTGAAATACAGGAACGGTGGCAGAAATCTGCTCATACTTCATTACTCACGCGGCCTAAGCGGATCAGGACTGATAGCTTTGGGCGTAAGCGATCTGAGGATAAGGCGGCGTGGGCACTGATGGGATTTTCTGACGGTATTGGCCCGGTGTTGGCAAGGCGAATCGTGGAAAAGTTCGGAGGGTTGCCGTTGTTGTGGACTTGTTCTTTGGAGGAGTTGTGTGAGGTCGAAGGGGTTGGGAAGAAGAAGGCTAGCGACTTGCTTGCGGGGTTGGTTTGATTTCTGGGCAGGTGGTAAACTAATAGCTGACGTATATCTGAGAGGAGGCTGGCAGTATGAGAATCATTTATGAACCCAAAGGATGGGCCGCTGAATATGCTTCATTGGCCTGCAACCTCTACGGAGATGCCAACGGTAAGAAAGGCGGCTGCTCGCCCAAACCTAAGCCCGGAGTGCTGGAAAAGCTTGAGTTAGACGCCCGTGATATGGCAGCAAACAATGACACGCGCAGAATCCTCTATCAATTCATCGGCGATCCATATTGTCCTAATCAGGATGATATGCACGAGTATTGGGATAAAAAAGATAGAGAGGAGCGCGAAGATAATGAGTGACAATAACGACAAGCACGTTATAGTGTTGTTGATTACGGTGGATGATAAGCCTATTTCGTGGGGTAGGGTAAAAGGGGGTGAGCTTGATGCAACGCTTGTCTGTGCTCGTCTGATGGGGGCGCGGGCGCTGCGATTAGCTGAGGATATGGGGAAGTTAATTGACGAATCGCGTGAACAATACGAAGCTGATATTGAGCAGTCCAAGGAGCGTGAAGACGATGAAGCTGAGTGAGAATATTAGCAAGTTCGCGGAACTGGTAGCTGCTGCCTCGGATATAGAAGCAATACGAACTTGGGGACGCGAGGCCGCCGAGCTGGAGAAGGAGATGGCTATACGAGATGCAGCATTAGAGATGTCTGTCAATTCGGGTGAGATTTACGACGAGGTATCGCCCGCTGGATGGATAGCACAAGCCCGCGATGAGTTAGCCGGAGGGAGCAAAGATGACCGAGCAACAAGATAAAGCAGATATTGAAGCTATTTGTCCGGAACGCTGTCCGAGATGCGGTATAGAGTGGACAATAATATTGGGGCGCAAGACCGACAGAACGATTGAGTGGCGATGCGATGCTTGCGGTTGGTCGGAGATATTTGTCCGCCCCTCTGTAAAGAAGAAGGCACTGAGTTGACGAGACTCCTGATTAGCATACTACTGGCCGCTCCGGTGGTCGAAAGGACGGGATCACGATGAAGATTGAGGGAATGTGTAAATGCGGGTTGTGGCAATATGGACACTGGGGAGACGCCCCCGTTGGTGAGTGGTATTGTGATTGGCAAAAGCGTTATTTGATAGACGGGTATTGCCACGTTTGCGGTTACCATCTCGCCTACAATGGCTTCGCCTACCAGATGGTGCGGGCGGAACGTGCTGCCAAGCTATGGGCCTCTGTCGTCAAGTTGAAGGAAGAATACCTTCGCCTTTGGGAGGCAGTAATGCGGGAACGCGGTTTTAGCGACATGGGCACAGGTGTGCGAATGTTTGATGGAGTGCTAACCCCAGAAGAGGTTGCAGAATCATATACCGGTGACACCGAAAGGAGCGATAAGGTCAAGGTGATAGACGAATGAGACTTCTGATTAGCCTGCTGCTGCTGACAACGGTTGCCGGTGCTGGCGAGTTGCCCGTGTACCAGCGCGTGGCGGAGAAGGCCCTTGACGGGCAGTTCGGGGAGCTTGCACATTGGCAGGAGCAAGGCTATGAGAAACTCCTGCGGGTGACGCCGATAAAGAAGCTGGCCTGGATAACCGTCTACAACGAGAATGACCCTGGCTGCAATAAGACGGGGGCCAGTGGTCGGCACGTTAGCCACCGAATGGCAGCTATGATAGACAAGCCCTGGGGAACCTGGGTG
>Ga0207997_1001575_pt1 | contig 11707 bp, 20 predicted proteins | sample AntAceMetag02UKN_FD_184777 | JGI IMG/M metagenome (GOLD analysis project Ga0207997, IMG submission 184777) | Saline lake microbial communities from Ace Lake, Antarctica - Antarctic Ace Lake Metagenome 02UKN (SPAdes) (version 2) | ecosystem: Environmental > Aquatic > Non-marine Saline and...
ATAGTCAAGTTGCTGATAGATGCCGGGGCAAAGACATGAGCAATAGTATTTTTTGCATTACTCCGTATAGATACGGCGCCGGCTGGGTATTTGACGACCAGGAGCGTGGACTGATAAAAGAGGCTTTTGTCGCAGGGGCAGATACCCTGCTTGATATGCTCGCTGGCGGCGACGATAAAGTAACTCTCAGATTTTCTGCGGGATATTTTCCAGGGGCCGAAAGGTTGTCTCATGTAGGAGCCGCAACGGAATGGGGCGGGGAGAATGAGGAATCAGAACAGTCAGCTCGTGACACCGGCCTTGATTTTGGGAACTGGTACAGGAGCGAGGAGAGGGAGCACGATTTATGGCTATGCCCAGCGCTGTATAAATATTTTGACACGGCGCCGCAGGCTATATATTTGGAGGTAAAAAAATGAATGAATTTATGACACCAAGGAAACAAGAGATGAAATTTAAAGATGCTGTGTCACGTTGTCATGTGAGGTCGGCGATTTACAGAAAAGGTGAGTCAGCTTGTTATAGATGTTTATTGGAATATGGCAATCAAAGATATCATGCTTTAATAGATAGATATCTAGCTGTAGATACATTAGATAATTATTTGTATTAAGAAAATGACTAAAGAAGAAACAAATAAGGTTGCTAAAATAGAAAAAAGTGTAAGAAGAAAAGTTCTTGCACATCTTAGAAGTATAGGAATAAACCAACGCACCAAAAATAATTATTTAAGCAAGGAGCAAATAAGACTAATGCATAAAAAGCAACGAGTAGAGAGAGCAAAATCTGAAGTTAAATTTTTCAATAAATATAGTGGCCAGTTAATAAATTGCTTTGCTGAGGGAAAAGAAATTGATGTGTCAAAAATATCACCACAAATTGTTGCTGTGAAGCCGGATACTTTATATGGAAATTTATTTAGGATGGCGACTCTCTTATGGTCCGTACCTGTATCACGTGGTTTTGGCCGACGGTTGCGATTTGTAGTAATCGATAAAAATAATAATAAACTTATGGGTATTTTTGCACTAGGTGATCCGGTATTTAATCTACGTGTGCGTGATGAGTGGATAGGGTGGAATAATAAAGATAGAGAGGCGCGTCTTGTGAATGTAATGGATGCCTATGTACTTGGTGCAGTTCCTCCGTATTCACAACTGATAGGAGGTAAGTTAATCGCTTCCTTAGTCGCTTCCTCCGAAGTAAGTGAAAAGTTTGAAGAAAAATATTCGGAGAAAAAAGGGCTAATAAGTAAGCGCAAAAAAAATGCTCATTTAGTTTTAGTAACTACTACATCCGCCTTGGGGCGGTCGTCGCTGTATAATCGTTTAAAATTAATTAATGGATTACAATATAATAAACTTGGGTATACTAAAGGATATGGTCATTTTCATATACCTGATGAAATATTTAATGATTTAAGAAAAATATTAAAACTTCATGAACACAAATATGCGGACGGCCATCAATATGGAAATGGTTCAAATTGGAAGTTTAGAGTAGTGCGTCAGGGATTAAGTTATGTGGGATTAAATCCAGAGATATTGAAGCATGGTATCAAGAGAGAGGTGTATGGATTTCCTTTGGCTCGCAATTGGAAAAGCTATCTTCAAGGAAATGAAAGCGAAGCAATAATGGAAAATTATTCAGTCGAAGAAATAAGTAATTTTTGTCTGAATCGGTGGATAAAACCAAGAGCAGAAAGAATGAAAGGATACAGAAATTGGAATAGACAAAATATTATTGATCTGATAGTCGAAAACACGAATATAAAATAATTTAGTAGTGAGAGAATATTATAGAACTGCGAAAAATACAAAGTATTTTAAAAAAGATAAACTTGCATAAGGAAAAAAAAGATGAACATCACAGAAAAAGACTTAAATTTAGTAAAGGGAATAATCTACGCAAAGGCGTATTATTTCGCCGTTGAAATTGCTCCATTATATGAGTTTCTTGACTGGGAATGGGGATATCCAAACCCCAAAGTCCCCGGAGTAGAGGAAATATTTGAGGCGCTCATAAGAATGATAAAAGATTTGTCGAAGAAGGTTTCAACTGTTTCAACAGGGGGTCTACAAGTCAAGTATTTTTGGAATGAAGATGAATATATGACGAAAATAAGTTTTATCAAATCAGACGAGATGGGGACATATGACTATTTTGAGAAAAAGAAAGAATAAAAAATGATTAAACTAATGAATAAAGATGGATTTACATTAATTGAAGTAATGGTTTCAATGATACTTATGGTTGGAATAGTGTTAGGAACCATGGCTTTCTTTTATATGGCAAGTTCAGGACAATTTGATGCTAGATTGCATGAATATGTTTTGAATTTGCAAGAAGATGCATTGGAACAAAGACTTGCGGAACCATATTTATCTTTAAAACCATTTGAGGGACCGAAAGAAGATAACTTTACAGCATTTGGTAAACAGTTTGTAAGAATATATACCGCATCTGAAGTAAACACTTTAGGAAGTACATATAACGAAAGATATAAAATTATTAACGTAACTGTTACTTGGAATATACCTGACGGAAATGGTGGTATAGAAAATAAATCTTCTTTGATGAAGTCGTTAATGTCACCTCGGGAATATGATTAAAATATAATAACAAATGATTTATACTTTAAGAGATTATCAAAAAGAGGCTAGCTCGATTGGGCTTAACTATTTTAAAACAAATTCTAATAAAAATGGTTTAATGATTTTACCTTGTGGTGCAGGTAAAAGTTTAATAATAGCTGATATAGCTAAAGCACTAAACGATAATGTTTTAATCTTGCAACCATCCAAAGAAATATTAGAGCAAAATTATAATAAATATATTTCATATGGAGAAGAAGCTGGAATTTATTCAGCTTCGTTTAATCGTAAAGAAATTACCAAAGTTACTTATGCAACAATAGGGAGTATAATTAATAAAAAGGATGATTTTTCATTATTTAATTATATCATAGTTGATGAGGCTGATCGTGTAAATCCTAAAGGTGGACAATATAAGGAATTTTTAGAATATATTAATGGTAAAGTTATAGGATTAACAGCGACCCCATTTAGATTAAACACTGACGGATATGGGGGTTCTATGTTAAAATTTTTAACAAGAACTAGACCTAGAATGTTTCATGAAGTTATTTATTCTGTTCAGATATCGGATTTATTAAAAGAAAACTATTTATCTATCATGAAATATAAAACAGATAAAGTTTTTAATAGACAGGATTTAAAGGTTAATACAACTGGTGCTGATTTTGAGAAAATTTCACTAAAAGAATATTGTAAAAAAATAAAACAAAATCAAAGAACAATAGATTCAATTAAAATATATTCATACAGGAAAGGGATCATATGTTTTGTAAATAGTATAGATGATGCTAAATATATACAAGCCGAGTTTTCAACAAATAGTAGAGTTGTTCATTCAAAAACTAGTAAAACCGATAGGGAAAAAATACTTAATGATTTTAAAACCGGCGAAATTAAAATAATTATTAATGTCGAAATTCTTACATACGGATTTAATTATCCTGAATTAGACACAATAATTATTGCGCGTCCAACATTAAGTTTATCATTACATATGCAATTTTTAGGGCGAGGCATGAGACCACACCCTGATAAAGAATATTGTTTAGTTGTTGATCTTACAGATAATGTAAAAAGATTTGGTAAAATAGAGGATATAGTCTATGTTAATAATGGTAATAAACCATATATTAAAAATTCAAAAATTCAATTAACTAATGTATATTTTGGAGATGAGAGAAATTTTCAGAAAGGTAAATTAGAAAATAGTAGTACAATTATGCCGTTTGGAAAACATAAAGGAAAATTTATTCATAGAATACCTAGATATTATTTAGAATGGTTATATGATAAAGCCAATATTAAAGGTGAATTGAAATTAGCAATAGAAAATACATTAGGCATAGTAACAGAAGAAGAACCGTTTTAGTTGAAAAAATAAAATAAAATTGATATAATATATTTTAAAGGAGATATATAATGCGAGTGCCTTTAAGTTTTAAAACTACAAATAAATTAATAACGATGGTTGTTAATGGTAAATTTATTAAAAAACCATTACCTTTTACTCCTTATGTTCTGGGCAAAGGAGAATTAGCTGATGCTCATATATTTAAAAGCAAACCACAAGAATACATGGACTTATGGCGTAAAAAACCAATTAGTTTACAAAAATTATATTTTGATACACCAAAACAGGCATATTCATTTTACGAAAATAAAAAAGATGATTCAAATGTTTTTGCCCAGTATTATAATAAACAATTAATGATTGAGAAGGAAGATTTTTTTCTTGACTTTCCTAATTCAAAGGCATTAAAAATATTGCATTATGATTTGGAAGTATTTACAGATGGATCTGGTGTTTTTCCAAATGCTAAAAATCACCCTATTATTTGCATTGGCACAAAAACAAATACAGGCGAAATTAAAGTTTTTAATAATTATCACCCCCGATACAAAGATAAATATATTTTAAGAGACTTTATGAATTTTTTAAAAGATGAAAATCCTGATATTATAAGTGGCTATAATGTTGCGGGATTTGATATGCCATATATATGTGAAAGAATGACCGCACATGATATGTCTTTAAAAGATTGGTCTCGTGATGGTAAAGAACCATATTTTGCAACACAAGAGACTGGAAATAAAATAAGGCATATGGTTTATTTAGGGGGTAGAATTGTATTTGATATTTATGATTTTGTTAAAAGTGATTCTTCCATTATGGGAATTAAAAATCATAAGATGTCAACACTTGCTGAATGGTATGATATACCGTATATAGATTTAGATGTTACTAATACATCATCCTTAATAGGAACAAATGATTTATATAAGTATGCCTTTAATGATGTTGACGTTACTGAACAATTATTTGATATATATTTTCCATTACAAGTTGAAATGGCAGAACTAATGAAAATTCCACTAGATGCCGTAATAAATGGATATGCAAGTCTTATTCCTGAATTAGTTATAGCCCGTAGTCTATCTAAAAAAGGGTTTTTGCCAATGGAAAGAAATATGGATAGATATGAAAATACAAATTTTCAAGCGGCTTTGGTTGATATTTTTAAAACGGGTTTAATAGATGAATGTATAAAAGTTGATATTAATTCATTTTATCCGAATACTATGATAACTTTTAATTTAGGTCCCGATACAACAGAGATAGTAGAAACACGGGATTTTACAGGTAAATATAAAACTGTAATGAAGGGAGATTATTTATGGCTTAATATTCCCGATGAAACATTAAAACGTGATATTGTAATAAAAGTCAATCAAAAGGAAAATGGTTTTTTAAGAGAAGAGTTAACTAATTTTTTTGAAATGAGAAATAAAAGTAAAGAATCCATAAAAAATGATCCAGAAAACGCAAGAAAACATAAAGCCAAATCAGACTCGATAAAGTTGATTATGAACGCAATCTACGGATATTGTTCCCTCCCCTATGGAACATGGGGTGATTTAGGCACAGGTATTGCTATTGTTGGTCTTGCTAGATGGATTATGGAATTTTTATTACACGAATTAAAAGGGGATATAGTTGAATTGGATACGGATGGTCTCTTCTTAGATAAACACATTAATCCTGTGGAATTAAATAAAAAGATTGCAAATTTTATACATAAAAATGCTAATGTTTCATATGATAATATAACTATCGAATTGGAAGAGGAGTTTTCAGGCCCTGCATATTTTTATAAGCAAAAAAACTATTTTCTAAAAGAGAAAACTAAAATTAAAAAGAAAGGGGGTGCTCTTAAAGGAACAAAAACCCCTCCTGCTTTTGATAAAGTTGTAGACACAATGGCTGAAGCTATTTTAAGTAAAGAAGCCGAAGAAAACATACAAGTGATAGTAAAATCATTACGCGACTTGAAAAATTATAAATTAAAGGATTTCATAATGAATGTTACAATTGGAAAATCAAAATACGATAATCCAAATGGAATGCAACCCAAACTAATAAATAGAGCCAATTCTATATTAAAAAGACATATTGGCAGAGGTGATAGTATATCTTATGTTAAAACAATCGATGGGTATAAGTTATCAGGAGAAGTTGAATGTATTGACGATTTGGATATTCGATATTATAGTAGAATTATTGAAAAGGGACTATATATTTTTGGATATGGTGTATTGAGAGATAGAGAAAAAAAACAAAAACATCAAACAAATATAATCAAGAGCCAACAGGAATTCTTTTTTGGTTGAAATTTGATAAAATATTTAATATAATAAAAGAAGGAATATATTAACTAAAATAATGAGTACAAACATAATTGAAAAAATTTGTGATGCCAATCTTAAATTGGACAAAATGGGCGGGTGTGGAACGGATTTAATAATGAATAAAGAAAATTATCATTCTCTAATCAATTTGGTTTTTAAAGGCACTTCGATTTATAATACCGATTATGTTTGTAAGTCACCTGTATTTATGGGAATGGATATTCATGTGAACAGACATATGAATGATGATATCCTTTATATACGAGATAGAAATAATTTTTATGTGTCTACTATAAAAATAAAAGATAAATCGAAATGGAATATACAGGAATTTTAAATGGAGGAATTAAATGAATAGATTTGTTATAGGGGATATTCATGGCACTCATCGGGCAATGATTCAATGTTTAGAACGAAGTATGTTTAATTATAACGATGATTTACTTATATGTTTAGGTGATGTGTGCGACGGATACCCTGAAACCCCACAATGTTTTGATGAATTACTAAAAATTAAGAATATGATTTTTATTAAAGGTAATCACACACAATGGTTGTTAGATTGGATGTTATATGGTAATGCACCAAAAATATGGACTACACAAGGCGGTATGGCAACCATAGAGGCATATTATAAGATTTCATCGTATATTAATCCTAAGCACGTTGAAATGATTTCTAATGGACAATTTTATTATGAATTAGATAATTTTCTTTTTGTTCATGGTGGATTAGATGTAAATCAAAAAGATATTGCCAAACAAGATCCCCATAAAATGATATGGGATAGGCAATTATTAGAGACCGCTTGGTCAAAAAAAAATATGAAAACTGTTTGGAAACCGCTTGGGTATGATAAAATATTCATAGGACACACCACCACGCAACTATATAAAAAGGATGGTAATGAAATTGTTGAGCCTATATTTGCTTGCAATGTAATTGGCATGGATACCGGCGCTGGGTATAATGGCAAATTATCTATAATGGATATAGATACATTCGAGTATTGGCAATCGGATTTTACCCCTGAAATTTACGGGGGTTTACAGGGGAGATAATTATTAATGAAAGAGCGAGATTTTCAAACAAAATTCAAACACTGGATAGAGGACAATCAAAATTTATTTGGAACAAGTAAAGCGTTTGAATTAAAAATCGTAAAAGGGAAATCCATGCGATTTGATAGAGTTGTTAAACATCAGAGAAGAGCATTATATGATGCCAAACATAATTTTTTATATTGGAAGATTCCCGATTCTAACTTTCTTCGTAAACCGTTTGACTGTTTTGTATTAATAAAAGCTCAAGCATTTGTAACTATATGGTTTTATAAACCACGAGAAAAAAAGGAATTAGTGTTAATTGATATAGATGATTTTATTTGGGCTATGTTCAATTTTAGGCCCCGGAAATCATTAAAGGAACATGAATTAAAAAAATTAGCGTGGGGAATTTATGAGTTCAAATAGTATAAGCAAATTTATAAATGATAACAAAAAATAAATGTAAAATGTGCGGGAAATGTTGCGAAAATATCTATTCCAATATGAATCCTGATAAAATAGATGAATATATAACTGATCCTAATTTCTATTTATATGATGATTTTAAAATAATTTCAAAGTATTGGAAATACATGGGGATAGATGATAGCGGAAATCATTTATATAAGTGTAAAGCATTAAAAAATGGTAAATGTTCTGTTTATGAACAGCGTCCATCTATTTGTTCCGATTATCCATGGTATGATAGAGAGGAATTAATTAAGAAAAATTTAATTAATCAGGTTGATTGTGTTTTTTTGAGTGATTGCGAGGATCAAGGTATTGAATAGGTATGATATAAAGGATAGGATAAAAATAACAAAGCTGACTAATCTAATGGAATTTAAAAAGGATGAGGTTGAATATGTCAAAAAAACTTGATATAATAAGAAAAGCGCACAGAAACATTGAAAACGAAATAAAAAAACTTCGAGACAAAACAGGAATTATATGATGAAAATTTATGAATTTAAAATAGTGGTTGAAGTGTCTGCTCAAAATATGGAGTCGGCAATAAAGAAAGTTAAAAATTCGTGTAAAAATAAGAAGGATGTTGTATTTGTTGAGTTGAGCGGTAATTGTAAAAAGGAGTAAGTATGCGAGCAACAGTAAAAAGGAATGGAGTTATATTTGAAGTTGAAGGAGATACACTAGAAAAGATTATTGGCTCAGTTTCTTTGCTTCAGGAAACCCCGGAAGTATGTACGAAATGCGGTGGTGACGCGGTGTTCTTTAAAAAAGAACCCAAGGGTTATGAATATTATGGAGTAAGATGTGTAAAATGTGGCGCCGAAAAATATCTTCATTTCAAGAAAGATGATAAAAGTCCTTATTGGGTTTATGGAGAAGAGTTTGATAAGTTTGGGAAATCAGAATAAGAAAGGAAATATATGGGGTGGGACATGTGTTCCACCCCCATCCTAATGTCCATTTTATTTAAAAAAGTAATCCAATGTTATGATTTACGGGATGTTGCCGAAGAAGTTGGTTTAGTATTAGATCCAAGGAATAAAGACTGGTCCCGGACTAAGTGTGTGTTTCATAATGATAATAATCCAAGTTTAGATATTTCTAAAACCTTTTTTAGATGTTGGTCATGTGGAGCGCAAGGAAATGTTATTGATTTTATTTCAAGAATATATAATATAAAAAAATATGATGCTGTTAAAAAATTAGCAAATAAAAAAAATATTACCAGAAATACAAATATTAAAATACCAGAATATAAAATAATTCATTATGATAATTTATATGATATGGCAGATGAGGATATTAATAACACTAAATTAATATTTGAATGTATTAATAAACACACTGTTCCAGCATATGAACATGTAGAGTCAGAGGAATATTTAATCGCCAGAGGGATAGATGAAAGCACAGTTAAGAGATTTAATATCCGATGGATATATAGTTCCAAAAAACTATTTAATGAGCTTAGAAACGAATTTACAGGGGATTTACTAATGAAAATGCACTTAATGAATAAGAAAGGTAATTTTTCGTTACATTATCATAAATTATTATTTCCATATATAGTTGATAGTGATATTATTTTTTTACAGGGTCGTTGTATTGATAAAAATAATACTTTTCCTTTGAAATATATGAATATTGGTGCAAAAGTTCCTATTCCATATAATTGGAATTCTTTAAATCCCAAAAGTCCTAACATTATGCTAACCGAAGGTGCAATGGACACGATTAGTTTAAGTTTAGTTTATAATAATGTGCCGTGTTTAGGGGTCCCGGGTATATTTCATATGAAAGATAAGTGGATGGATATATTAAAAGATTTCAATATTATTGTTGCCTTTGATGGTGATAAAGGTGGGGATAGGGGATATTTTTATATAAAAAATAAATTTAAAAAATATAATAATACGGTTTTACGATTAGTTTTACCACACATTTATAATGATTATAATGATTATTATACAAGAAAGGGTCGCGGAATACAAATTAAGGAGATGTAAAGTGGAATTAAACAAATTATCCAAAGAAGAGCTTGTTGCATTTGTTGAACGAAAACTTGATACTGAACGATATAATGCGGTTGTAGAGAAATGTCATAACCTTACTAAATTAATTAAAAATCAAAATAAGATTATAAAAACATTATCTGAAGAATGCAGGATGTTAAAGGATATTGTTCGTAATGAAACAAAATAAGGGATATTTGGTTTTAAGTTTGGTTACGCATATTAAATTTGATGAGTCAGGAAAGGAATTCAAATTAATCAATGATGATAATAAAGACGGAATAACAGCTATGTGTCCATTATTTAAATCATATAGAGACGCAATAATTTATAATAAGAGAAATGGGACAGATGAGACGATAATTGAAGTAAACTTTGAAGGAGATTAAATGATTCAAGACCAGCCGACACCACATGGATATGGGAAAGATATATGTCCACTAGTAATAAATGATATTAAAGATAGAATGAAGATAGGGGAAAAAAGATATGGTGAGAGTTTAAAGGCTTTTAATGGCAGACGACCACTAATTGATCTATACCAAGAATTATTGGATGCCTGTATGTATATACGGCAATTAATTGAAGAGGAAGAAAATGGCTAAACATAAATTATCCGATACTGTTAAAAACATTGAAAAAAGTTTTGGTAAGGGGGCCATTATGTTGCTTGGGGGTGAGAATAAACGTGAGTCGATTGAATTTATTTCAACAAATTCTATGGAACTAGATGAGGCAATTGGCATTGGCGGGCTTCCAAAAGGCAAAATTACAGAAATTTATGGATCTGAGGGTAGTGGAAAAACGACATTGGCTCTTGAGGTTGTTGCTAATATACAAAAAGAAGGAGGTGGGGCCGCATATATAGATGTAGAACATGGTGTTGACCCTTTTTATGCCAAAAATATAGGTGTAAATGTTGACGATTTATTAATTTCTCAGCCTGATTCAGCCGAAGAGGCTTTAAAAATACTAGAGTGCCTTATTGAAGATAAAGAAATTGATATAGTTGTAGTTGATAGTGTTGCTGCCCTTGTGCCCCTTGCTGAATTAGATGGAAATATAGGCGACGCACATATGGCGCTTCAAGCTAGATTATTATCACAAACACTGCGGGGACTCAATCCTAAAATAAATAAAACTAATACAACAGTAATTTTTATTAATCAAATTAGATCTAATATTGGAGTTTCATTTGGATCCACAACTACTACACCCGGTGGACGGGCATTAAGATTTTATGCGACAGTAAGATTGGATATTGCACGTATTGGTAGAATCAATGTTAGTAATGAAACGATTGGTAATAAAACACGTGTAAAAGTAGTGAAAAACAAAGTTGGCGCGCCATTTAAACAAGCTGAATTTGATTTGTTTTATGGTAAGGGTTTAATAAGAGAAGCAGGAATATTTAGTTTAGCATTGAAGAAAAAAATAATTCAACAAAGTGGGGCGTGGTTTTCTTATAATGATGAAAATATTGGTCAAGGACAAATGCGAAGTATTGACTATCTTATTGAAAACCCTAAAGTTGCAGAAGAAATATTGAAAAAAATAAAGGCCCGAGTTCAATGACAAAGTGCAACATTCTGGTTAGAATAGGAACCGAAAGGAGACCGGAATGTTATGGGAAAGGAATACAAGCATTTGAGCAAACAGGAACGAGATATGATAGCTGTGTATAAAGCAGAAGGATTAAAGCCTTCTGAGATTGCGGAAAAGATTGGGCGGCACCGTTCAACGATCTGTCGTGAGTTGAAAAGAAACTCGCCCCCAATTAACAAAGGATACTATCTCAGCCATAAAGCCCAGGAAAGAGTTGAAAAAAGAATGTCGAATCTTTTCCAGATATTCCATTTTGGATAATTGATAAAAAAGAAGTGCTTGAATGGTG
>Ga0207997_1001576_pt1 | contig 11701 bp, 17 predicted proteins | sample AntAceMetag02UKN_FD_184777 | JGI IMG/M metagenome (GOLD analysis project Ga0207997, IMG submission 184777) | Saline lake microbial communities from Ace Lake, Antarctica - Antarctic Ace Lake Metagenome 02UKN (SPAdes) (version 2) | ecosystem: Environmental > Aquatic > Non-marine Saline and...
CTTAATGTTCTTATTAGCAGTCATACCGTGTGGACTTGTAGCGTCTCCTCCGGTTCCACTATTTATCTCATAGAACATTGGAAGCCCACATCTAATACTAGTTGGGTCTTCATCTATATCACTGATGTTTACGCTAGTCCATGGATAGGGAGTTATCTGTAATAGGTTTTTATTTGGAATTGTTTTAGGTGGCTGCCCGTCGCTGTTTAACTGATATAATGGTGTTTCCCAAGCTGAAGTTGTACCGAATCCAGTGTAACTTAACAATAATATGCTTGTACCGTAACGTCTCTCGAAGATAGTGAGTCGTGGTAAATGTTTCTTTGCGTCTAGTAACCGTAACTGTTTCTGAGTGTCAACGTCTAACGTATCATCATCTTTATCTTTAAGATTTATTAATCTAAATCCATTATCCCATATATCATAGGCAACTCTTTTAATCCACCAAACAGCTACAGGTTCACGGGTACTATAGAATAAACGATTATCGTCACTGATAGATGCACCGAATCCCTCATTGGTTCCTACGTAGCGTCCTCGCTGGTTAAATGCTTTCATCTGTTCTTTAGAGACAGTATCGGCGGTTAAGTCACTGTGACTATAAGGTACTCCTGATTGTTTTCCTCGTTCTATTTCATTGTTTTCATCGGTGCTCAAAGCGTTTCTCTCTTTTTCTCTACCATTTATTCAGTTTCATTAGATTTAAATATGGCATCCACAGTTTTATTATACTGCACTAACCCCTGCTTAAAGTAGGGACACTCAACGTAGACCTTTTTATCTCCACTCCAACAACTACCCTTCAACACCTCAGTGCTAAACTCAACTGGTTTATCTTTATAGGTTTCCACAGGTTCCATTAAGTGAAGCCACGTAAACAGTTTTCGACCCCAACGCTGAATCCGTGTTTCCTCTAAATATGAGGGATAAAACACAAATGGGGGGGCTGAACCCTTACATGTCCAGATTTCAGGGTGGTCACAACGGTTATTCGACGCAAAAGGACAATGAAGGTCAAGTTTCTCTAACCTACGCTCCTCTCTACGCTTTGTTCCAGCCTCCCATTGAGGACATTCACGGTAATCTTCACTCAGGCACAACGGTAAATCTTTCTTCATTATCATTGGTTGACGTTCAGGGAAGAAGGCTCTGCAATTATAGTTGTCACAACCAGATTTACATAGCTTCTTAAGATAGTTACAAGGCATAATCTATTTAAACTCCTTATTATCATATATATGGGGATACTGCTTTATACATTTATTGCCAAACACACACCCCGGATATATCCTGTTACCGGTAACATAAACCCTAAAATGTGGACACTCAAGACACTCCTTAATCAACGTCTCAGAGTCAAAAAGATGCCGCATCAAATAATTATTAAGCTCCACATACCTCATATAAGACACCCGCTCCCAGTTATCAGGCAACAAACCAGCATCAATCACCCAAACCGCCCCACAACACCAAGATTCCTGCGCCTAACATTATCCGACGGCCCCCATGGAACACCAGACGCACCTAGACTACCAGCCATCATGGATACAAGTATCTCAAGGCTGTCCAACATGTCATCTCGTCTTCCTTTGGGGAATGTGCAGTATTCTTCATGGAATTTATCCCACCAATTAGTTTCATATTTCTTAGGGTTAGGGAACCTTATACGCCCGTTCTCAAAGTGTGGTTGAAGTCCAACTATACGTACGTTTTTATCCCTGTTTCCCTGCTTTACCTCAACTACAGGCAATCCCATAAGGTACCCAGTCTGCTGAAGACTCCTCTGATACGCAACTGCCTCTACCCCTATCTTACTTATACGTATCTCAGACTCAAAACGATGATCCCCAACAGAAACCTGTAACCGTGAACCATAACTCTTAATCAAACTAACTTGACCAACGAAATCAAGAGGCTTCGCGTAAATATCTAATATATAGATGTTGCCACGTTTATGGTCAATCGCAGCCGTTACAACCGCCGTGTTATCCGAGTCTGGACTATCCGTGATATTCGGGTCAACACTCATAATAAACGATAAATCCTTCCAAATAGAAGGTAAATCTCGTATCGGGTCATAATATTGAAGATGATCTACATCAAAAACGGTGCCAGCGTAACCACTAGGGTCACATTGATATTGACTGTTAAACGCGAGAGTACCCATACGTTCCTTCATTTTAAGTAATTCATCTATACTCCAACGCTCAGGCCAATAACTTATCTGATTTCCATTATCATCTAAAATAAACTCCCCCTCCTTTTTATGTCCTTTTGGGTATAGGGTTATTGCTGGAAACTCCCATTTATGTGAAGCATACATTTTGTCATCGGCTATCTCGGAGTAAAAGTCCCTCGCATGATATCGAGTTCCCACGATGAAGATGCGTCCTCCGGGGTTAAGTGTTGGTATGACGACGGTGTTCCAGAACTCCATAACTTTAGTGCGTTGAGTTTCCGTCATAACATTGTTCTGATCAATAAGGTCATCTACTATGATAACATCAGCCCTAACGCCGCTAATAGACCCCTCAAGACCCACGGCATATATGCTTGGTTTTCCGTCGTGACGATTATTCTCAAACGTTAACTGTTCCTCACCCCATGGACTACTAGGTTTTAAACCAAACACTCTTCCATTTACTTTTTCATATGGGAAAACTTCTTGTACCTTATCATTACTCTCAGAGTTTAAACGTATGAACCTTAGATTATCTTTTGCTCGTGTGCTTGTTCGGCTAATAGATAATATACGTAGATCAGGGTTTTTTCCCATAAGCCATAAAGGAGATACACCCCCCCAACACGTAGATTTGGCGCTGTTACGTGGAGCTATAATTAAACCACTTTTAACAGTTTCATCCTGTATCGTATTATACCAATCTTCATGAAAATCAGTGTTCTTAAAATCAAAACAATATTCAGCGAAGTCACGCAAGTCTCTATACGCATCCAGCGCCCCCTTGCTTCTATTAACTAAAGAACTCATATCAAAATAGTATACAGATAATAGGTTAAAACATTAGACAACGTAAAAAATTGTAAAACGTTTTAAAGTAATATGTTTAATAAAAGATATGAATGAAATAGCAGAAAAACCGAATGTTTCCCTGTCCCCTAAAGACATAGTAAAACAAAATATTTTAACTCAAATGCTAACAGGCGTAAAAACTAAGAAAGAAATAGCCCACAACTTGGGAATAAGCAGACCTACTCTTAATAAATATATGAGTGAAATGAATAGAAATGAGATAATAAGCGCAGAACTAGAGGGTCTTAAAGATGAGGTGATACCTGCTTTTATGAAGATGTTTAACGATCCAGAGGATACTACATGGAAGAAAATGTCCGCTGATAACATTATGAAGTGGATGCTTAAACTAGAGGATAAACGCTCACCTGACTTAAAACAGAATATTAACGTAAACATAGATATGGAGAAGATGCGTGAAAGGGATAAACTGTTAAACACTGCTATTGCTAGGCTTCCAAGTGGGTGTAGGGATATTCTTAAACAAAACATAGAGATGCTTAAACAGGAGTGGGGTTGGGATACTGAACTATAATATAGAATATTTAAACGTAAAGCAACGTAAACCTGAAACGTAAAAACCTAATACCCCTATAAATGCCTTTTATCTCATAAGAAGGCGTTTTATGCCCCCTTCATGACACCCTCTTTACGTTTTACAATTCCCCAGAACGTAAAGAAACGTAAAGGCAAAGTATTAGTAAAACATATCGCAGACAAAAACAGGCTACCTGTGGATATCTATGTATATCGTTGGTTTGGTTCGGTAGGGGATACCCTATAGATTATATTGTTTATTTTATGGCTTTATAGAAGCTGTATGGCTGGTATGTATCCTCGTATCGACGGTAAATTGATGTGTATCCGCCATATTGTGTGCAATGTGGAGGAATATAGGATATATCTTTACCAAATATTGGTAAACATTTACCAGACACCAATAGAATTATTCAGCATCGATCAAACAGAGAGAATAAATGGCTTATCTTTTTAGTAGTGTAGAATTAGGGTTATATGGTATAGTCTTGTTATCTGTTATATGGGTTATCTGTGTAGGTGGGCCGTATGGTTGTTATTTAGAAGGGGTATAGGTGGATTGTGTTTATTGTTTGCCTATATGGGTTACGGTTACAACGTATACGGATATTAGGGCCGATAATAGCATAAGGGTTACTACTAGGGAAGTTAAAAGGCTCATTTAGATAGGTTCCTGTTTATGGTGTTCTGTATTCTCTTTATGGTTATAACTGTATTTCTTTTACCTGTTTTATAATCCTCTAATATTCTTCTAAGTTGTTGATTTTGTTTATCAGGCACACTGTATCACTCCATGTTTAACCATATATCGTAGCTCCTTAAGGCTGATTAACTGGGCCGTTAAGAATTGGTAATATGTTTTATTGTCTCCTTTTAGGTGGATTGGTGTTAACTCGGTGCCATATACGGGGTATAGTTTAAAGTCTACAGTCTTCATTAGTATTCTACTCCACGATCTAAACAGTCTTTCAGGTAATCGGTTTCTGTGCGTTTAGGGCGTTTATGGGTATAGCATTCCTTGGATTGGTGGGGATTGGTTAACGTGATATTATGTTTATTGCAGTATCTGGGTTTATCACTGGTAAAACTGTAGTAGTCACAGAATGTGCAATATTTACGTTTAAGCTGGGTTGCAGTCTTCATGGTTAAAGTGTATAGTGTTGATTATATAAGGGTGTCTATAAAAGAGATAAATAAAAGAAGGTTAACGACTGATTAGAAGGGTTTTAAGGTATTGCTCAGGGGCCGCTGTAATTATACTGTATATATCTGTGTTGCATCCGGGGCACTTATATGTTTTAATTATTTTTCTCGTATCCTTTATACGTTTTTGATTTATTAGGTTAACTGTGTTAAAAAAAGCGTTACAGTCTGGACAATTCATTTAATATTGCTCCTTGTAGAGAATACAGATAAGATCATTTAGTTTATCATGAAGTATCTGTGCCTCTTCTTTTTTATCATCGTTTTTTAGGTGAGTCTGTAGATATTCGTTTATGTGTTTTAAGTTATAGTGTTGTCTGTTAACGTCGCTAAATATTATAGTTTTCATTTTCTTATTAACTCTTCATGATTCTTATTTATCCTCTGTAGGTATTCAAAGTCTATTGATTCAACCATTACCGGCATATTGTTAATAGTTTGGTGCATAAGCTCAGTGGCTCCTATTTGTGGGCCCATATTCCAAGCTTTTACAAGTGTAGGGTTATAGGCTTCAGGTTTAACGTCGCTGGATAAGTCAGCGTATTCGTTTACCCCGTATATGGTTTTAAATTCAGGTGTTGCGTCGTTATCTAGCGTTATTTCGATATACTCGCTAGTCTCGCAGTTTTCGCATACTTCTGAAGAATCCTCTAAACCGTTTATTCGCGCTATTTCTTTAACATCACAGTGTTTACATGAATCAATCATAAGATATGCGTTTTCATCGTCTCCGTTTTCTGTGTACTCTATCTCCGGTTTAAAGTACTGAGCTAATGCGTATTCGATCGCTTTATCCATGTCTGGGGCGTTTACTCTGCCTAATTCGTCTCTATCGTTACCATCACTGAAAAAGATTCTATACATCATTTTAGATATGCTCCTTTATTTCGGCCCTTGTATATTCGACGCCGTTTATAGATCGTACTCCATATGCGAAAGAGTATAACCATTTAAGCGCATTACTAAACTCGTAAAAACTTCTATCGGTTACATATTCGCCGTTTACTATCTTAGCTTTGTAGACTATCACTTTATATCACGCTTTAAGGGCTGTAGATTCTATTTAAACCATATGTGCTTATTAGTAACGTATAGTATATACCATGTAATTACTAGGAGAGACGGCCCTAAATTGAACTATAAGAAAAAAGGAAATAAAAATAAAAAAAAGTTTAGTTTTTCGTATAGTCCCACCTATTCACAGTGGCGCACAGTGGGCCGATCCATACAAGGTGCAATGCTACCCCTACGCAGAGGGCCAGAGGGCATACCCACTTTCACTTTGGTGCTACCATAACGACCCTAGGTGAGTGAAAGTGGGTAAAAATGGTGCGTCGTGAATGACCTGAAAATGATAGGTTTTAGTTACTGTTATTTTATGGGGTATTTGGTGGTTTATGGTGATTAAATACTGGGTTAATTGTAGGGGTTATTATACGTTAAATATATGCTCCTTTATGTGTCTGTAGAATAAAAGAGTCTCTAAAATAAACAGGGGGTGGCATGTTTAGGGGTGGGGCGTGTGATTGTCCCCGCTTCTAAGCTCTACCCTTATTATCTTTTTATCCGTTAGTCTTAAATACTCAGTGGTTATAGTTTACTTGATTAAACTTGAAAGAAACAAAGTGTTACATAGTAATTGGAACAGTGGGGGAACATATAGAGTATGCGCCTTCATATAAGAGGTTTAAGGATGCACTCGCATATGGTGAGGAAATGGCCGGTATCTGTGATCTTAAACTGGTAGACGTTGGCGAGGAAATGCGTTCATGGTATAATAAGGACACTAAACAACATATCCTATTATCTCAAAGCTGGTACAACTCCTAACCTTTTATATTTTTCTAAAGTATTTGTACTGTATAAACTATCAGAGACCTTTTATATAACATATGTATTGGTTTAACTATGAGTAACATAGTTAGAAGCGAAAGCGACTCCCTGATATACAGTTTTAATAAAGTGACTGGTGAAAGCGTTATGGCTAGTAAAGTTAAAACATATCTGGGGGGATTCTGTTGGGAGATCGTGAAGGGTAATCTTAAGGATAACTCTATAAGCTGTCGTAAAACTGTTTTCTCTTTTGAAGAGGCCCAGAAGTTTACCCTTTAATCCTTTTTTTCTTTGTTTACATGGAACTATCACAAACCTTATATAATCAATCAATCATACCTTGTACAGACTAAAAATGAAAGAAGACATGATAACTTACCGAAAGATGTATAGGGACGGGTTTAGTGGGAAATGGTATAAGCGTTTTTATGATGATTGTTACTATATCATTGAAGCCATAGATATGGATAACGCGACAGGTGAAACCGATCAGGGTAAATATATGTTTATAGTTCAAACTGTATGCCTTGACTGTGCCAGTATTGGAGACCTTGAAGGCTCATTAAGTTTCGTTGGATTCAACCAAGAGGATAAAATAACGGATTTAATGAAGGTAGAGGCTTTAGGTAGCGCGGGATACTGTGACGTTGAGACTAGCGTTTTAACTAATAGCTTTGACCGGACTTTAAGAAAACTCAAGACCCAATACTAATTTTTTTACTTTCACTTAACCCCTCTATTTCTACACTCACCACCTTATATGTACAGTCGATATATTAGACTTAGAAATAAAATGAAAGCAGACGAAAAAGCTAGATTGGTCACGGAAATGAAAGAGGTTCTAAAGCCCGGTGACACAGTTTATACTAAGCTCAACCATGTATCAAAAAGCGGTATGATGCGAGTAATTGAGGTAATGGTTTTCCGTAACGATCAGCCAGTTTATTTAACCTACAAAGTCGCTGACCTATTGGGTTACAAGATGCACAAGAAATATGAGGGTCTTAAGGTGGGCGGGTGTGGTATGGATATGGGTTTCAGTGTAGTCTATAACCTAAGTCGGACTCTATACGGTTCAGGGTACGACTGTATCAAGGACGATGAAAACAATGTAAGATGTCCTAGTAACTTCCACGTAAACAACAGGGATAAATCCAAGACTGAGCCAGTACACACGGACGGGTACGCGCTTAGACATAGATGGTTGTAGAGGTGAAAGAGTAAATGAAGAAATGGAACGTACACGTAGAACTACAATTTGGGTTAGAAGTAGAAGCGAAAACAGAAGAAGAGGCAATAACCAAAGCCATACAGATAGCTAAACAAAACTCTAGCAACTATGATCAAACCTACGCAATAGCCGACCAGATAGAGACACCATGCACATACAACAAGAACCAAAGATGTATTAACCATATATCCTGTTCTGATTGTCCAATAGTTTGGAAACAGAAAGACTAATCATTTTTTATGATACTTGTATTTAAACAATAAGAACCCTTTTATATTACCTACTGTGCATTTTAATTGGTTAAACTAAGATGAGTGAAATACATCCAATATTCGATAAATATAACCGTCTAAACTTCTTGGGAAGAACTAAGCGCATGATTAAGGGATTAATAGGCCTTGTGTTCGTGGTTCCCTTATTCTGTATGTCTGTGTTCTTCTTATTAATGGAACTAGGAAACTACATTTGGGATATAGTATTTGGTTTCACCAAATAACTATGTTTGTTATAACTGTAAGAACCTACGAAACTTTTATATAGTCAACGGGTTAAGTAAACGTGATTAACATGAAACAAGAAGAGTTTGACGAGTTCTACGGAAGAGACCGAGCCACAGAAATTGGGTTCCTATCTAAAACAGTTAAGGATATAGCCTCAACTCTCCCCGAGGCGGAGAAGACAGCGTTAGAGAATAGCGCATGTCACCTACATAGTGCTATATTTGACGTGGCACGGGAAATGTTTAACCTAATGCTCCTATCACCTACAGACAAATATGATAAACTATTAGAGGAAACAATGGATCATATCGGTTTTGTCTTTGCATCTAATGAGGGTCACGATAATACACCGAGACACCCCGACCTAGACTTTGATGAGGACTTTGAGAAATTGGATCAGATATTCATTAAGTTGAGTAGAAAATTCTCTAAGAAATACTGCTAAGTCCTTTTATACCTCTTTTCTCTTTGTTCTACTACAAGAAGGATTGGCATAGTTTTTATCTAATATGACCTATTTTATATATCATTACTCCATAAACCCTAACTGTTTTACCACGGCCCTATATTTATGAAATGTCTATGTGCGAAGGAATGTAAAAACCTTGAATGTAATAAAGAATCTAACCTTAAATGTCCCCTGTTTATTCAATGGTTTAAGTATCGTCAAAACTACAGCATGAAGACCCATACTAGAGCTTTAACAGAAAACCCCTTCTAGTTCTTTTTTATCAAAAGTTTTATATATCTACTTGGTATGGTTTAACTATGAAATATGAAGTCTGGACAACACGCGAAACAGTCATCGGATCACAGTTAGAAACACGGATAAGCGTTTCGGAGTGTCTACACAGAGACGCGGTTAAGGCTATAGACGCTTTCGGAGAAGGTTACGCACTTGTAGCAGTGGTCAACGGTCAACGCATTCCTGTAGACTCTCCCTTATATAATGGACTTAGTAGGAATTATTAATCTTTTTTTTATTTGTCAAAACATGTGCGAAAGTAAAATTAAAGGGGGTAGGTGAAAGTGGGTAACAGGTGCATAACACAGTCAAACTTATTCAAGAAGCTACATAGTACACCGAATTTATTAGGCGATCCACCCAAGCACTTAGACGGCACCACCGAATTTTTTAAAGAACATAATTTTTCTTATCCAGTTTTTTGTTATAGTTCATTTTTCCTAGCCAAAAATTCGAGAAGTAAAATTTTCTTTTCCGATTTTTTTAAGCAGTTAAATTTTTGTTCCCAGTTTTTTTGTTTAGCTGGAGATTCACCTCGTAAAAAGTTGAGTTGTTGGAATTTACCAGCGAAAAAAAGTGAGCAGGTAAAAAGTATGTCCTCAAAAAAAATCGATTGGTGTAAACTATGACCGAAAAAAACCGCTTTAATCTAAAGTATGAGGGCAAAAAAATGCGATTAATAAAAAGTATGACCCAACTTTTTTCGAGATCATTAAAAGTATGTGCCCCGATTTTTCGGGTTAAGTTAAAGTATGACCTCAATTTTTTTGGGTTAATAAAAGATACTACCGGAAAAAAACGGGCAGATAAAAAACACTTCTGCAAAAAATCGGGCATAAAAAAAGTATGGTCTCGGTTTTTTTGCTTTAGTTCAGCGTTAAGAAAAATACTTCCCACTATTTCCAGAGTATATAAGCCGTCAGCCCCACCTACACCTTTAGTTTTACCTAAACATGCATCTAGCCACTTTCAGTCGTCCCCTCTCAAAACATCCGCGGTCAAGTGAATGTGGCTCCGTCTCTGCGTGGAAAATGACTGTGTTTTTGACTGGTTTAGATACTAAGTTTTTCTGGTTCACCTAGACTATTTCTGATATTTTTATCTTACTTGTGTCTCAACAAAGATTCCAGATAAATGGTTGATTGTTTAGGTGTGCCTAAAATAAAAGGTGTTATTTATTGAAGAGGGGGTACCCCTCTAATAGGTGGGGGGTATCTTCAATGCTTTCAAGCTCTGCTTTAACTGAGTTGAACCACTCCGCTGGGTCTTCGTTCTCCGTGTTCCATGTGGATGGTGTCTGCGTTACCTGTGGCTGTGTCATGATTCAAGCACGTCATAGATTTTGTCTCTTAGCTCACTGAGGCTATGATATAGAACCGTGATAGGTATTAGTTTTCCATGAGTCTTTTTATCATCATCCTCTATGAGTTTTCTGATACTGTCAAGTTGATTTTGTTGGAAATCTAGGGTGATATTCTTTTCCTCACACGCGGTGCAGTTATCGTAGCTCATTAGGATACCCTCTTAAGGATCATTTCTTTACTGGTGTGGTGAATAGCCTTCCATCCCTCTGGTACAGGTGTTTCCTCAACGGTTATGGGTATCTTCTTAAAGGCGAGCATATCATCATACTTGCTTGGTTCTTGGAGACTCATCATGTATACGCAGTCTGTTTTAATTTTGTTGCTTGCGTCGTCACTGTATGTGCGTGGTGTGACTGTGTGTAGTTTATAGCCCTCCTCAACAAGTTCGTTGACTCTGAGCATGTCGAAGACTTCGCGGTATTTCCCTAAGTCCTCACTCAACGTTATCTATCTCCTCAATAAGTCCCTCAAGTTCATCTATGAGGTTACGTGCCCAACGTTTACTTTCAACCTTCCATGTTTTCTTGTCAGTGCCTATAAGGGTCTCAAGGAAGGACTCATATAATTTTACATCGTATTCGTTTTCTATTTTATCTACCATGTCTTCTATGGCTTCGATTTGTGGTTCTTCGTACCATTCTACTGGTTGTTTCAACGTTAATCAAGTTCTTATGGATGGATGAGGTATTTAACATTATTGGATAAAATTTATGGGAGAAGGTTTTATATATGTGAGGTGTGTAGAAGTATTTGAAACAAAATGATAATCATTGTAGAAACAGACACCGAGAACCTACCCAAGATGCTAAACGAAATACGCAAAGCGTCCAGAGCAGGAAACTGGTATGACTTCGTAGAGATTCACCCAAGTTCTCAACCATTGAGCTTATCCAAAAAGTTCATTCACCTATGGGAAGATGACGATCATAAGAAGGCTGTAATGCAACGCCTTGAGGAAGAAAGGAATCAATCTTAGTTGAAGCTGAACAAAGAAATGAGGACTAAACAATGACACAAATAATATGCGGAAACCCTGATATGTATTGTCAACACATGCATCCAAATAGGAACTGTCTTTATGATAAACCATGCCGATACGCGGTAGAAGCATCATTAAAGAACATCATGATAAAGCTCCTTGAATTAGAAAAATTATTAGTTGTGGATAAAGTATGACAAAACAGTTTAGCAAAGAAGACTTGAAAAAGTTTGTATATGACATGGTTTGGACTATGATTCCAGAGAACAGCAAAGTAG
>Ga0207997_1001577_pt1 | contig 11697 bp, 13 predicted proteins | sample AntAceMetag02UKN_FD_184777 | JGI IMG/M metagenome (GOLD analysis project Ga0207997, IMG submission 184777) | Saline lake microbial communities from Ace Lake, Antarctica - Antarctic Ace Lake Metagenome 02UKN (SPAdes) (version 2) | ecosystem: Environmental > Aquatic > Non-marine Saline and...
TGTTGTATGGGTTATTGTCATTTATTTCACATCCTATACTTGTTACTTAGGAGTATTAGCTTTTTCTGCTGACTTTGTATCTACATAGTGTCTCAGAATCAAGACTGTTGGTGAAACCAATACCGCCGACACAAGGCTAAACATATCAGCACTAGTACTAATGGCATAAATAAGAGCAGCACCTACAAAGATGATCCATGTCATGGATATAATCCCTGTCCAGTCTGTCTTATCGATTATACTTTGAATTTCGTTCATTGTTAGTCACCAAGTATACCTATGACATAAAATAAAACTCTATCTTATCTCGTAGTGACATTTCAGGATAACTCATTACTGTATTTCTAAAGTCCATTATAGTGAGAGCAAGATACCCAATCGCTAACAATATAAATCCAATATACACATGATGAGGTATTGATAGTCCCATTATGGTAGTTGAACCGAACCACACACTGGCATCTATACCTAATCTAAAAGTCTCCCAGAACTTCTCATAAGTTCCAAGTAAACTAATCCAATAACCTGCTTGAAAAATAGAATGATAGATTAGCCGTCTCATACAAGTACTTCTACTTGAAGTTCCTTTTCTACGTTTTTACCCTTACAGATAATTGTATGTGTTCCGCTTCCCGCAAAGAGGTTGCCTACATATTCCTTACCTATTTTAGTATAAACGAATGAGCTAGAATCTCCTCCAGCTGAGAATCCGTCTTTCCGCACTAGAATGCAATCTGTGAATGTTACTGTTCCTCTTGAATAGGTAACTGTACCATTCCAACTTATATCTATTACAACCCCATCAGTAGTTAGTCCCGTAGTCCTTCCGTATTTCTCCAGAATATCTCCAACTACTGCATCTTTCTTGCCTTCCATCTTGCCGACACTTTGTACTTTTATATCGTACTCTATGTCATCATTTATTCTCACTAAGCCTATGTCTACAATGTTACTGACTGATTGAGCACTGAAGGCATCTCTACCTACTCTGAATAAATAATGTAATGCATTCCTGTATGGGCACGTAAACTCTCCAAACTTGAGTTCCACGAATCTCCAAAGTTTACCTACTTGATCACCGTTATACTTTCCACCGTCTAATGGAGATTGTTGTACATACGGATTACCCTTGGTAGCTTTGTTCTCTCTAGCGCAACAATGGTTGTTAGCTAGTATCCCTACAAATTGCTCTTCGTCTGGCTTTTTGTTTATGGCGAAACCACCCATTGTACATGCTGTAGCATCTTGCCAATATCCCATCCCGGAAGGACCGATAACTAAAGGGCGATATCTGTCCCGTGAACCTAAAGCACATGCTTCTGGTGTTGATTGTGGAACTGCACTATAACATCCTAGTGATTTAATCTCACCAATATCGTAGATATCTGTCTTAACGTCTAATCCATCTATCGTTAATATAGTGGGTACTAAATCAGCAGCACTTAGCACCCGTGGGTCAAGTTTCCTCTGGACGTATATCCTAACTGCTTTTTCTTTAGTTTGTTTTCCATTGACAAACTTAAATTGTAAGTCGCCTGAGTAGCCAATTACATTCCCCTTCTTCTTGAGTTGCTTCCAATGACTTTTAGTAAACCTATCTACTGTTTCATCCATTATAATTAACCCTCATATAAGTAAGTGCTCAAGAAATAGTTAAAGTTATCTAACCTAATAAGCTATAAGCTAAAACCATATTGAGACCTGTCAATACTACCGGAACTATATACTTCAACCATTCACGACTTGAAGTACGTTGTTTCTCTAATTCTTGATGATGGTAAAGGTGATTATCCAAACTCCTCTGGATACTATGAACACTTGTACTGATGTCGTCATGATCCTTCCTATTAACTTCATCAGCTTTAGATAACTTATCTAGTGAAGAAACTATATGATTCATATGTGTGTCCATATGTCCTCTCCACTCAGCCATCTCCAACCAAGTATTGATATCATCTGCTATTTTAGAAACGTCGTCTGGCAATATTGACCCTCAATGTACTATAAATGGTACTGGGAAGATATAGGACTATCCGTCTAGATAGTTATTTCTTTTTAGAGGTCTGAACAAAGATACCTCTATTATTGTTACTACTGCTATTCCTTATACCTTTTGAGCGCTTTCCACCATATTTACGCTTTATGACAAATATATTACCGTAAGTATGGTCGTACTCTTCCCAAGTAGCCATTTGGGCACAGTCTACTAAGTGGTCATTCTTCTTGACATCTAGTCCGTAGCCTACAAGTTCCTTTAAGAAAATATCATAGCCTTTCCATATAATTATAAGTTCTCTCTGGATAACTACTCTAAGTCTTTCCTGCATCCGTCTCTTGATAGCTCGGAATACCATATCCTTAACTACCATTCCTCTTTTACGAAGTCTATAATTCTCTTGTGAGTGAGATGAGTCGCAGCGGACTTCTATACATTTGTATTGAGTGTATATTTTATCAATCTCCACCTGCATCCAAGGTCCTGTCTTGTTCTTGTATTCTTTAGCATATAGAGTATTGTAAATATTATCAAGAGGGTCTTTCTTATCCTCTATTATTTCTAATACAAGTAGGGCAGTTGGGTCACCTTTGAAACCCCAGTCTACTGCTAAGATATTCTTATTCTGTTTGGCACCATATCCTGGTTCCTTATCTGACCTAGCTTTTCTAATGGCAGTAAGGTCGAATAGAGTTCCTGTTAGTTCAGGTAGAATCCCTTTGAATACGGCATCGAACTTCTCTCTTGAATATAGTTTACGAGCAGTCTCTATCTCTATAGTACTCATCCATGGAGCATCCATTGAGGTAAAGTGTATTCTTTTCCATTCTGACTTAGGTTCATCCGTCGTCCCAAACTCTGGATAGTCTTCATCATTCTGCCATATTTCTGCGAACTTAGAGATGTATACTTTAGGGTCATCGATAAAGTGACCAGATATAATAATACGATTAGGCGTGGAGGATCCGACAACCCTTGGTGAGTGCTCAATAACCTCATCACCTGCTACTGCTGCCTCGTCTATAATGAAGACATCAGCGTGTAAGTTATACAATTGTGATGAAGATGAAGCCATTGGAGCAATCCATGAATTATCTTTGAATGTTACTTGAGTCTTAAGGGGTTCGCCCTTAACCCATTCCATAACCATTTTGTTGTAATTACAGAATTGTACTATGTAATCATAAACCCTCTTAGCTTGAGTAAGACCACCCGAAGCGATAGCTATCTTAACATTTCTCCCAGTGACTGATGGCATACATAGAACTGTCCACAATGCTAGAACGGCTAATAAGAATGTATTATGTACAAATAACCCATTAGAAGTACAGAATGTATTATCACCAGTATCAATGTCATACACCCATCCATCATAATCCTCTTTTTCTATGCTTACTATTTTATCAAAGAATACATCAGTATGTAACCAATCGTAATCCTTACCTATAGTAGATAATTGTTTAGATAGAGTATTTTTACCAGCATATCCTCTTTTGATTTCAGTGTATATGGGGTTGTTATTTCTTTCCTTTCTCTTCATTCCCTTGAGTAAATAATTGCAACTCCTATCCATGGGGACAAGCCTATAATCTTGACCTGTATGTTCTGTATTTACTTTATTCTGTTTAGTGCTATCATAAAGTTCTGTAATATCTATAAAGTTCCGTAATGTTGGTTTACCTATTGATAATCTATAGTATTTCTTACCCTCAATAATCCTATCACCAATGGAATATGTTACACCCATACTGGATAGCATCATACCTATTCCGTTCCTGAGTTCCATAGAAACAGAAGTACAATCGACAGAGTCTCTATTATATTCCCCATCGCCTGTGAAATATCCAGATAGCAATCCCTTCCTAAATTCTATAGGACTTAGAAATGCCCACCCAGCTATCTTCTTAGTATGCGTCTTACTGAAGTTATCATATATGTATCGTGCAAACACAGCATTAGTTATGTTAGAATTACACACGTTCTCTGTTCTCTTATCTCGATAATGATGAATAGTACAACCTATTGTATTCTTGGTTACTGTTTCTAGTTTATCTCTAAATAGCTGAGTGCCATTCGTAATACTAACAAACGCTGGTCCATTCTTGCCGTTACCTATGCTTCCTTCTGCTAAATAACTACCAATAAGAAATCCTAAGTCCCAATCTAATTCCACTTCTTTGTTACCAATAGTAGTAGTTGTATGCATAACAGGAACATCAATACTTTCCATGATAGGCATAAGTGTACCTATCTCCACATCGCTGGCTGCTATTCGTTCTATCTCCCCATTCTTAAAAGTAAGAAGTCCATGATCTGGGGTTACTCTAATAGTTCTACCAGTATTGGTTTTGATATTGAATATCTTTCCTGTATGTCTAAGTTTAATAACATGTTCTATGGGTAAAATCTCTACTTTACCATTCTTATTAACTGAGAATGTACTACCATTTGATATATTATCTAGACTTCCTATTGGAACGTTATGGAGCCCATTATCTATTATAACTGGAACCACAGTATCTGGTGTTACTGATTTACCTGAACCGGTCCCTGCGACAATAATTAACTTAGAATTATCTAAGTCCTTACACCAATCAAGTATTTCCTTTTGATATTTCGATGGTTCGAGTCCAGTTACATCCCTAAAGAATTGGTTAGGATCTCTAAGCCATATTTGTATCTTTAGTGCTCGTTCTAGAAGTGAGCTCATTTCTTATCAGTCAACTTCTTAGCTAGCTTTTCTAATAAACCTAGTTTAGCATTGCAATGTGGACAATTAGAAGGTATATCTACAAGTAACTTTGTTAGTGCTGCAATTCCCATTTCCTGAGATTCCATTTCCTCTAACATAGTGGACTTACGTTTCTTATCGAGATATTCTAAAGTTTGTCTGCTTTCTCTCAAAAGGTTAGTACATGCATTAACAGTCTTAGTATCTAATTCTCCTTGAGTAACAAGTTTACCCGTGAGTTGTTGTAGAGTAGCTAAGTTTCTTGTAATCTCATCTATGACTACTACTTTCTCTCTATTGTTCTGTATTAAGTCTACACCGTCTGTTTCCACTTTCATTACCCTTTCCCTAAATTCATTTTCTATGTCTAAGTTGTGCTTGTATGTGAAGTATCTCCAGAATGCCATAGCGGATATTTCTTCTCCCCGTTTCTCTGCTTCCTCACTAAGTCCATTGAGAGTAGCACCTGCTTTCTTCATCTCAATGTAATCATTCATGTTAGGGCTACGTTCAATCTTAGACTTTCTACGTCTTTTATTACTCATAGTCTTCCTCTTCCTCTTTTAAGGAACTGAGAACTTCCTTAATCTTATTCTCTAATTCGTGAGGTTTAGGATGTAGGTCTAACAATTGTAGTTTATACTCTATATCCTTTGGAGTCATTGGCGGTAGTCCTTCGTCTCTACGAATAGAATTCTCAAGTTCAGGTGACCATGAAAGCAGACCTCCCCTAGCGTATGTCGATAGCCTTCTTGCCCTTGACATTGCTATGGATGGTGAACTAGTCTTCCACTTAATAGTAGGAATATCCTTTATACCCAATTGCTTAGCTACAGGTTCAAGAATCTCGTTCTGTATCTGTTTAGCCAATATAGCCCTGAATCCATCAACAGTCTTTTCCCACTCTGCGGATAAGTCAGCAATACCTCTTGCATTGACTTGACCTATACCCATTAGAGCGGGGTGAATGAATAAACCGTTGCATATGGACTTTTGGAAGTTCTCTGAAAAGTTTACTAACTCCTCCATTCCTCTAGAAGACTCTAGTCTGTCAACATCTACGTGCCATGGGAAGACGAATACTGATTGAGGACCAATATCACCAATCTCTTCGCTAAGTCCCTCTAGGTCTTCAGCAGATACTGGCATGTCTATTGAACCAGCTTTAACAACTATAGGAGGTGATGCATAAACGAACGCACCTTCTCCCATTGCCCAATCTACGTTCTTTCTCCAAGTTATAATATTGTAAATAGATTCAAGTGGTGATAGACCAATAACTGAACCTGATGTAGTAAAGAATCTAAAGAATCCTATTCTGTCCCTTGGGACTATGGCATCTACGTTACTTGTATTGCCGCCAGGATTATTATTTGAATTACCCGAACTTGTATTAGTTTTCGATTTACCTATTACCTTTTCAATATCTTTAGAAGCAGTCCATAGAGATTGTTCGAATGCTAAGGGAAGTCCCCATGCGTCTACTCTAATGTTACCAAAACTGTCTCTCTGGAAGTCTAGTGTCTTTGTATCTATTGATGCTAATCTGACTATCTTGTCTCCGCCTTTGTTATGCACCTTTTCAATAAAGGAATAACCGAATACAAAGAGATCCCTAATCACTTCTCTAAAGACCCAATCTATCCCAGCTTTATCACACCAATCTTGCATTAACTTAGCATCTTTTGGTTTCTTAGCTTCTATGTAACAACCTGTTCCTAGAATATTATTTACATATTTGTTGATTATACCGAATGCTAACTCATCCATACGGTAAGCACGTTCGAGGTCTTCATTGGAATATCTATCAATTCTCTTCCATAGACCTGATGTAACTTGTTCACCCATCTTAGGTACAGTTACACGTTTACCTGGATCAACACTAGCATTAATTGCAAGTCTGGTTGTAGTTGGTTTGGATTGTGATAGACTAATCCTCTTAGCAACTCTACCTAATGAACTCATGAATATACACCTGTATTATATACGTTATAATAGAGTGTGATAAACGTTACGTAAATAGAAAAAAGGATTAGAGTCTTGCCAGACCTATATAACTACTTCAGGGGGTGTCTTTTTAAGGTGTTGGAGGGCAGACTTTAGCTTCACTGAATAGTATTCCATATTGGTAAATTCTAGATCAGAAGCACCTTTCTCAGCCTCTTCAATTTCTAAGTCAGGTCTAATTGCTGAGACTGTCACATTATCCTCTGAATAGATAAACAATAACATTCCACTTGGTCTTTGTGACATAGAGTATTCCCACCTCTGGAAACCACCTGTAACATTAAAGGTAAGACCTTCTAGCATAAGACGTGGCTGTAGCCAATGAGTATTATGTATCAATGTCATACCTCTAGCATCAAAGAACATTGGATTATCAGGTACTTCCAAGTCGTAAACCATATCATCATAATCTCTACTAGATAATTCTTTAATAGCAGACGTATAGAAATGACCATGATCTTCAATGTCTGAATTAGTTGAATAACCTATCCAACTGCCTCTTAGATGATCTTCTCTAAGTTTATCCTTTCTTAAAGTAGTATATTGTCTAAGTTTAGATTTCTCTTTACTGAAGTTATTTTCAACAATAGTTTCCTTATTCATTTTTAATAGTGTAATTATACCATCGTATAACATCTTGGATGATGTCCCCCATCTGTATAGATTACATTTTTCACCATCTCCATCATAATATCCTTTCATGAAGGCATTTCTGATATCAATATCGCTATTAAATATACTATTAGGTATCTTCTTATTTCTAACACCAGAACCACACATATCTTTGAAATACAAATATGCTTTCTTAGAATACACCTGCATTTGGTATAATTTATCATCTACGCACGTAATAGTCCTTTTCTTTACATTAGGAGATGGATACTTAGTATGGAAATAATCTCTTATTCTTTCAATTCTAATTCTATCCGCATTAGCGAACCCTACATTATAAGTTACAGAAACACCTTTCTTATATTTACCAGACCAACCATCAGCACAATAGAATCCCATTACCCATGCATCTTCCGTACTTAATGATTTATCTACTTCATGTGTGTCGGTAGGAATATTCTTCAGATGGATGAGCTTATCTCCTATCTCCAATTCATTACCTTTCTTCGTTATCATTTGTCCATTTTCATAAACAAACACGGAGTGTCCAGTAGTTACTTCTATTTCACCACAGTGTGAAGCTGCTGTTATCATTTGTCCTTTATATGGATGAGAGTACTTTAAAGCTCGACTCCATACTGATTCATTCTGTTCATTAAAAACTAATGTATCAAATGTCTCTGGGCATTCTTCTATTGGTAATAGTTTGATAACTCCGTCAGTCTTAATTAAAACATTCCTATAACCAGGAATACTATGACCACATGCAATCTCTTCTATCTGAATATTCTTAAGTCTGTATTGAGCCATTGCTTTCCAACAGTCCCTTACTAATGATAGAGAAACTGGATAGTATGAGTTACCACCAAATCCATGGGTGAATAGAACATTATAGTTCCCTATCGGATAGGCTATATTCAGTACCTTATTATGACCAGCATACCAGACGTTGGGTAAATAATGAGTTAGATAGATTGGATAATTCTCCGCTCTATTCTCATGATTCCCTTTGATTACAAATATCTTATTTACAGGAATAGTCCGTCCTACTTTATTTACTAATTCTCTTGTTAAGTGTGCAGCAAGTTCTACTTGCCAATGACCTCTTTGGATAATGTTTCTAAGATATTGATATCTGTATACTTCTCTTCCGCTTACCATATCGCCATTAAGAACTATGTTAAAGTTCTTAATATTGAATCTTTTAGATAAAGTATCCACGACCTTTGCCGCGTTATCTACACATGATTCGTAAGTCTTAGGTAAGAAGTCAGAATCACCTGCATGAAGATCGGATACAACTAATACAATAGTTGCATCACTCTTAGTTTTAGATAAAATACTTGATATCGGTAGGGAGATTGTGGGTTCGTTATGCTTAGTCCTAGAAGGATAAACAGAAGGTGCGGTTTTGTCTATTTGGTAGAGTTCCTCAACTTCTACTTTATTAGCTTCTTCAAATTCAATTTGGTTAACCATACTACATTGCCTCTTCGTTCAACCAGTATGTCTTCATCCATCTTGAGGAATCTTTTAAGACCCTTCTGTATAGCTTCCGCCTCCGACACCTGATCGCTTACTATACGACCTGTATGGATTTCACTATTAATAAAGCGATCTAATGCCTCTCTGTACTTTGATTTAGCTGATGTCCTTGTAGGGATTTTAAGCACTTCTACCTTTTCTATGATTATATCATCTTTCATTTTTTAATTAACTCCGCTTTCTTATAATACTGAACAGCTTTGACTTCTGAACCAACTGACTTGATTATGGATAGTTCTATAGGGAATTCTTGTCCAATTGCATTATGTTCTTCCAGTTCGTATGTTACGTGACTTTCTAAACATTCTATTGCAGTTTCAAGGGAGGGATGGACTTCCCTACATGTTGGGCATACATATCCAAACTTAATATTTCTTGGATCCAAGAATCACTCAAACTCCTTAAGATGATATTTGAGTTCTCCAATGGCTTTATCCCACGTGAACTGCTTAGTATGTGCTACAGCTTTCTTACCAAGTTCTACTCTAAGGCTTTCGTCATTGTAAAGCATCTTCATAGTATTGGCAAGTATATCTTTATCACAAAGTCTAATGTCTCCGAAGCCTGATGGATATACTTCATTCGTTGGAATGTATATTGCACCATCACCTAGGTATTCTTTAGGACCAGGGACATCTGCTGCTATAACAGGTGTCCCAGCTCTTCCAGCTTCAACAGCTGGTAGATTACATGTATCCGCTCCAGATGCTGATACGAATACGTCCATATTGTTATAGAAATTATTCATATCATGACCGCTAAGTCCTACACCACATACAGCCGCTTGTCTGAACTTAACATAGTCCTCTATCTTGTACGTTTCTACCATAGACTTCAATGGGAATCCCCTACCATCGGAAGGGTTAGTGTGATATAATAGCCAAGAGTCTATGTCTCTACATATCTGATTATATGACCATAGGATTCTCCCTAGTTGACCCTTGAAGTTGTTAGCTTTAACTGCTCCATAAGTAAACTTCTCACTGCCGGATGATGTTGGATCTGGTTTAAAGATATTACCATCTACTCCGTGGTGGAGAACATGAGCATCGTGTCCAGTATCTACTATAGTCTGAGCCGCCGCTATACACGGGGTCATAACCTTATCAAATAGTGGTAAAGTCTTAATGTGACCATTAATTATTGGAGGAGCTTCAACTACGACATAAGCTAATTGAACTCTATCGGTGGTATTCCCTACAGCTTTAAGGTAATGATGAAGATGAGTAAATGCTCCATAAACTATGTTAATGTCTGCATTTAAATTCTCTATCCAATGCCTAAGTCCACAGGGTGAATTAGATTGATATAAATCGTATCTTGATGTTCTGAGAGGAAGTTGTGGTTTGGAATCAACTAAGGATAGTACATTGATATTGTAACCATCTAACCTAGACATTAGATTAGCTGTGACATTTGAGAAACCACCAGGCTCTAATGGACTTCTAGAAATCCAATTAAGAGTGGGAAGGTCATTATCCTTCTTTTCTAAAAGACTCATTCCTGTTCTACCCACATTGACACATACATGTAACCATCTTGTTCACCGTATACTATGTCACTTGTTCCCTCGTCTATATTGAAACGGAGTCCCGTACTAAAAGTATGAGAATCTATCTGTGTAATTATATGAGCTATACGAGATATTATTGGTGCTTTCTTACTAAAAGGAAGCTCATTAGCTTTCTCTATATCTTCTCTCAAGGATTTGATTATCCTTTTCTTATAACTTCCGTCAGGTACTATACCTTCAATTTTAATCACAGTAATTCACCTATGTATTTCATTCCTTTGTTACTGACCTTTCTATTTAATGGTTTAGTAGCCATCTGGTCTAAGTCCTCAGCTTTATCATCTGGAAGTACCCTTATACAGAATCTCCTACTCTTTGTATTGTAAGTTCTTACCCATGTAAAGTAATCCCATCTATTAGTGCTGAAACGAATACCTGTAAGTTCTCTTCCGCTCAGAACATCTGAATGCATATCTTTAGAAACATATCCTAGAGGAACCATTAGGTCAATAGTGGCACCATCATATGTACATGCATGTCTGATTCTCATATCTGTCAATTTCCTAGTATACCGGATACCCTCAGATAGATTATCGGTACTATAGAAAAGTAAGTCAACAGCGGCACTTGTCAGATATGGTTTGTTATTATGGAACTTGTTATACGCGTATACAGAAACTCTGCATGTCCTAAAATTGTTGTTAGTCTCAATATATCTGATTAGACTAGCTTCCCCAATTAGAACTTTACCATATGGGGTTGCTCTAGGGAATATCAATATATTCTTCCCCTGTAATAATTACGAGTCCTGTAATTGCTATGACTATAAGACTTATTTAAAACATCATCAATCGCATTCTTCATTACTTGTAATTCCCGTATAATTATCATATCCATAGCTATGTGTAGTTCTCTAATCATGTATTTATTGGAAATACAGAATTGTCTTATTTCTTCCTTAGTTGGCATTTCGTCTACGGAAATAAAATCATCCAAAGAAATAATCTAAAGTTCCTCTCCTGCCCCAATTCATTTTGTGTATTGGTATTTTGTATTCTTCTCCTACTAATCCTAAGAATTGATCTATAACTGGTTGTATTGACCTCTTAGATATCTGTTTAAGGTCTGGTACAAACCCTAAAGGAATGTCTGTATTCTTAGTAAACGCTAGAACATCTGTTGGTGCAAATCCCGATGGAGGAATTACGTAAGCCCACGCTGGCTTATCTCCTCTACCGAAGTTAGTACCTATGTTAGCATTCGAATACATTGAAGCTCTGACATGTGACTGGG
>Ga0207997_1001581_pt1 | contig 11684 bp, 8 predicted proteins | sample AntAceMetag02UKN_FD_184777 | JGI IMG/M metagenome (GOLD analysis project Ga0207997, IMG submission 184777) | Saline lake microbial communities from Ace Lake, Antarctica - Antarctic Ace Lake Metagenome 02UKN (SPAdes) (version 2) | ecosystem: Environmental > Aquatic > Non-marine Saline and Alkaline...
ACAATACCATATACGTTCATCGACTTTATTAAGTGCGATTTCACCCTTAGCGATATCAGTCCAAGCCCAAGTGCCATCAGATTTATAGTCAGATGGGGGGAAAGTTGGAACCTCCCCCGCATTATAAAATATCCTCCAGCCAAATTGGTTATATTGATTAGTTTTTGTCATTTTTAAATATTAAATATATTTAATTACTAAGTATCCTCTAGATGCTGAGCTACCAGAGAATGCAGCATCATCAAATGAAGTACCTCTCACTAATGTAGCTGAACTATCACTGGCTGTTATACTTCCATCATTCAATAATGGTAAAAATGAACCACCGCTATCATTATAAATTAATGCAGTTATTTCAATTATAGTATTTGCTGAGATAGTATGTGGTACATTAGAAACTGCGCCAGCATCCATATCCCAAGCTGGTAATGCAAAATATGAAGTTGATATTGCACCTAATAAACTATCTGTATAGTCTTTAACGTGACCCTCAGTAGCTAGAACATTATAATCTTGTGTAAGGGCACTACTTGAAGTAATACTTGTTGCAACTGTTCCAGTACCAGAAAAATCTAATTGGGGAACGCTAACTGTATTTATAGCCTGTGTAGTTATGTTTGAGCCCCCTAAAATAACACTATCATTATGATTAACAGTATTTGTGCGGCCACCTATAGCAGCTCCATAGTCAGCGTTTACAACAGCTGTTCTACCAAGGGCTATTGCATATTCTCCATCAGCCTGACTATCTCTACCTTGAACTAAAGCACTTGTACCGTCAGCTGTGTTAGAATAACCACCACCAACTGCGTAATTTCCATCAATAACGTTTCCATTACCACCAAAAATAACTGCTCCAACACCATTAACTTCATTGTTTTCTCCACCTAAAATGGCTGAATAGTTTCCTACCGCTCCATCAATACCAGATGCTGAAATAAATGAATGGTTGAATGATGCTATACCATCTGCTATTACATATCTAGCTGGTAATCCAAAACTTCCAGTTCCACCAGCGTGTGAACTATCACCAGCTGCTCTAGTATATATGTTTTGTGAATGACTTCCAGTACCACTAGCTTCGGTTAATTGACCTTCTGCGTGAGAATAATCACCTATTGCTTTTGTTATTGAACCTTCACTATGTGATTGTAACCCACTAGCTGATGTTCTATATCCTTCTGCGTGAGAAGAATTACCTGATGCTGTTGAACCACCTTCTGCGTGTGATAGGTCACCACTAGCAATGGAAACAAATCCTTCTGCGTGAGAGAAACGACCACTTGCTTCATTATTATTACCTTGAGCAAATGAATTAGTTCCAATAGCACCAAGTCTGGTACCAATTGTTGCACTTCCACCGCTAATTCCACCTGTGGTTAATATACCATCGCCAGTATTTGAAGGGGATAATACTGTACCAGTTCTATCCCAGAAATCTTCTGAGCTAATCTGAGCATCAACATAATCTTTTACGTGCCCCTCAGTTGATAATACGTTATAATCTTGTGTAAGGGCAGATGTAGAAGTTACACCGCTCATATCACTTGTACTATTTAAGTTGAATGTGGCAGCTGATATACCTGCATCGATTGTTAATCCCAATCCACCAGTAACAGTTTCAACAGTTGTATCAACCACTTGCCATATTGTACCAGCAGACACAAAAATTGTGTCGAAATAACTTCGAATAGAATATTCTGATGCTAATCCATTTTGATTATAGTCTAATGTAGTACCTGTTTGGATGCTGTCAAAGTAAGGGGCATCAATTGTTGACCCAGTTGTTATAGTTATCCTTTGAGCTCTAATACCATCACTTCCATAGTTTGTTGCCCATTCCCAAACACCACTTGAGCGGTATTGGATTTCTAATTGACCCGTAGGGTTTATATATGTTCTATAACTTCCGTCAGTTGTTGCGTCTCCAAAATAATTATATGATGTTAAATCGTTATATGTGTTTCCTGTTACAGTTAAATCTGCTGATATGTTCATATCAGAAGCTGTAATCCCCGAGCTAAAATTAACAGTCCCAAATGTTTTAACACCTGTGATTGTTTGTACCGTATCAGTTGTAACAAAATTAGCAGTATCCCCAGTACCAAAAATTATTGTGTTGATATAATCATAAATAGACTTTGTTGTTGCCAAAGTATGTTGATTAATAGCTGTCATTCCACTGCTATTATCAATATCAGTTATCGTTGTAACATCAGTTATCCCCGTAAATATAAAACCGTTAGCAATATTAATATTCTCAGTATAATATGTTGAACCAGTGAAATATTTATCTCCACCTACCAATTGATTATCTGAATTTGTAACCAATGTACTTGCTGGGTCTGCTAAAACAAATTGAGAGCCATTAGCAACCAATATATAGTTTTGTGTGTAAGCAGATGCTCCAGAAACATCAGTAAGTCCACTTATTGCTTGATTTAAAGAAGAAACAGTAAATCCTGTCCCCGTAGCATCAACAACAACTGATTGTCCTGTATTTCCAGTCCCAATAGCTCCATACGACCAATCTTCCATAGATTGAATAGTTGAATAGAATACGGGGGATGTAAATACATAGCTTGTTCCGCTTACTGTAATATATTCCCCATCATGTCTAACTAAAGAAGATGGCATATCATCTAAATCTGTAGAATATTGTGTTTCTCCAGAATAACCAAGGCGAACTATTTCATCACCTAATCTTACCCAGATTTTCTTATCTGTTGTGTTACACATCAATTCAGTATCATAAATGTCGAAATCTGTCCATCCACCAGCTTCGTGGTCGTAAGGATTTGTTGCACCAGAACCTGGTATAGTTGGTATTCCACCACTTATTGTACTTTCTTTAACTAGTGTTCGCATGTTTGTTTCTTTTGCCATATTATACTATATTTTTTTTTTAAAATTTATTTAGGTCTATTTACGATATCACTGTCAATATATGTGGGGTCGTAAACTTTATTCTCACCTGGGTGATTAATTCCACCATTAGTAAAATCAGTTTGTACAGTATCTATCCCGGGTCGATTAATACCTTGTGATGGTAATATTGTTCCAGATTTTATCTTAACACCACTAATGTAAGTAGTTCCACTATCACTAGCTGAAATCTTTGTATAAGATGTATTAATTAATGTTACCTTAGTTACTCCGCTGTCAACAATTACATTGTCAGAGCCTATTACAGTAACATTACTATTAATTTTATTATTAGAGCCGCCAATAACATTTCCCTTACTAATAATATTATTATCACCTATAACTATCCCCTCAGTTCCAGTAGCTATATTACCTTTACCTGCAACTATAACACTTGCATCCAAATCTTTAACATAATTATCTTTTCCAAGAGTTATAGATTTAGAGGGTGTACGGGGGACTAATAAAGATACTCCACTGCCCACAGTTATGTTTTCAGTCGTTCCTGTCACATAATCAATAGTCAAATCACTTCTTTTTAATAATTCAACAGTAGTTGGCACATCCCCTCCAGGAATATAATCCTTTATCTTATTAATTGTATAATTAGTATTATCAATTTGAATAGTGTCAGCCATTGAAAGTGTAGCTATGTCATTATCGGTTAAATTAAATTTAGCCTGTAATACTCTAGCATCTTTATCGCTAATTTCTTCAAAATAATCTTTCCAATATAAATTGTACAAATTATTATCAGTAATTGTATATGCTGGGAATAATGGAAACATTCCTTGCCATACACCTGTTTTAACATCACTTATTGATGTTTTAAAATTTAAATCACCAGCATTCTCTTGGTCAAAAACTCCTAAAATATGCCCAGCATAAGGGTACCAATATTTACCACTATATTTAAACGCATCTTCATCATTTTCAAATCTAAATTTATATGAAGCACTTGTTTGATTGAATTGTGTCGGGGCATAAAATAATATCCTATTTCCAATCTCAGTTGAATAATCCCATCCAAATACAGTATCAGGGTCATAAGATTTATCAACATATTGAGTTATTATAGCTGCAGTTCTTCCTCCAATGCCAGCCATACGGTCAACACCCCTCAATACAGACGATTTAAGCGTTAAACCAATCGTTTCTTCTCCATCTATAAACTCATTCTCATATATCTTTCTAACGCCACCGTAACCCACTTCTAAAGGGTCAAGTTTAGTATTATAATAATCATTCCAATAATCAGAAGCTTCTGAATATCGTAAATTTATTCTTTTCTTTTGTAAATCTTGGGGGTGTATAAGTTTAACTTCTTTATCGTTATGCAATTTGTCAGTCCAATTATGTGAACCTCCATCAGCGTAATAACTTCTCCTTGTTTCTATATTTAGTTTTGAGGGGTCAGTTTTATCAACATCAACATAAACATTATACATTAATAATAAATCTTTGAAGAAATCTTTTACCTTATAGTTCTCTGGGATGAAATCATTACCCTTAACATCAGCATCTCTTCCCCATAAGTTTTCTTCAATGCTAACCCAAGAAAATCTACCTACAAAAGCTCCAGATACATCATTACTAGCTATATTGCTAACAACTTTCCACCCTATTAAATCACCTTCAACACAATCAAAACTTTGTTCATATTCTGTATAACCGTGATTTGATATGTTGTATGTATATGTTTGCTTGATGTGGGTTTCTTCATCATCAGCGGTATTTAAGAAATAAAAATCACCTACATCATTACCAAATTCTAAATTATGTCTACTTATTTTAAAAGCTACTAAATAAACTATCTCAGCACTGCTTTCTAATGTTAATATTTTATGCCCAGTTTTTATTTTATATTTACCAGCTTTTCTGACCAAATAAGTCCCTGGGATAATGTTATTATTATACTGAGGACCTTGTTCTTCGGTACCAGAGATAGTTAAATCCCTTTGTATTACACTATCTACATTGCTATTATTAAACCTTTCATAATAATCCCAATCTTTTGTCCATCCGTGTGACATAACACCGTCTGCAACAGATGGGTAGTCAATTGAAGTGTTTACTGGTATGCAGCCATCAGCATATCCATTATATGAACGTCCCCCACCGCTTCCAAGATATACATATTCGCAATCTGGCAAAATACATACAGCACCAACAGTTGGAGTTGAATTAGCATATGCTACTTTATTTTTACCATAATTAGCTAAAGAACTATTAGTATATTGTGCTACACTTCTCCAATCATTTAATTTTTCTTCTTTACCAGAAAATGGTATAATTAATTTATTGAAAATTACGTTTTCAAATAACCCCTCATGATTAAAACCATAATGGTCTATAACATTATCAATAATAGTTTTAACTGAGAATGAGGGGTATAAGTCACTTACTGTTAATCCTACGTTTGATAATGTGGGGGAAACTGTTACGTCATCAATAGCCCCTACAGTCCCGTGAAAAGCTCCCTGGCCATAATCAATGTATGGATAAACATACCCATAAGTAATATAATTCAACCAAGTATCTTCTACAAGGGCAGCACTAGCAGTATGGTCATAAGCTGACCAATCTAAGTCTGATAATAAATCATCCCCAAACGCAACAAACAATTCTGCATTACCTCCATATATTTGAACATTATATATGTATTCATCATCAATTATTTTAACATTATTTAATTTTAAAAAACCCTCTAATAAAACTCCTCCATTATCGCTGGTGATTTTAATGTTTGTTTTTGCATTAATATTGAAATTGCAATCAGCATTAATTTTAAATACATATTTAAAAAACCTATTGTTAATATGAGAGCCAGAAATATCAAAATTCTTTGAATAACTACCAATTCTTTTATCTGGGTTCCTAATTTCACTTATACCTAACGTAAGGAGAATATTGATATCATCAAACAAATCTAATGATATGGGCAACAACTCTTCTATTGATACCTCTGTAATGCCAAAATAATCACTCAAACTTAATTTTTCTAATTGGAATTTTGTGCTATTACCACTAGCCATTACAACAGTATATTCTTTACCGTCAACAACATTAATAACATTTTGCTCAGCATCCCCCACAGTTAATTTATAACCGCCTGCAACACCGCTTTTTCTTCTTATTACTTTAAACGTTACTCTATATTTCTTATTTTTCTCTAATATATTTTTTGATACAACACCTAAACCCCACTGCAAAAAGAATGCGGTTGATAGACCCTCGTAGTTTTCCTCGAAAGCAACATAGTCTGAATTGGCAACAGTCCAATCTTCATTGTTAACCCAATCAACTTTATATTTATATTTTGCTAGTAATTCAATCATTAGTTTATTATTTTTTTATTAGACAATCTAAATTCAATGTTATAATTTCTAACATCGTTCTGAGTAGTGTTTATCTTACGTTTCTTAATCATTGAAATAATGGGGTATATAGTACCAGAAATATTAGCAAATACATTCTGAGAACTCCATAGGCTTTCCAAATCAAGTACTTGTTCATCAGTTAAATATTCTGTATTTGCAACATAATATTCATCAATGTTTGTATGGTAAATATCTTCACCCCTAGATGCATCACTATTTCCAATATATTTATTGTTACCAAGTTTTATACCAGATTTGCCCCCTTGAGTATCTCTTTGTTTCTTATATGTTGAATGTTTAACTTCAATGTTCTTTGTGCTTACCAATTCGAAATTAAAATCATCAAATCCTGATAATTCATTCTCCCAGAATATTCTAATAGGGGTATAGTTACAATAGCTCATTATTTTATATCTTGCAGCAGCGCTAGTCTTACCATTGTCTCCTTTAGGCCATTGATAAGTGATTATGTCATAATAATCAGTAGATGATGTGATAATATCAGCAGAAGTATAATTCCATACACCAGCAACCTTGTATTTAAACTTTAACCCATTTAGATTAGCAGCTCCTGTGGGAACTTCTAACATATAATTAGTAACATCGCTCAATGTATTCCCCGTTGGTTGGTCACTATTAGTAGTAGACCAATAGGGGTTAGGATTAGCAAGAAGATAACTAATAGAATTCCCATCAGTATCTGTAACAACAACGTTAAGTTCGTAAGCATAACTTATGTATATTGAACTACCCTCTTTAATTTGTCCAGATATACATCTAAGGGTTGAGTAGTCTGTTAATTGTACTTCTCGATTAGCGTTTAAGTTATTTAGCCAATATGAGGGGAAATTAGTTGTAGCCCCCTTCATTAAATAATCTTCGTAATTGAAATCTTCTTTCCAATTTCTAACGCAAATATGTTTATCGAATTCTGTACTATCAGGAGCAGCTAATTCTTTAGCATACTCTTGACACTTAACATAATAATTTAATATACTTCCACCCTTCGGTGTCCACCTTCTAATCTCAGAATTAAATTCTGGATAGAATTGTTGTTTAAGAATATTTGAGGGGTTGAATTTTCCCACACCTTCATATTGTAACGGGACACTTTTAAAAGGGCTCGCTAATATACCATCTACTGTGTATATTGAGAATTTATATTTGAAATCATCATAAGCTCCATAAGCATCAGATACTGCGGTATACCATTGTGGGTAACTACTTTGATGTGCCCATTGCTCATTATCTGCTAAATCCCCTGGATATTGCCATTTTACTAGTGCCATAATTATTTTGCTTTAATTTTATTATATTTTTTAGTGTAGTTTTTAACGATATCTACTATATCTTTTGCGTATGCAGGCTCTAATTTAACAGCCAAATCACCAGCAAAGTCTTCTATTGTAATAATATAGGGGGTTCCCCAATTCTTATTTAATTTTCCATAATCTAAAAAACTTGTTATAATCTTATCATCCTTAAATGATTTAGACTTAATAGAGTTTCGTAATGCCCCCGTTTTAACATGAACATCAGATTTCAAACTAGCATCTAATTTAAAAGACCCCAGCTTTAAAAGCTTTTCTATATGTCTATATTTATTCATTATACTATGTTTGTCATTGCTTCAATTGTTGCTAAAGCACCACCTGTTGTTACAAGTCTCATATGTGGTGTTAATGAATTAACACCAGTTTTGAAATTTATATCTTCTACAATATCATAAAAAATTGTACCATCTACTCTTGTTATTCTTATAATTGTTCCAATACCCAATTCTGTTGATAAATCAGCACCAGTATATGTTAAATAAGCAGTAGTTGCTTGTACAAAACTATAAGCTGTACCATAAGTTGCTGTTGTAAATGATGTTAGTTTAGCAAATCTTGAATAACCATCAGTTTCACAAGTATTATAATCAATACGAATAGTTTTAGTGTTTGGTTTAGCTGTTACTGTTGAACCTGTAAGAATTGTTGAATTGCTATATCCAATATATACTTTATCATCTACAGCAAGGTCATTAACATTATTGGTAACAATCTCAGAATAGGTAGCCTCATCTGATGAAGATGATATTAAATTAGCCATTCCAACACCATATATATCTGTATCGGCTGCAATATAATACTTAGCTGCAACTGCTACTGCTGGAGTTATGCTAGAAGCAAAAGCTGTGTTGCAAAGAGCCCCATTAAATACTTCAAATTCTATTACAGTTGACCATCCTGCCATTTTCTGTGCATAATTACCTATAGTAGGCTCGGGGGATGTTACCCCATTTATTGAAAACCCATAATCTTCTTTAAATCTTCTGATGCTTAATCTTTTAATAATATCGGCTACAATCTGTGCTGTATCTGACATCACATCAACAACATTACTGTCAGCATTATCAAGAAGGTCAAGAATTATCATTTCAAACCTATAAGTAGTAATAGTTTTGTTAATATCGCTAGGGGATGGAGTAAGCCACATTAACACACCATCAACCTCTAACTCATTTATATTTGATTGCTCACCAAACCCAAATGATGATATCTGTAAATGGTCGGGGAAGTGAGCCCTATCTTGTATTGATATGTCCCTTAGAGCGTCTACTATTAATTTTAATGTTATTATTTGTGTTGTTGCCATACTACAATTATTTATTTTATTTTAATCCAGCTTTTTTTCTCCCCTCAGCTTTAAGGGCATCTACATTTTGTTTCATTTGTCTTTTCCCATTCTCATATTTTGAATGGTCTTCAAGATAAATAAGATATATTACGAACTCTTCAATCCTAATTTTTTCAATTTCTCTAACGCTTCCATAAGTTCCTTTTTCTGCAATTTGCCAGACAATGTGGTGCCACCCCCATCTTTTATTAAAATCTTCTCCATCTCCACCATTTCCTTTCTTAAAGAATTGGTGGAATTTTTTAAAAAACCTTGTTCTGAACGCAAAAAAAAATCCAAGACCTGATATACTTGCTCTGCAGTTATAGTCTGTAATAATTGGGGGGAATATATTAAAGCCATATCAGCATCATACTCCTCCAGTATATGCTTGCCACCAACAATCTCTTTAACTGGCCTTAATAAAACAGGGAGCACTGTATCAAGATTTTTGATAGCCTCTGCAAACCCCTCTAGATTATTAAGCTCAACCCACTCAAGTACCGTCACAATATCTTCATTGAAAATCCTATGCTCAACACCATCTATTGTTAATATAATATCATCTTTATTATCTTTGTTTTTGTTAGGGGTTTCTGAAAATAAAAAGGATATCTTAGGATAAATCTTCTCTATAGCGTTAACGTCAAGATACTTAATAAATTCAGGGGCAATAGTTGATACTGCTGCGATATATTGTCTTACGACTTCTATATTATCTTTCCCCTCAGTTTCTATTAGTATCAATTTCTGTAGGGTTTCCCCATTAATTTCGTCCCAACTAGTCGGAAGCTCAATATCTTTTAACTCAACTTTCATATTATTCTATATTTTTTTTATGATTTTTATTCTTGGTCTAATAGAAATTCGACTTCTTCGTCTGATATTTCACCACCAGGTAATTCATCAATCTCGTCCCCAAGATATCCAAGGGTGTTTGATAGCTCTAATCTTGCTAAATTTGCTAAACATAATGCTATTACGGTGTCATCTTTCTTAGTTCCTACTTTTTTTCCTGAGTATTTCACAACCCCTGTACTTAAATTATATTCATACCCAAATTGTTTAAGTTCTTGTGTCATAATATCAATCTCGGGGTACATATTTTTCTTTGGAAGTTTAATAATCTTATCTTGAAATGCTGACATGAGTTTCTCAACATAATCTTTCTTAGATTTGTTAGTTGTTTTGATAGAGTAGAGGGCTCCATACTTCTCCTTAATTAGTTCGAAGAGGGTGTTCTCAACATTAGTCTCAATATACGCCTCTGGTTTGAATTTGTGGAGCAGCATAATTAAGTCCCCCGCTATATCTGTATACTTTCTTTTGTTCGTTCTAAATACGAAACATACTTCAACTTTCTCGTTTAAAAAAACTGCTACCGTATAATCATCTACTTGAGCAACATCTATACCGCAGAAGAAACTTGTACCCTCTGATACCCCCCAATTCACATTATCATATATTGAACAATCGTCAACATTTTCAAATACTATACCGCCCCCCTGAACGAATTCAGCCATATATTCTTGGGCAAATACTTTCTTGGGTAAAGTTTTACGTGCATTTTCAACCTCCTCTATATCGTAAAAAGGGTTCTCCTCGTAGGTGCCGTGATAATATGACCAGTCTTCATGGTCATCATTCATCCCCAGCATTGCAAATTCATAAAACTGATTGTGTCCGAAGGGGGTTGAGGCGATGAAGCATTTTCTACCCCTTACGTTAAGCGTTGGTCTTAGAGCTTCCCATACCTCTTGGCCACGCATGAATGACATTTCATCAACATATATGTAATGGTAAGAAGGCCCTCTAAGGTCATCTGGGTTCTTTGCTGAGACAAATGTTATTACCGAGCCATTGGTGAACTCTATCGTTAGGTCGGTCTTATTCACATTCTTTACAATTGTTGTACCCTCAACATTATCACATATGTTCTTAAACATCATCTTCCCCAACTTATAAGTAGGGGAGAAATATGCACTCTTAGTATTCTTGTTGTTAAGTGAATAGAACAACATTAATTGAGATAGTAGTACGGTTTTGCCAAACTGACGTGAGCACGAGATAGTATTATACTTCGTGTCATTTTCAAAAATCTCTTTCTGAATTCTTCTCTGTCCTGGGTGTAATTTCAACCCATTGACTTTAATCTTTTTCTGGTTCTGTGTCATTTGCGAAATTGAAATCTATTGATATGTCAACGTTACCATCAACTTCTATCTTATCAGCTTCATTATACCCCAGAGCTTTAAGTAACATTTCACTAGCCTTTAGGGCATCTCTCAAACTTCCAATAGCAAAAGCTTCATTTCTTATCTTAATAACGTCTTGAATTAGTTCACTTTTACTAATTTGATTAGCTATGGGGAGGGCTTCGAATTCATTAATATATTTTTGTACTTCTTTTTTTTTCAGCAATTTGTAAGCGTTAGAAGCAGCTGTTTTTTTGTTATCGTTCTGATATGCAAGCATATACGCTCTACAGGCATTATATGCGTTAAGTACGTATTGCTTAGCAAACTCTCTATGTTTTCTCTCTGTTTTGGTTACTTTTTTACCTTTTTCTTCCATAATTACCTTATTAGTGTGACATATACAAGCGTTTTAAAGCATCATAGATGTCTTCAAATTGACAATCTGAACAATCACGCTGGTGAATATCAAAGTATTCATTATACAATCTAAAAAGCTTTGCTCTTGTAACACTATCTCGTG
>Ga0207997_1001582_pt1 | contig 11678 bp, 5 predicted proteins | sample AntAceMetag02UKN_FD_184777 | JGI IMG/M metagenome (GOLD analysis project Ga0207997, IMG submission 184777) | Saline lake microbial communities from Ace Lake, Antarctica - Antarctic Ace Lake Metagenome 02UKN (SPAdes) (version 2) | ecosystem: Environmental > Aquatic > Non-marine Saline and Alkaline...
TACATTATTACCGTCAATTGATGAAAAACTAAAGATGGTAGAGTTTACATCTGTCTATTGGTGGTGGAATTTGAACAATATAAACATAACACAAACAGCGTAGGAGGCATATTGTCTGATACAAATTTAATACGAAGAGTTGGAAAACATATTCTACAGACAAAATCAAATACTAAACATCTGAATCTTGATGAAAAACAGATACGTACTTGGATCTTATGTCGTCAAAAGCCTCTATATTATATTTATAATTTTGTCAAATTTGAGGTAACGGGTGGAATCTCTGATTATAAAGAAGAGAGGTTCCATCCCAAACTCAAACGATATGTTAGATGTGCTCATTTACAACATAATAGTTTACTTATGGCGAGTCGGCAGCTTGGGAAGAGCACCATTTCTGCAGCCTTACTTGATTGGGCAATTCGTTTTTATCCAAATAATAAGGCGATTATTCTAAATTTTAAGAAAGAAAGTGCTTTAGAAAATCTTAAGAAGATTAAGTTTATAAATGAAGAGCTACCAGATTTCTTAAGATTAGAATTAACGTCAAAGAGTGATATTAAAACTTATGCCGATTACTCAAACGGATCAACTATTAAAACATTCTTTCCCACAACGGTATTTATTTGCTGCTTTCGTCAGTAATGACGATTGAATAATCTGGTGAATTCAGAGAAAGCCTAAGTCACGGTAACATTTGTGATATGGTAACCCTGAGCCAAGCTTCTAAAGACTGCTAATCTTTAGTTGAAGGTGCAACGACTATCCCGAGAGGGAGTACACTCCAAGCGGAGTGGAAGCGCCAGACATCCTTTAGAAAAGTAAACTTGATTATTAAAGAGGACAAGGTTTGATCACCCTGAGAGATACTGGTATTATCCCTCTAACTCTTTAATAATATTTTTTATACCAGGAGAAATATTATGTATGATGAAACAAGACCGTATTACGATCAAATGGGATACGGTAATGAAGTACTTGAACGATTTTGGTCGAAAGTAGATGTAAAGAAACTTGAAGATGGATCCGACGATTTAGATGCTTGTATGGAATGGACTGCTGGTTGTTTTACAGATGGATACGGACAATTTTTTGCAAATAAAAAAAATTTTAGATCACATAGATTCATTTATGAATGTTTTAATGGTCTAATTCCAAAAAGATTACCAGTATTAGAAGTTTGTCATCATTGTGACACTCCAAAATGTGTTAATCCCAATCATTTATGGCTTGGAACAAATCAAGAAAACACAGATGATATGGTAAATAAAGATCGTCAAGCTAAAGGTAGTAAAAATGGAAGAGCAATATTAACAGATGCTCAGGTTTTAGAAATTAAATATTCATTAGAACAAAATACATCAGTTAATACTATTGCTAATAAATATAATGTAAATATACATATTATTTATAAAATTAGATCTGGGCAAACATGGTCTGATATTACTGGAATTAAAGAAGGTGATTATTCTAGTTATATGACTAACGATCAGGTTCTAGAAATAACAACATTATTAAAAAAAGGTAATATGAAAAATAAAGAAATAGCTGCTTTACTCAAGATATGTCCACAAACAGTTTCTGATATCAAATGTGGTAAACGTTGGTCGGAAATAACAGGAATAAAAAGAAAATAAATAATTTTTAAAGGATGAAGATATAGTCTGATCTCATAAGAAACTATGAGCCGAGTTATTCGGAGGTTAGAGTAGCGATCTAATCTAAACATAAATGACATGGGAAAGATACACTAGCACGTTCATTAACAGCTCCAATATTATATATTGATGAAGCAGCGTTTATTGTAGAGATGCGGGAAGTTTTCGGTAGTGCTCAACCAATTTTATCGACTGCGCGTACACAAGCAGCTAAAAACAATTATCCATATTTCATAGCTGTTACATCAACGCCTAAACCACATTGGGCTTTCACATAGTAATATGTGTTTAAAATCTGGTGAATTCAGTGAAACTCCTAACAAGTAATGTTGAGGACAATACTGAGCCAAGCTTTTAGAGATCACTAATCTCTAATTGAAGGTGCAACGACTATCCCGAGAGGGAGTACACTCCAAGCGGAGTGGAAGCGCCAGACATCCTTATTAAGGATGAAGATATAGTCTGCTCTGCATAAAAATATGCAGCAGGGTTAATTCCCGGAGTTGGAATAGCGATCTAACTTGAACAACTGGAATGGCACTATGGGATCAGGGGAATGGTACTATAGCCGTTATCAAAACGCAGTCAACTCAGATCTCACGTTTGATGAAAACGAACAGTGGGTAGATAATGCTGAAAAGTTAATCGCAGATCCGAGTAAAAATGGATTCGTAAAGACTAAGTTTCATTGGAGCGAAGATCCAAAGAAAGATCAACAATGGTACATACAACAGTGTCGTGAGCTCTCGGATAAACGTAAGATTAATCAAGAACTTGATCTTATATTCGTAGGAACATCTAATTGTATTTTTGATGATGATTTGTTATCTTCATTTAAGTCACAAAAACCAATTGATTTACTCCGATGCCCTTATGAAACGAATCTAGTTATTTATGAAAGAGACCTTAATCCGAACGATTATTATCTTATTGGAGTTGACACCGCAAGATCTCTTTCTGGTGCTTATAATAGTGTTGAAGTATTCTCGTTTGCACACTTCAATCAAATAGCAGAATTCAACTATCGTATTGGTTCTTTTAATAAATATGGTGAAATCATTGATGCTATCTTTAGATGGCTTTATCAACAAGTTGGTGATAATATAATTCTTGCAATAGAGAATAACACTATTGGTCTTGCACCTATTGAACATCTTCTTGAAATAGAAGATATTAATTATCGTGATCATATTTATCTCGAAGAAAATAAGAAAGAGAGTAAGAAGGAGTGGGGTGTATCAACAACTGGTATTAGTAAGGATCACATGATTGGTTGTCTTACGGAAATCATTAAAGATGAACCATTAGTTATTAAGTCACAAGGATTAATCAATCAATTAAGTGCAATCGAAAGAACTCGTGGTGGAAGTATATCATCGGACACTTTCTCTGATTTATTTATGGCAGCATGTTTTTGTGCTTATGTTCGTAAGATGAAGGCTCTCGAAATCATGCCGCTTATTAACCTTGGTAAAGAAAAAGTAATGCAGAATCAATTTGATAATTTTAATAACTTCATTAAGGTTAACACTAATGCAGATGAAAAAAGAGCTAATCCTTATATTTATGTTGAAGACGAAATAGAGCAATTAATCAGAACAAATGACGCATTACAAGATACAGAAAATGAATATTATTCTCCGTTTATATAATATTAATCTATAATAAGGATATTATATGGATCATGATGACAGACTAATACTAATTTTATTTTTAACATCAGTTTTAGTTTTATTCTTATCAGCATATTTTCCAATTAACTAGATCTTGCGCGACGTTTTAGTCAAAACAAAATAGGTGTAAAACATGGCAGGCTTTTTAAATAACAGTTTATTAGAAACAATGGGATCAGCAGCGGGTTCTATAGCTAGTCCAGCAGTAACAGGCACTGCCATCTCTGGACTAGCAGCTGCGGGTATTTGGAAACTATTAAAAGATAACAAATCAAGTAATATGTTAAGTAATCAACAAACCCAAATACCAACACAGAAAGGATCCATTGCAACATTATTATCAACATTATCACCAAAGGATAGAGTCATATCTAGAGTTGGTGGAAATACTTATCAAAAGGCACTTCTTGCTGCAACATTAAGAATATCAACACAAACTCCAGGACACGGAAAGTCAGATAAACCAGATAGTAAAGATGATGGGAAAGGATGGTTTTCTAAAGCAAATGATAAATATAATCCATTAGTGCAATTTGCTAAGGTTCTTGGTGGTGGAGATTTTCTTGCAGCTAAAGATGATTCAAAAAAATTAAAACAAGAAAAAGATGATATAAAGAGTTTATATGGTGTAAGTGATTCAGCAATACAATTATATCAACAAGGATATATTCGTAGAATTATTTCTGGTTCTCGTAGTGGACAGAACGCTCAATTAAATGTACTTGGAGCATTATATAATATTAATGTCCAACAAGCACTAGAAATGGCAACGATTCGTAAAGCACACGGAATAGAAACATTACCTCATATAAATAAGAGAATTGATCAAAAAGAATCGTGGTTAGGTAATGTTGCACAAGCTGGTGGAAGAGCTACTGATTTACCAGGAATAGAAGCTATTAAGAATGCTCTTGGTTTAACTAAAGATGTGTTAGGAATGCCTAAGAAAGTTTATCAAATAACTGGTGGTTTTCTTGATACCGCAGTTAATAAGTTTAAAGATTTCTTCTCCGGTGGTATGTTTGGTACACAAGGAGACGATGATCTTATTAGAAAATCTGGTCGTGAAAAACACAGTTTCGTTGATGAAGGTCTTGCAGAATCTCTTTCTGGTGTTTCATTTTCATTAGAAAGAATTTATTTAGTATTACTGGAAACTTTAAAATTCAGTCAACAAGTATCTGGAAAAACTGCAAGTATTGATTCTGTTAAAGAGATTGAAAAACGTGGTCAATATATCTATGATTCATCCACAGGACAATTTGTAACACTTCCAGAATATACAGAATCTCGTAAGAGAATGAGACGAGATGTTTATGCTTCTTCTGCTTTTGGTAAAGCTCGATTAGGAATAAGTAGTTTTCTTAATAGGAATAAAAAAGAAACACAAACAGAAGCAATGGACAGAGAAAGTCAACTAGCCCTTGGAACATTAGGTCGAACTATGGGTGCTGGAAGGCAAGTTGAAGAAAAATTTGGAAAACCCAAGATATCTGGTGTTGAACTTGATACCCCAGAACTTAAAACTGAAGAAGTAAAGAAAATAATAGCTTATAGAAAAAGATTATTAGATTATATTCCAGATGCTCCTAAAGATTCAAGTATAGAGTATCTTGAAAGAATCGCAAAACAAAAAGTAACTGAAGAATACTTAATGCCTGAAGAAGGACTTGGTGGTATTGAGAGTATTCGAAAGATTAGTGGTGGTAGGGGTAGACTTGGTAAACAAGGAACTATGGGTGCAAGAGCTGCTAAAAGTGGTGGTCTTGCTGCTGGAGCTGGAATAGCAGGTTTAGGAATATTAAGTCTTCTTACTGGTGGAATAGGTGGAGTTGCTGCTGGAGGTTTAGCACTTGCAGGTGGTGGTCTTGGATGGCTTGGGGATATAGTTTCTCGTAGAAAAGGTAGAGAGTTAGTATCCGAAAGAGAGCCTATAGAAACTGGTGCTGGTAATGTTAAGAATATTATTGCACAAGCAATGGATATTGCAGAACATAGTATAAAGGGTTCAACAAATATACCACCTAATTTTACTCCAAAAGCAGGTCCACCATCAACATCACCATATTTAGATCCGGTTGCTGCTGATGATTATGGTTCTGGACCTTCTTTAATTTATGGTGGTTTAAGAGTTGTTGAATATAGACTGATTGATATTGCAAAAGCATTACAAGAAGGTGATAATAAAAAATCTTGGTTGTCAAAGATTCATACTATACTTTCAGAAAGATTGCCTGATACAGAAGAAAAAAAGAAATCCAGAGTTACATATCTTCATAGCGCAAAAACTATTATAAAAAAATCTGGATCGAGTGATGATTATGAATTTGAAGATGCAGAAGTGGCAGCAAGAGGTGGTTTGATACAAGGACCTGTTGGATTACCTAAAGGTGTTGATAATGTACCAATTATGGCACAAGATGGTGAAATGATTCTTCCTACTAATGTTACTAGCTTTTTTGAAAATATTTTTTCAAAGAAAAATAAAAACACTACTGGTAGTTTTGCAGAAGGTGGAGTTGTTGACGCGATAGCTTTAAATGATGAAGAGAAAAAAGTTGCAGCAATGAAAGAAACCGCTGAAATAACCGCAGCTGCACTTGGTGAACCTGATAAACATGGTGATCCAAATAGAAAAGGTACAGTTGTTTCTTATCTCCGTAATATCTGGTTGAAAGCTAAAGGTAGTACAGGTGATAAAGAAGAAGAAGAAGGTTTTTTTAGTAATTTATTCGGTGGAATGAGTAAAATGTTTGCTTGGATGGCTGGTGGAGCTGGAATAACAGCAATATCTGGTCTTATAGTACCTGTGTTTGCTGCATTAGCTGCTGGTAGTGCTGGTTTTCTTATTGGAGCATATATTAGGGACTGGTTTGGTAAAGAAAAAGAAGAAGGTCAAAAACAATTCATCACTACTAGTAATAAAAATCAAAAAACAATTGAAAGGGCTACTGTACTTAAAGCACAGATGGCAGGAGGACCAGGATCAGGAATAGATTTTGGAGAAGTTAATGAGATAAATGCTTCTTTAAAAATGATTGATGTTGGTCAAAAAGTAGCCTTGCCTAATGATAGTACTAGATTTGCATTTCATCAAGCTCAATTAAAGTATATGTCAGAGAATATTCATGATTATGATGGATTTACTCGTGAAGAACTTAATGATTTACGTAAAGAACATGACGGTCAATATACTGCGCCTGGTGCTGAAATTTGGACAAGTGAAGGTGGAGTAAAAAAGGAAAAAGCCTTTGTAAAATATCTTAAAGATAGAAAAAAGCAACGTCTTTCATTCTGGGATAGAATCACTGGTGGAATAAATTCAGTAGTTGCGGAAGGAACTGATATTATCTTTGGTGTTACTAGTACAGATAGAATTGTAGAAAGACAGTTTGGTCCTCAAACAGAAAGAGATAAAAAAATATTTGAAGCTATTAAAAATGAACCAGAGAGAAAAAAAGCAGCAAAAGAATTAGCAGAACAAGATAAGGCAAAAAATGAAGTAGAAAGAATGGCCGAACAATTAAAAAGAGATGAAAGAGCTAAAGAATATAAGGGTAGTAGTGGGATTGGTTTTAATGCGAATAAAGAAAATGAATTAATAAAAAGTAGACCTTCAAAAAAACAACCCCCAAGAATATCTGTAGAAGATAAAAATACGAATTATTTTGATATAGAAGATGCTATTCAAAAAGCTAGTAAAGAGACTGGTGTTCCTTTTGATTATTTAATGGCTGCAGCGGCACAAGAAAGTAGTATGGGAACAAATGCTTCTAATTTATTTCAGATGGGAGATCTTGCTTGGCAAGATGCTGAAATGGGTATAGGATGGAAAAAAGGTCGTGATGATCCTTATTTGAATTCTTTAGCAGCTGCTAAATATCATTTAGCATATAAAGATAAGATACCAAAAGAACTTCGTGAAGATCCAACGGCTTGGTACTTACTTCATTTTTTAGGACCTACAGATGGTTTGCCCTTTTTGAGAAATATTGTTAAAAACTCTAAACAAGTAGTAAGTAAAATTGGAATAAATGTTGATAAAATATTATCTGGTAAAGGTGGAGAAACAAATAAGAATATTTTAACTAAAACTTCTACTTTGAAGAATGTTTATACTAATTTAAATAATAAATTAAGTGCTAGAACTGGTGAATTTGGTTTACAAAATATTTTCACAGATCCCGTAAAAATGGTAGCAGGTGGATTAGCCTTTCCAACACTGGATGGTGGTATCAGATCTGATGAAGCATCTACAAGTCGTAGTATAAGAGCCAAAGATGGTGCTATAGCAATTAAAGAAGAAAACATTCAAAATGGTATTTTGGGGCGATTATCTGGTTTAATACCGGGTATTGAAACGTCTAAAGATGATGTACCGATTATGGCACAGGCAGGTGAATTGATTATTCCAAGAGATCTTTCCCGTCGTTTGATAAAATTCTTTAAAAAAGTTATAAGTAATAATAGATTTAAACGTAGTACTGGATTTGCTAAAGAAGGATGGTTTGATGATAAACACCCACAAAGTGTAACAGACGCTTATCAAAAGGGAGATCCTAGAAGAAGAGCAGAAATAGCACGTAAATATGAGACGGACACTCAAAAAACTATTAGAGAAAGTAGAGAAAAAAGATTAGCTATTCGTAAAAAAATGCTCGCTAAAGCTGCAGCTGGCAGAAAAAGAAGAAAAGAAAATCCAGTTTTTATACAGAATGACGTACCATATCTTGGTGGTCCTGGAGATCCTAATGACCCATCTGATCCTTTTAGTTCTAACTATAATCAAAAAGCAGCATTAGCGGCACAAGCTAAAGCAGCAAAGAAAAAAGATAATAGTTTAACAGGTCAAGTAGGAGCTGGTCTTAAATCTCTTCATAGTAAAGTAGGCGAAAATATAGTTCCCCAAATTAATAAATTAGGGAAACAAGCATCAGAAGGATCTATTGCTAGTACTCTTAAAACAATGGCTACTGATATAACCAATATAAAATCTATAGGTGATGTAGTAAATATGGGTCGTAAGTTAATAAATTCAAAAGATAGTTTAAAAAAAGGTATGAGTGGATATGCTTCTATCGCTGAAGATTTTGTTACAGGTCCATTAGCTGGTACAACGGACCGTCTTGGTAAGGGAACTACAGGTTTGCTTCAAGGAGTGGTTCCTAGTGAATTTACATCTGAGAAAGAAAAAGAAATAAGAAAAAGATTACGTAAAACAGATGCAATGTCTAAAGATCCTGAGGTTATGAAAGAAAGTGAGAGACTTCGTCAAGAACTTGCTAATGCTCAAGCAGAACGTAAGGCTCAGGGTATTATTGGTACTGGTACTGGTAAAGGTAAAAAAGTTGTATCACAAGCAGAGTATCAAAAGTTAGTAGAGGAGTCAAGAAATAGAACAAGGTCTCCTGATATAGGTAATGTTGGTGATATTACTGGTAAAGCATTACGTAAAAATACTGAAGGAAAACAAGCAGCAAACCCTCAAAATAAAACTTTTGAGAAACAAGGACAACTTCCAAATTATGGAAAACAATTACCAACACCACAACCACAGCTAAATTTACCACCAAAACAAGATACAAAAAGTAGCAAAAATAATTATGAATTACCAGTAGATCCTATTATGAAGAAGTTGTTGAATACTTTTCTTAATGGAACATTATCTGGTTTTGAAATTTTTGCAAAAGATATGTTTGTTGGAAGAGATTTACTACATTCACAATTAGGAGTATAGTAAGAAGAAACTGGTGATAGTAATTGTGCTATCACCAGTTATGGAGGAGTAATGGCAATTAAAGTTGTTCCAAAAGAATGGACACCAAAATCAGATGGATTCAAAGATATAGGAAGAATACCAAAATTAAGACCAGAAATTGATCAAGCTAATACAGATCCTAATGGAAATATATCAAAACAACTTAAAGATAGAATGAGTGTTATTGATTTGATTCCTTGTATGTTTGAAAATCCAATGTCATCATTATTAGATTTAAAGAGTCCAACCGGATATAAACCAGTAATTAAATTTGAGGAACCAATAAAGACATTTCAAAGAAAATTAAATGAATATGGATTAACTGATGGTACTAATGATGTAAGTTTTCTAAGAGTATATTTAACAGATATGAGTAATGTGCAAGACGAAATATCTAATACATATTCTACAAATGTTCTTGATGATACTCTAAATTCAATAACATCTTCAAGAATTGGCAAAATGTTTCAGACTATTGAAAAAACAAGTCAATCAATGGGTACTGGTCAACGTGATAATACAGGTATACTTAAAAAACTTGCTGGACTGATTCCTGCAACAAAAGAAATTCCAAGTGGAGTATTAGATGGTTTAGAAAATGTAATCACACATGGAGCTCGAATTTCTTTTCCAAAGATATGGTCAGATAATTCATATTCTCCAAACTTAACATGTAATATTAAATTGATAAGTCCTTATGGGCACCCGGATGCAATAAGTGAATTTATTATTAAACCATTGGGATTTTTATTGGTATTATTGTCTCCAGTAACTCAGTATGGATTAGTAACTCAAAGACCACAATATTTAACAATGAAATCTTATGGTATGAGTAATTTAACTCTTTGCGCTCCAAGTAGTATTAGTATTAGACGAGGTGGAGATGATAGTAGTTTTAACATGTACAAACAACCAATGAGTGTTGAAATAGCATTACAGTTTGACACTACTAGTCAAGGTTTTGCAGTTTTCGATACAATGAATGAAGATGGTGTGGCTAAACCTGAAGCGGGTATTTTTAGTGATGGAACAACTACAAAATCGTTTGAAAAAGAATTCACTACAGAGCCTCCAGCACTATTTTCTACTCTGGGAACACTAGTTAATTCATTTCGTCCTTTTGGTTATAAACCACCTGATACTACTTCTAGTACGCCTGGTGCTGCTACTGCTGGTGGTAATCCCCCTCTTGACGATGTGCCTGATCTAGATGTCGATGTCTAGATTCTAATAATTCATTAATATTATTAATGAAAATTTAAAATAATTTCGGTTGAATTGGTTTAATTATGTCTACAATGTGTAAAAAGTATTATATATTTCTTGAAAATAATACTCTGAATTTTGAAAGAATATTAAATGAAATAAGTGAAGCTAATGATAATTTATTATCATGGTCACTTCAATATGATTTTATTAATTGTAATGTGAAGTCTTTAATTGACGATTTACCAAAATATTTAAACTATGCAAATATAATAGACTCTAATGCTGCGATTCCTAAATATAATGCTAATGAAGTATATAATGCTACTTTAATGAAATTAGATCAACTTAATACTGCTATAGAGAATGATGCGAGTGTATTAGCACTTCAGAATAAAGCTCGACATATTCCTGAGTATTATAATGATCAATTAAAAGAATATACATTACAGAGTAATTATATTTCTGGTATTAAGGAATATATATATAATAAAAGTCTTTTTATATATAATTATAAAGATGATAGTTATCCAGAGAATTTTATAAACTTATTAGATGCCTCATATGAAAGTGATATAAGCGACGTACAGATTCAAATAATAGAAAGTCATAGTTTCTTTCATATCTTTTTCTTAAAAAATTTAATTAACAATATGTTTGAAAAGAAGACTAATCTTAAAGAAGTTTTGTTAAATACAGTATCAGATTTTAGTATACCAGCTATACCAGATATTACAAATATTGAAGATATTATAAAAGTAATTTTAATGAATCAATTTAGTTTTGTAAATGTGAGTGATACATTAAAATCTGGTATAGCAAATGACAGTAATATAATAACAGCGATTTCGGGAATAACAGATTTGTTTGCAGATTATTTATCTGATAACGATACTAGTATTAAAAGGAATATTGTTGAAACATCATTCGATATACTCAATCATAATTTAAGTTTTGATATGATGTCAAAAGTAGCTTTTTCAACTGTTTATTTTCAGGAAAACTATATAAATGATTTACCATATCAATTATATCAAGAGGTAACATTAGATGTTGAATATGTTCCCACTATAGATTTTAGTGGATTGACATTTGATGTATTTGAAAGTACTATATTTAATCATCACACAGATTTTCTTAATGATAAATATATGTTACGAAATTATTTCTATTTACTTTATATCTACCGTACTAATCTACAAGTTTTTACGAATATAATAGATTTAGTAATGAGTGGTTACATATATAATAGTATTAATTTTGATGATATATATTATTTCAATAGTTTTAAGAATATGCATTTTATATTCGAGAAATGGTCCGATTGCTTAAATTATGATACTTTTGAGAGTGAGTTTTCAAACACACTAACAGCTACTAATT
>Ga0207997_1001586_pt1 | contig 11659 bp, 16 predicted proteins | sample AntAceMetag02UKN_FD_184777 | JGI IMG/M metagenome (GOLD analysis project Ga0207997, IMG submission 184777) | Saline lake microbial communities from Ace Lake, Antarctica - Antarctic Ace Lake Metagenome 02UKN (SPAdes) (version 2) | ecosystem: Environmental > Aquatic > Non-marine Saline and...
TCCGTCTTGTGGTATTGATATGATAAGCTTCCCACCTGGTTTAATAACTTCATATAATGATTTAATAGCCAAGTCATCTGACTCTACATGCTCTATAACCTCAAAGCAGGTAGCAACATCGAACTCAACTTTCTTGCTATCAGGCCATACGTGTGAATATAATGCTTGTACATCAGCAACATCATATGAAGCATAATTACCGTACCATTGTTTTGCGAAATTAATAGAATCTTGTGAATAATCAAATGCATATACTTTTTGGCAAGCAGGAGCTAATAGCTTACATCCATAACCAATGCCACAACCTGCATCCAATACAGTATCGCTTTTATTGATGTATTTAATAGCCCATGAATATCGCTCTCTATGATATTCGTCTACTCCATTGAGGTTTCTATGTACTTGTCTGACACCGCATTTCAGAGCCTTATCGTCTTCTATGCCGTAATCTTCACTCATTGTTATTCTCCCAAAGCCTTTAATATAAATTCTTTTAGACCATCATCACCTATAGTGAGCTGATGTTCCATTATTCTCTCTAGCATCTTGGTCTGTGCATTTGAATATAAACTACATTCTGTCTGTAGTTCTGTAGTAACATCTTTAGTAAAATCAGGGTCCATGCAATATACTGCTCCTGGATGTCGATAAATCGCCTCACCATACACCAGGAGAGGTTTCTTTGCTTGAAGAGTCTGTATCCCTACCCCTGAGTTAATTGTTGCCACACACGATGACTGGGACAGGCTGAGCGATAAATCCTTGTTGCCATCTATAGTCATATTGTCAGCATTAACTATTACATCAAGATACTCTTGTATTTCTAGGACTGGCGATCTAGGATGCAGTCTAATTACCATATCTAATTCAGAGTTATCCCTTAAATGCTCAAGATATTCTCTCATACAAGAGAAGAAAGGACTATGCATCCGTATTTGACTATCATTATCCCTTTGGCATATAACCAACATGCGTCCATCAGTGACCTTAACATGTCTACCTTTTCTAAAAGTTAGCTCTTCTTTACACCAACTAGCATTCGCATTAACTCCCTCCATATCCATTTGTACCGTAGAAGTCTGAGGTAACCAACCATGCTCAACGAATATAACCCTATCGCCTCTCTCTAATATTGTCTTAGCAAGTTCTCTATGAGCTAAAGATGTACCGTTCCAGAAGAATGTTACATCAGCAACATGAGGAGGTTCAATCTTAGACCAAGCCCATATCTTTACTTTGTAGTCTTTTAATGCATCTGAAATAGCATCCATTGTTGGTCTTACGAGTGCATGATTAACTTTGCATACTGTTACTGTCTCCATTGGAGAACTGGGTACATCCTTAAAGTTACTAGTAATAAGATTTGTATAGCAGTCATCATATTCTTTAACCATCTTATCGCAATCAAAGTAGTTTACTTTATCTTTGTGGTGTAATTCTTTATATTGCAAAAATTTAGTAATAGCAGCAATCATCTCAATCTTATTATTAACTATAGTTACAGGTAATCCCTCTTCTTTCCAATATTTAAGCATGCCAACGTCGTAGCCTATGATGGGTATACCGCAGGCCAATGCTTCGGCAGCACAGTTGGGACCGCCTTCTTTAGAACTAGTGACTAGAACCAAGTCCATACCTGCAAGCCAACGCTCTGGATGCATAGACATAGAAGTTGCTGCTATCTCCCCATTCATTATCTTACCGAACATCTCAGCCTCATCGTCAGTTGATTGTCCACCTACCCAAATGAAGTTTACTCCTGGATGGTCCTCTCTAATTTTTGCGGCAATAATAGAAAAATGGTTTATCTGCTTCTCTTTTGAACATCTACCCAGAATGCCTATGTTAGCACGAACTGAATCCATTGGCTTGAACTTAGAAGATGGACTATATGGTAAGAATTTAATAGGGAAGTGAATTTTATCGGCCAACTCCTTAGTAACGAAAGAGTCAGTAACAACTATACCCTTCTGTTCTTTACCGATATGATTGGGCTTACCAAATCCTTGATAATTATAGACATGAGATAATACAGGTACTTTGGTTGACTTCATCTGCTCTCGTTCAAGGTGACCAGATAGAGATGAATGTATTACAGCAGCACCTATATTCTTAGCATAATTGGCTGCTTGTATAGCTAGTTTATCAGCAGTACAATCAAATGATGTGTACTTCTCAAATATTCTCATATCAGGGTGCTTCTTATCTATAGATGCACAACATGCAAAGAACCTATACTTATGGCTAAGGTCTCTTACAATACTTTCAAATATAGTTGGAGTGCCACCATATTGAATACGCCTATAGACCATTAAGATAATAGGTCTTTTGTCTACTACTGGCTCTGGCTCTGGCTCTGGCTCTGGCTCTGGCTCTGGCTCTACTACAGGCTCTCTTTCAGCATATCCTACTGGGTCATATCCTTTTGGAACCTCTACTATAACCTCTTCTTCTACTAACTCATCCTCTACAACTACTATATCTGGTAGCTGCTTCCAGCCAGTACGAAGCATACGCTTCATCTCTCTTTTATCCATCCTACTTGAAATATCAACTTCAATTATTTTATTGTCTTTCTCTAATCTCATTATTTCTGCCCACCTACAGATTCTCTATCAATGTCTTTATCATTTAGGCTTTCAAGGTAATATATCTCAAATGCTACTGTATCTTTAAGGGCTTCAAATTGATGATGTTCACCTGGCTTAACCTTCGTTTGGTCGCCAGCTTCTAGTATTGTCTCATCAATTAACTCATATTCATTCTTCCAAACTTTTATCTTCAACAAGCCAGATTCACAATAGAACATATTGGTCTTGAAATTATGTTTATGCTTAGAGCAGTATCCACCCTTCTTAATAAATATACGATGAAAACCAAAGCCGTCATTATTAATGATTTCCATGGTATTTCCCCACACTTTTCCAGTTATGTCACCCATGTTGCTCTCCTATTCTCTATTAAGTTGTTATACATTGTTTACAGTATCTTCTACAGCACCTTCTATATCATCTTTATCTGTAGAACCATCTGTTTCAGCCACTAATTCTTTAGGCTTTACAAATGTTGCCTTCTGAATCTGCTCCCAAGCTTCCATATAGTTTAAGTCATCATCTTTAGCTAAAGCATCTAAAATCTTAGTAACAACTATCTTAGCTAGGTCTGGTGAAGCCTCTGCAATCTGACCTGCACCAATCTCGAAGAATGCTTTAGCCTGTTCGATGATAGCATTCACAGATTGGGTAATGAATTTAGTATTATATTCCACATTATACTGTAATTCTTCTTTGGTAATACTTCTACCAACCATTCTACTGACTGCCAATCTCATAACTTCTTCTTCGGTGGCTTCCAATTGTTCGGAGGTAGAACGCATCTCATTCTCTAAGTCCGTCCTTTCTAAACTTACCTGCACACCACTAGCTGCTCTTGCCTCAAGGTCACCTGTGCCACCGGTTAATTTACCAAGCCTTAAAATTTCGCCAATAAGAAGATTAATCCATTCTCTTTTCTCTACAACTGGGGCTACATTCTTGCCCATTTCTTCTACAGTAGAACCTTCAGGCAAGGTCCAAACAATACCTGGGGTTATCTCACCTGGTGTATCATCAGCATCTATGCCAGTAATCGCCATGAATGCTACAGAGATATATAGGTCAAGCTGAGCCTGAGATGTTAAGTTAAGAATATAACGTGCAATAGGACTAATTCTTGTCAATAATGATATTGGCATAAGAGGGAAGTCACTACGACTAGAAGTCTCAAAATACATAGGTACAACTGGCACTTCATTAATACCAATATTACCAGAGGTTACATAAGTACTTGATGTTTTATCGGAGTTTTCTACTTGCGAATATAATCTCCACTCATTCTTATTGAATGTAATATACTGCTGATATTGCTCATCACTTAACAACTCATCAGTTGAAGGAGACATCCCAAGGTCATATCTAACCCATAGATAGTTATTACCATGGTCAACAGACCAGTCTACTCTTTCCAATGGGCTAAACATACCTAGATATGGACGAATGCCAAGCTCACGCTCTTGAGCAAGGTTCTCTGGCTGTATGTCGCTAGAACGCTTGTCAACAACTATATCAATGCCATTGACGTAGTAGCTCCTTAGAGCCTTCTTCATAAACTTATTAATATCTGAGCCACCACCATCTACATCCTGAAGAAACTCTTCAATAAATGTAGCATATGGAGAGTCTTCATAACTACGTACAGGAGCAGTCCTAAAGATATTATCAACTCTAAGGTTAATAAGGTCTGCTGCGAAATCCAAGGCTATGCTATTATTTTTTCGCCAAGTATATTGACTTGCTGCTTCTGTTGCTTTACCACCGAATACATCCAAATAACTACCACCTTGTAGAATATTAAGATACATCTCAGCAAAGTCCATGTTCATCTGCCATGACGCTGCAAAGTCATCATACAGAGTATTAGTCGTTGAAGGGTTGAAGTCTGTCTGCTCACCAATGTCTACCATTTAATTACTCCTAGTGTGCGGATAGTCTACTGACTACCACGCCTTGTTGTCTTTTAATATTAACTATTAGATATCTCAGGGAATCCGTTATGTGGTCAGCGTCTTGAGGTTTCACTGGGTCGTCAATATAGATGTCATTTACCTTTCTATTGATATAAGACTGCATATCATTTACAAACGTCTGATTGTTCTCTGTCCTCAAATAATGTAACTTAGCTGGTCCTGTTGCTGGTTGCAGCATAGCTCTCACCATTTGAATACCATTCTGAACATTACGAAGCCTATCCGATAGGGTATATCTACACTTGATACCATACTCACCTATCTCTTGGATACTACTCTTGCCTGTTTGGTCGTTCTTGTTACGGCCAGCAGGGTCAACAAATGTATCTTTAACGTGTTTAATTTTATGGGCATTAATAAATTTCGCATGCTGTTTCACTGTACCTGACTGAGCTTTATAGGTATCAAGGACATATAGATTCTCTAACTTGTCCATACCAACCCATAAGCATACAAAGTCCCTATAGCCCCAGTCAATGCATCTGTAGTAAGTAAGATAGTCTGGAACTTTATCAGTTCCATGTATAACAGCATCGAACATCGGATAGACAAGTCCTTCAACCACTGGACGCTTACATTCATATTCTGCCTCCCAATTCTGTAGCCCAACCTTCTGATAAACCTTAATAACATCATCAATTTGATATAATCCGCACTTATGAGTAGATGCTATGCCTATATTAGAATCAGGTTTTGTCTCTTGCATCTTACCCACACATACGTTCTTAAGAGGACAAGACAAACATCCAACTCCATTCTCATGACGTTCTTCTGGGCATCCTGCTATGATATCAAATACATTCCACTTATGTACTGATACACCATTAGTAGCTGATTCATTGACTAATTTAGCCATTAAGCCATTAGGTCTATGCCAAGTACTCATATATCTAGTACAAGCAGGTAAGTTGGGTCTGGATGCCATCATACCAGCAGCAGAGGCATCTATGTCTGGGTGTATCTCATCTAGCTCATCTTCATATAATCTCTGAATCTTTGGGCCTCTAACTCTTTTCTCACTTGCCGCAAGAATTTCTATCTTCCCACCTTTAACAATAGTCTCACCCTTCTTGACATCTGACTCTAGCCTATTCTTGAGTAATGGGATGTTATAACACCAATTAGCCCAATATTGATAGAGGTTCTTGGCTTGGTCTTCTGAGCCAGATAATACCCTAGCTTGTAGGTTATCGGTAAACATGTACTCCATAGCTGCCAATATACTAGCAACTAGAGTTTTACCACCTGACCTGCATGACCAAGCAGCAATGTCTCTATTCGGATTGTTGAACGCTTCAGTGAGAAACAGTAGCGGACTACTGTGGCTTGGGCTTTCTATGGCGTAGGGAAGCTTTACGCCGAATTGCTGAAAGACGAATAGCCAAATCTCCTGAGACGTTACTGGTCTTTTCATTATCTTTATTACACTCGTTTGTTTGAGGCTCTATCTCTAACTGTTCTTTAGGATCGTGCATTAGTGTACATGTCCTGAATTATTAGCTCTTTAGTGTTTCTAATATTTCTGCCAAAATCTCAGTACTTGGATTACTTTCTGTCTTTAAAACAACCAACTGGTTCTTATCTATCTCTATTGTTGCTTTTAGACAATTAACAGGCACTAAGCCCTTAGCCTTAAGAGCCTTTAATACTACAGATGATACTACTGGCATATCTTTTATATTATTAGTGTACATGTCCTTTAATTTTTGGCGAATAAGACAAATGCCGTTGTTTGGACATTCTTTAGCTATATCCTTACTATGTAGGCAACTATAACATACTGCATTCTTCATCATCGTAATTTCTTTATCTTCTTTAATGTCCATTGTTATTCTCTAACCTATGTATTCTTTATCGTTGATTATTACTTTATTGTTTACTATCCTTGCCAAATACATACTAAAGTTGCCATTTTTCTTAACATAGCCAAATCCAAAGCCTAAGCCCCACCCGGTTGGTCCGTTAGTAGTTATATACGGTAGCCTTAGTTTGCATAAGCATCCCGTATTAAATCCAGTCGAATGGTTTGTCGCAGTAGTCTTAGCTTGAAAGGACTGTATCCTGTGCGTGTGCCCAAAGACAACATTGCCATATATGTCTGCATGCTTTTTTGCCGCATATTCAGAAGCGTAGAATCCATGCACAAATTTAAGCTTTCCAATAACCAGGGGTCGCTCACTATCATAGGGCAAATATTTAACCTTTCTTTCTTTAAGTTTTAAATGTTTAACTGGGTCCAACATCTTCAACATGTTCTCTTTGACTAGTCCTACTCTACTTAGCCTTTCTTCATGATTTCCCATTAAAAAGTCAGTTGGCTTCCATTGGTCAAGATAGAAATTAGCTTGGTCAAACTCATCCGATAAGTCTACATGGCAATTGTTTGGAAACGATGATACCTGGTCAGCAGATAGTAGATCACCCCCCACTATGAATCTATCAGGTTTAAAGTCTCCTGAAATCATGTAAAATCTTTAATGCTCGCTTATCCTCATGTGGAATATGTACATCTGATGCAAATACGAATTTTGTATAACTCAAATTAGTCTCCTGATTCATTCTCAGGACCACCAAGCTCCTCAATTACCTTCTTCTGTGTTTCATCTGATAACTCATGATATCCCTTTTCTTCAACTTTAACATCTAGTGTCATTTTATTCTCAATAAGATTAAAGAGCTTTATCAATAACTCAAGAGTCTTATGACTGTCAGCAAGCTTGATACTCCGTTTACCTTTATCTGATATCTCTGCTGATTGAACTGCCTTCATTGACACTCCATCAGCTTTTAACTGCTTTAATGTCTTATCTCCAAGGATATATGGCTCAAAGTCATCAATTGAAGTGTTCATCATCTCATACAATACTTGTCTAATCTTCTCTGGAACTAAGCCATATTCATCTAATTTCTCATTAATTGCTTTTAGTATTTTAGGTTTAGTAAGGTTCTCACTAGCTATAGATGCAGCAGAGTTCTCGCTGTAACCTGCTTTAATAGCAGCACTTCTGCCATTGAACTTACAGTCAGTAAGATAGTGAATAATAAACTGACGTTCTTTCTCTGTTAGTTTATCCCAATTGGTAGTTGATTTAGCCATTACATACATCCTCTGATATCATAATCATTATTAATAGTATTGTTGCTAATGTTGCCATTACTGTTCTCCCCTTAGTTGTTTCTTTGCTTCTTGTCTCTCTTGCCTATTACTCTTGTGCTTTGGTTTAACCTTTGTAGATAGTCTACCATCGTATTCATTGTTCTTAAGAGCTTTATTTCTTGCCGATTTTTTAATACTTTTTGCAAATATGCGTTCGTAGTTCTCTCTATACTTATCTCCGTCTACTTTACGATATGTATCGCCTTTGCCGTAATCGCTCATTACTGCTTACCTGATAAATCTTCAAAAGCTCTCTTATAATCATGTCCTACATCTTTATCCATTCTACTATGCCTCTCAACCCATTCATATTGTGATGGCCTATTCTTCTTCATCCATATAGCAAACGGTATTGCAGCTAAATGTGGGCTATGCTTAAGGTCAAAAACATGACATTTACAGCATAAACATAATCCGTTACTCAAGTTATGACGATGGACCTTAAATTTCTTACTTATAAGGTGATGAGCGTTTAAAAAATCCTTGGAACCACAAATTTCGCATTTACCTACAGAACGTACAATCTCAGACCATCTTTTGTCAGCTTTAACTCTCCAGTACTTGGAGTTATTGTCTTCTTTACTCTTTTGTAACTTAGTTTTCTTTTGTCTTTTAGCCATTACCAGATTTGTTTCCAATCTAGGGTATCAAGGTCATCAGTAAGCATCATTTTAGGTCTGTCCCCTTGTTTAAAGTCTCTTATACTTAATCCCACGTCTTTTATCTTCTGTTTACCCCTATCTATGTGAGATTGTACTGATGTTATCTCTATATTTAATTCTTCGGCTATTTCTCTATATTTCTTTAGGTCAAAAAACTTCATGGATAAGCACAATAGTTGCATGTATGTAAGACTCTCTAATAATAAGACGCTTTTTACGACGTAATCATCTACCATCTTGGTCTCTGTTTGCTGTTTAATGCTATTTCCCCTATAGTTGTCCTTGTTTGGTCAAGAAAAGATACTCCTAGAGGTGGATGTTTTGTTGCATTTGCGTGTCCAAGGCTTGCTATATGAACATACTTCTCACGACGCTTATATGATTTTGGGATGTAAGTATCAAGATGACATGCATAACATAGTTTCCCAACAAAGTAAGCCTTGTTGCCATTCTCCTCTCCGCATACCTTGCATCTGAATAGTTCTGGTTCGTGGTCCACTATATAAGTATCGCCGCCGTTAGAAAGAATACCGTAATAGCTGTTACGGCTATGATGATTATGGTTTTATTCATTAGCTTTCTTCCCTGTATTTTCTTACTATGCCTGAATATTGCTTATTAAGTACTATCTCCTTACCCCTGACGATAGTTGTAAGGCAATGACAAGTAGGACATTCAGTAAACTTCATCTTATATTCGTTATCACCAATAGTCGCTACGTGGATAATGGTCTTCCAGTTATGTTTTAGCCATTCAAACATTGTTATTTCTCCTGATCTTTTATATGAAAAATAAGTAACCACAGCCGGATGCTATTAACATTATTAAACTTATTTTAGCTAGGATGGTAAAAATATTATTCAGTTCTCTACAGTTAACGCATGCATACATATCATAGTCATCATGATGTTCGTCGTCTATATAATGGTTATCCGTTTTGAGTATTACAAATATACTTTGTAACATAGACAAAGTAAATGCTACTAAACATATTAACGATATAGTTTCTAACATTATTTCTTCTCCTGTAGTAATCTTATCAGTTTTAACATTGTTTCGTTCATTGTTATTTCTTTTAGAGTCTCATTACTAACTATTATATTAAGAAGTTTGCTTGGTTCAATATCTCCAACCATTGACTCTATGTCTGGAATAGATTCGCTTATTCGATCTATTCTTATACCACCATAGTAGATAGCTATTTCTATTTGGTACCCACTTAAAGCATCTGGGTCTTCTTTATCTTCAAATGGCTTCCACCAATCTGCTTTTGCTACAAAAGGTCTGAATTCATCTGCTGCATCATCGATCTTAGTTATAATCTTCTCTGCTCTCTCTTCTGGTGTCATAAGTTATCTCCTTTTACAGTTTGTTTGCAAGTGCCACCATATATATCCTATACAAATTGACAGCGTTAGTCCAGATCGCACGCGAAGAATATATGCATTATCTATTCTCCTGTATTTCGCAATGAGTTTCAATTTGTTGTTTGAATTCTTCTAGTGCAGGTAAAACTGTATCATTAAATTCTTTTGTAATAAAGCTAATATCTGTTAGCATGTTATCTGTTAAGTGTATATCAATACCGAAGTCTGGTATCTTTATAGTAGCTTCATCAATGCCTAACGAAATATTTATTCTTAATTCCATTATTTAATGCCTTTTTTATTCATTAGATGATATAAAACGTTTGCGTTGTCGTTCGTTAAACATTCAGTTATTATCGTCCACCCGTCATTGACAAGGTTATAGGCTTTAATAACTTCTTCGATAATTTCTTTTTGTTTATTTTGCTTATTGTTTTTCTGTTCCCAATAATTATCGTTCTTACCGAGTGAAATATGTGCATCTTCATTCAGTTGTTCAGTTGTTAAACCAATAAACTTTAAGAACTTATAGTAGTCATCGTTGGTTTCTAAGAATGCTTTCATATTTAATAAATCAATATTATTAATTTTACTTTCGTTATTATCAATCTTAGATGGGAATGGCATTAAGATACCTTCTCCCAACGTTATAATGCAAAACTCTTGAACATCTATTGGTGACATTTCTAGTATGAAATCATAATTACATTTAGGACATCTTATCTCGCAAAATAGTACAGTAGAATCTATTCTTTCTGTCATAGATGACTTGCGAATCCCAATACTTCTAACAATGTCCTTTGGTTTATAGTTGTTAATAGGAGACATACAGTCTGGGCATTTCGTTTTAGACTTATTTAGTTGCACTTCTATCCAATCTGGCAACCTTAGTTTTGGTTTGTCGTTCTCTTCTGTCATGTTTTGAATAAACTTTAAAGAGGTAACACTCGTAACAAACATTCTCTGTGTTTACTGAATATAACGGGTCACCATATTTTAGTCCACACTTTGGACATTTTAACTGGTTGTATAAATCAACTTTCATATCATCATCCTTGTAAAAGGAGTGATGCCAGGGCGGGAACGCCCCGCCCCAGCATCCGAAAATGGCTTAACAGTGAATTATCCTAACTCCATAACCAAGCTCTTGTAACTTCGTCCATTCAAGACAAGCAAACGTAGCCGTTTGACCAGTTCTCTTATCCTTTGCAACTCTTGTTTCGCAATCTCTATTATGGATAGCTTCAAGTAAATCTTTAGTTCTGATAATCGCAACTCTATTTACTTTTCCAGTCTTCGTTGCCAAAAAAGCTTGAACCGTAAAAGCTGGTTTCATTGATAGTTCGTCTTTAAATATCCTTTTAAGTTTTGTGAATTCAGTATCAATACCACTGCTTCTCTTTAGTCTAATGGTAAATGTCTCATACTTCTCCTGCTGTCTGTCGTCATATTGTATTCTAGCAGTGATGCCATAACATCCACCTTTACCTTCTAAAACTTGAATAAAGTCAATACAACTATGTTTGTCTAACGAAGTCTGTATATTCTTTTTGTCGAAAGTGTCAGAGGTTTCAGTCGTAATAAGATATCCACCCCTAATATGTTCTTTGATAATAGGCCACACCTTGTCCACAAAGTTTTCAGTATCAATATCAAGCTGCCATGATTGAGCAGTAGTCATTAGCTATTCTCCTTAGCCACTAGATCAACCATTAGTTCTTGAACTTCATAACTCGACATATTATTTAGAACTTCGTAGAATAGTTTATCCATTCCACCGTTAATACAAGCATTATCGAATTTCTTTTCAAATTCTTTTCTTGACATCTCGTCTGCCCATTGTTCTGCGTTCTCTCGTTCTGGTGTCCATGCATTACTTTCCAAATTCTTTTCTGCCTTAATCGTGTCT
>Ga0207997_1001588_pt1 | contig 11649 bp, 11 predicted proteins | sample AntAceMetag02UKN_FD_184777 | JGI IMG/M metagenome (GOLD analysis project Ga0207997, IMG submission 184777) | Saline lake microbial communities from Ace Lake, Antarctica - Antarctic Ace Lake Metagenome 02UKN (SPAdes) (version 2) | ecosystem: Environmental > Aquatic > Non-marine Saline and...
CGAAGCACTTAAACAATTATTTCCCGGCATAGCGTTCCTAGTTCTCCACCATGAAAACAAGCCGTCACAAGGCGTATACAGAAACTCTGGCCAGCGTCTCCGAGGCTCTAGTAACATCAACGCACAAACTTTTACAATGTTCAGACTAGAAACAGTTGCCAAATCTAAAACTGAAATGACACTAGAGCAGACTAAGACTAGGGACGAACAAAAATTAGATAAATTTATGATCAGAATGGATGTTATTCCTAACCCTGATAAAGAAGGTAAAACTACTGTCACAGGTTTTACTTATTTAGGGGTTGTTATTAGTGACGATTCAAAGAAAGCAGAAGAAGCGGAAGAAATAATCACTGCGGCGCTAGCCGACTCTAATAATGGAATGAGTAGGCAAATTTTATTGGAAACAGTCAGTGCCGGGGGCGTTTCAAGATCAACAGCTGATAGAACTCTAAAGGATATGGCGGAAGCAAAAACAATTGTAAAAAGTAAGAAGGGGCGGGAGTCGTGGTTCTTTTTAGGCAATCCTATAGTAGAGAGGGATAATGTTGGCGGGGGACTGTTCTAAGATGTCGTTATTTAACGTTACTCACGTTACTCAAGAATGCTACTCATGAGTAACATTGTGGAAATGCTCTCGTGGGGCTGTTTATTAGAAATACTCCTCATAATACTCCTCAAACCTCCAACGTCTTACGAAACGTTACTCATCATCTCTCCTTTAGGAGAGTGTGAGTAATGAGTAACGTTGTTGTTTTTGGGCTTTGTTATCAGATAAAAAGCTACTCACGATTATTGGCGAAAGCTACTCATGAGTAACGTCATATAACGACATCCAATAGTATTGTGTTTATAGGGGGGTGTGTATACTCCTCTTGACAGGGGCATAGAAATTTAGTATGTTTCTTATATGAGTAATGCAGTTGTAAATACGAGAAAGAATAGACGTTTATTTTTGAGGAAATTATTTTTTAACAATGAATGTAAGGAGAGGTTTATTTCTACAGGCGGTTTTATTTTAGTGAATCGTAAAAATGAAACTACCGGTGATTGGAATGTGGCTGTGTTTAGTCCTGATATTTTTAAGCATAATTATTCTAAAGCTATTTCCAAGGGTATCAAGTTAGAGAAATTTAAGGTGGTCGCAGATGACTAAAAGAGATTTGTTAGATAAGTTATTTAAGTTACATAAGATCTATGCTAGACAAAAAAATAATGCGAAACGTATACGGGTCGCAGATGCTTGCGAGCCTGTTTTTTTAGAATTAAAGAAGCTCGGCGTTAGCCGTGGGTTCTCTGAGGTTTTTTTGTGTTACGGTAACAGGTTTCTGTTATTTGAGTTTGGTGTCGAATGGACAGTACAACGGTAGTTGCACTAATTGGTTCTAGGGTATTTTCCCTTGACATCGTAGGCGGGTTACGATAGAATTAAGAAGGTTAGGGAGAACCACACGGTCCGTTGCTCTCCATGAAAGGCTTTTATATTGAAAGCGTAATAATTGGTAACGGGCCACTAAATTAAATTGAAGGAGGTGACCAAGGTGATTGAATTAACAGATAAAAAGTTAAAAGAGATGTGTAATAACTACATTAACGGCAATCGAAAAGATGTAAAAGCAGCGATCAAGAAGTTAAACAAATTACAAGTTGCCAATTTCCTATTTCGTTGTAGCAATTACGGTATGCACAGGCACCAAGCCTATACGCAAGTGCAAATTGCATTGGAATAACTACGAGATGATTATTAAGTTGAATTGAAGGAGGTGACTAAGAGAATGACATATAAAGAATTAAACGAGGTTGTACAAAATAAATTAACCAAGGTTTACAAAGACAATCAGTTATTTTTTGCTTTTAATCAAGAGCAACTAAAGGAAGGCAGAAAAGAGAATAATATCTTAAAGGATGTTGTATTAGTATCTATCGGTGTGGGCGGCTGTTTACCAAAAGAAAATATGAAAAGTTACACAAAAGATGTTGCGGATCTATTAAAGTGGCGTAAGGAACAAATGTCAAGGCTGGGAGCGCAGGAATTAGAAAATGCCATACATTATGAATTAAGTAACTTTGAATGTTGGTACACTGGCGATATATCTGTTGTTTATGGGCTATTTCCTGAAGTAGCAAAGGCAGAGATAAAGAAAGTGTATACAAAATTTGCGGGTGTACATATAAATTAGTTAGACTGACAAACATTTGATTGACGGGTAGGCTGGAGAGCGTCAGTCCTCGAGCCTACCAAATGAAAGGAAAAGCAAGAATGCTACAAAGAAATTTGACAACAGGTATTGCCTACAAGGGCAGAAACCAAGTAGAACTACTTCAGGTTAAGGCGGGGAAAAAATATACTTCTGATAATTGGCTGACTTTTGTACAAGCTATGACAGCCCACAGGAAGCTAGTAAACGCCAAGGGATGCGGGGTACATTTGAGAACATTCGCGAAAGATATGGAGTTCAACAAAGTTACGAATAAAAGCGAGGCGGTAAGTCGGCCCATCTATTTTGTGGTGTTTAATGAGGATCTACTGGAGAAGGTGCCGGCATGACTTTCGGGCAATTAGCTACAAAGTTGGGCATACATCTTTTAGATTTGATTCCTGATGAAGATGTTGCCGCTAGCCTTCGGGACGTTCCTATTTTTAGGTGCGGTCTGTTGCAGGATGTTATTGACGACGGCTACCTGACTTCTAAGCTTGAGTTTGTAAAACCGTATGAAATGGTAGAATTTGTTCACTATGAAGGAAGCAATTAGAGAATATTTATCTAAAATAGGCGCGAAAGGCGGTAGAAAATCAAGGCGCACGCTGTCTCCCGAGCAAGCTCGGGAAATGGTGCGCCTACGTGTGGTTAAAGCTAAAAACAAGGAAAAAAATCTTCAATAATTAACGCATTTGAAATTATTTACCGCCCTTTTAGTAGCGAGGGGGTGGGGTGTATGTTTCGATTTCTGTTTATTTGGTGCTATACTTTCCCCAATGCAATTCAATCCGGACGATAAGGCTGTCAGTTTAATAGGCGACATCGATTTTCTGTTATTTGGCAGCAGTGCCACGCTTAACGCTGATTACTCTTTGACTGATCGTACCCGGAATGTTAACATCGCGTGGGATGAGGCCGTCTCAATTCTCTATAAAGCAGATCAGAACCATAAATGGGACGACACAACTAACCCGGACATCCCCCTCGCGACATTAAGCCTAACGGCGAACCAAGATCATTACACTTTGTTGGAGTCTGCTCTCGTTATTCATCGTGTTAGGGTAAAGAATAGACAGGGGAAGTGGATCACACTAACCCCGAAACTTAGGCGGGAATTATCTGACACCGATCTGGCAGCTACCGGCACGCCCTCGACATATTACAAGGTGGGCGGTGTCGTCTTTCCGGTTCCTGTTCCGGATTATGGTGTTGCGGACGGTGTTGAGATCGAATTTCAAAGAGGTGCTAACCATTTTACTACATCATCCACATCGGCCGAGCCGGGATTCAACGCACAATTTCACCAATACCTATCAGTTAGCGCGGCTTTGCGGTATGCTGTAGCCAACGGAATGGCCGAAAAGGTCAAGACCTTATCAGAGCAAAGAATGGCTATCGCCGACGCTATGCGAGAACACTATCAATTACGCTCTCCGGATGAGAGGCCTAAATTAAAATTAAAGAGGCGACAGGCCCGCAGTTATGGCCTCTAAAGAATAGGAAGGAATTATGCCACAAAGTCGAAATACACAAGGTAACACGCTATACAAAAGAATTGAAACTGAAATCGGAAACTATAGATCCAAATCAGTGGAATTATCGGAAGGTGTTCATTTTAGTCAACACCGGACTATTAAGCGTATCTATAAGTTTAAGAATAGGGATCTGTCCGGGTCAAAGCTTAATGAGGATTTATCATATAATTACTATTACGACATCATCCTTCCCCGGGCAAACTCGGAAACCAAGAACATTCGATTTGATACAAAGCACATACTTGTATTCTCTCGGAACCCTATAAAAGACTTTGCCGCGGCATTTGTATCCAATGCAGTGCTTAAAGATTGGATGGCTGAGAACGGCGAGGGCATGAAGCTTAAGTCAGCGGTCGAAGAATACACAGCAAACGGGAATATCGGCTTTAAGCGCGTTAGCGGTGGTTATGAGCTCGTCGACCCTTTGAATACGTATATCACAAACCAGCTTGCGGAAACTGTTGACGATACGGCGATCCTTGAACGTCATGTAATGACCGCCTCGCAATTGAAAGCTATGTCCGCATGGGATCAAGCTGTGGCCGATACAGTTATCGCTAACTTAAGTAACAAGTCATTCAAAGCAACGGAGAATACAACTTCCATATCATCAACCACAAAGAGGTATGAGATCTTTGAGTATTCCGGAGAAGTCTCCGAGGCCGAATATAATCAAATTACAGGTATGTCCGGCGGCGATAGCAATAAATACTTTTTGGCAAAGGTTGTTATTGCGGGGCTTCGGGATAATGGAACGGGCACGAAACATATTCTATTTGTCGAAAGGATAGACAGTAAGCTGTCCGACTATTATATTTATGCTCATCGCGGTAAGTATGAGGGAAGATTTTGGCGTGTTGGAATGTACGAGTTATTATTCGATCACCAGATCAGAGCCAATGAAATAGGGAACCAATTAGCAAGGGGCTTGGATTGGGCTTCGAAGGTCGTGTTTAGAAGTAGCAGTGCCCGGATTATGCAGAACATAAGAGCCGACATTGACAACGGTGATGTAATCATTTCAGATGATTTAGCACAAGTTGATACTCGTATGAGCGGGCTAGATCAACTTATTGCAGATTGGAACCGATTAATGGAAGATGCCGACAGGCTCTCAAACTCTTTTGAAATCGTACGTGGCGAAACTATGCCTAGCGGCACACCATTTAGGCTGGGGGCTTTAATGGATCGGAACGCCGGCATGATGTTCGTATTGTTAAGGCAAAAGATTACGCTACCTTATAAGCGGGTATTCCGGGAATGGATATTGCCGAAACTTGTTAAGGAATTAAGCGGCGAAGATATTTTTACACTAGTGGGCGAAATAGAGATACTGGAACAGTTAAGAGAAATAATGGTAGATCAGTGGTATATGAATAATTTGGTTAAGATAGGACCACATACTCAAGAAGTAGCAGATGCTATCAAGGCAGTGAAGATAGACGAATTAAGCGAGATTGACCCGATTATCGAGAATTCAAAGGAGATTTGGAAAGGTGTGTTGCCTAGGCTCTATGTTACTATTACCGGCGAAAATTCTGATATTGCAGATCAAGTGACTGATCTAATTACTCTAGTAGGTTTAGAAGAAGATCCAATGCGAAGGGCGTGGTTATTGGATCAAATATACCGTGTCAGAAATATACCGATCCCGCCTAAGATTGAACAACCAACTCCAGTAGTAAGTGAGGCAGGAAAACCCGCCGCTTCTTCAGCCTCCCCAGTTAGAACGGGTCAGCAGCCCCCAATAGAATAATGCCAGCCGATATTGATTTTAGAATTATAATAGACGGGATCAACAAAGGGCTAGCGCCGCTTGCACATATAGATACTGAAACTTATATAGGTGATGTTGGACACGCCTCGGAAATGAAAGCAGATATTATTTCACTGCCCGGATTTCTTACACAATCTCCCGCGCTAGTAGACTTAACAAACGGCGATCAAGAAGGTGCTGTTAGTGAGTTAATACGTTTTATCTTAGAGCAGCCGACAAATGCTGCGGGTACTTTGACTTATGCCATAGGAGCAACAAAGCTTTTTGAATTAAATGCCACTACTGTTATTGAGGGCGGGGATCCAGTATGGCCACAGGCCGTTACAAATATGACTGAGGGTGAATCTTTAGTTAGACTTAGTAACAAACTGTACGGTTTTTTTAATAAGGCTGCTGGCGGCGATATTCTTCAAATGGATTTAACTACTAAGATTATTGATCATACTTGGGGAAGTGTTGCAGATGCGGCTTTGGAGAAAGCTCCGCATCCTGTAGCTGTAAAAGAGGATGTTATGGTTTTTGGTAACGGGCAGTATTTAGGCGTGTACATCGAAGGTCTAGCGACGCTAAACGTACAACAACTTGATTTTGGAAGTGGGGCCGAAGTAGCAGACGTGCTTTTTCACTCAAATTATTGGTGGATAGCTGTTAATTATGGGGATCGAAAGAGTCAGATGTTTATGTACGATGGTTCTGCGTTATCAAATATACTTCTTGACGAAACCGGAATGGGTATGCAAAAGATAGGTTTTCTTTATGTTTACAACGGTGTTATTTATGTAACTTATACAGACACGACATCTGGAGGTTATACCATTGGTTATTTATCGGGACGTGTTATTAAATCTCTCAGATACTTCTCGGGATCTTTACCAACACACAGACAAAAGACTTTATACAAAAATACAATAATCTTTATTTCGAGCACAGATGTTTGGAGTTTTGGGGCCTCTGTAGAACAACTGCCAGCACAAATAAGTAAGTTAGCTGATGGTGGGCACGCAATTATAGGCGGCCTAGCGGCGCCTTTCGGTACGCCTTTGGTAGCTTCTTCTGATGGCGGGGATAATCACAGACTTGCGAAGTTTAGTGGATATTCTACAGATTCAGAATGGAAAAGTCTTTTTATAGATATTAGTACCGATAGGCGTTTGGGGAAGATACATACAGTAATTGTATCTACAAAGCCTTTGGTTGGTGACGCAAAAGCAACAATACAGATTGAGGGAAATCAGGGGCAAGAAGCGGCTAAACCAACTACGGCACTTGAGATAACTGGGGTAAATAAAACTAGACATTTGTTCAGATCAATAGGATTACCTTCTGTTGAGGATGTGCGGGTGTTGCTTAGTTATTCTACAGGAGACGCAACAGATACTTGTCCAATTAGAAAAGTCGTTTTACTGGGAAATTTTATTGAGAACTAAAGATGCCAACAAAAAAGATAAAAGATTTATCGCCAAAAATGCGTGTGCCAACGCTTGCGGATGAGTTACATTTTCCTTCTTCTTTTCAAGACCAAACTGCTCAAATTCTAGGAGGACTTCAAGCCGGTTCTAGCGAGTTAAGACACGGAAAGATTAGAATACAAGGTGTTGCTGAACGTATGCTTTTTGGAGATGTTGTAGATTATGACGAAGGTATTGGCGTTTTTGTTGGTTTACACGATGACGTATATAAGTTTAGAGCAGGAGATCCCGAAGGAACGCAAATAGCATGGGATGGGGGCGGTTTAAGTATTGGTGGGTTCTTAGAAGAAGGGGAGGCTGCCGCGGATGTAAATTCCAACGTAACGACAATAACAGGTGCAAAGATAACTACAGGCACTGTAGCCCTTGGAAAATTAGATTTTGTACCTCTTAGTTCTTCCGGTGCTACAGGAGCAGTAATCGCAACGATTAACGCTTCTGCTGAAGGTATTAGAATAGCAGCAGATAATATTACGATAAGTGGTTCTACAACTTTTACAGCGGGGTATGATCCAACAGGTTATGAGGATGCTGCGGGAGTTACTACGATTATTGGGAATACTATCACTACGGGTTTCGTGGATGCTTTGGGCGTTACCGCCAAGTATGTAGTTGCTAGTATTGCTATGTCTGCCCCGACTATTACAGGTGGAACTATTATAGGTACTACTATTAAAACGAGGGCATCTGGGGCTCGGGTGGAATTAGCCGCCGCTGCGGCAACTATAAAGTTTTTTGATGCGGGAAATGATCGGGTGTTTGAAATAGATGAAGATACTTATGCGTCTATTCCAGTTGTAAGAGTAGCTTCTTATGATAATAGAGGACTCTGGCTAGATTCTGATGATGATATTTATATTACGGCAGACGTAGATTTATATCTTGGTGTTGGAACTGGGAGCATCGCCATCGCTGACGATACATATATGGGCGGTAATTTGGACATGAACGCCCACACTATTAGTGAGGTTGGTTTTCTGTCTATGGGCGGTAATTTGGACATGAATAATCATAATATTTCTGAGATTGCTACTGCAACAATGACAAACTGTCATGCTACAGTTGGGATTTTTTACAATGCAATTCAAGTTGATGATATTTATGATGAGGGACAGGGACATATTGAAATACATGATGGGCTTTATATTTCTGATGATATGACAATTGATGATGGAGTTTGGATAGGGGGGGATTTAACTGTTGTTGGATCTAAAGATTTTCTTATCCCTCATCCCGACAAGTCAAATAGATTATTGAAATATTCCTGTATAGAGTCTCCTGAAGTGGCAGTTTCTTATAGAGGGATATTAGAATTAACAACAGAAGTTGAATTTATACCAGTGCCGAAACACTTTGAATTGGTAACAGAACCCCATGGTTTGATAACTGTGCAAATTACGCCTATAGGAGAGAATACTGTTTATGTTATAGATACGCCAACTAATGCTGGATTTAATGTAAAAGGTATACCGGGTACTAAAGTAATGTTTGAAATAACTGCTATTCGTAAAGGTTTTCTAAATAATGAAGTAGAAATAGATTTGGGAAAGAACATAAAATCACCTTTTGGAAAGCAACATTTAAAAAGAATGAAAATGAAGGAAATAAGTACGAAAAAGAAAAAATAAAGATATTAGAAGATTATATGGTTAAATAGAGATACAATAAAAAATATGCCAACACAAGTAACCGTAAAGTCAGGTGACACGCTCTCACAAATAGCACAGGATTATGGCATTGATATGGGCAGCATCTCAGGCTATCGTTCAGGAGACCCTAATTTGATTTTCCCCGGAGAGGTTTTAACTCTTTCCGATGTGGGAACTTCAATAGCCGCAGAAAATATCAGGCCATCAACAGGAGTTGATTTACCAGCACAAGGAGCGCAGGAGGCTCGTGGTACAAGTTCATTATTTGGGGATCAGGATTCAGTAACTAGCCAAGTAGATAGATACCGTAAGGAAATAGAGGGCGTTATTGGCGGTAGGTTGGGCGATGTTACTGCACGATTGGATGAGTTGCGTAAAAAGGAACAAGAGACTCTAGGCCAAGTCGAAATGTTAACACAACCTTTTAGAGAGGAATTGGAAACTGCTGAAAGAGAGAGATTGTATATTAATGAAAATTTCGAGGCTAATCAACAATTAATAAATGAATTAGACTCATTATTAACTGAGGGAAATCGTCTTATTGAGCAACAGCGAGAAGTAACAGGGCTGGCGGCAATTAGAAATCCAAGAATACAACAAACAATGAATGATGTAGCCGCAAGGGCGGGCGTTATTGAGGCAGTCATAAATGCTAGAAATGGACAAATAGCTGTCGCAGAAAACTTAATTGATCGTACTGTAATGGCTATCGCAGCAGATAGAAACGATCAACTTACTTATTATGAGACTGTATTAAATCTTAATAATCGTGACATAATATCTTTAGATAAGGAAGCTCAGAAATTAGCGGACTTCCAAGTTTCTTTGATTGAAAGGGATTTGAAAAGAGCTGAGGATACTGCTGATGAAATTAAGAAGAATTTAGCAGACCCAGCAAAAGCTGCGTTAATGGGGGAGGCGGGAGTATCCTTGAACGATAGTATCGAGGAAATAAATGCCAAACTAACAAAGGCACAACATAATAGAGATATTCGGAAATTTTCAAATGACATATCTTTAGCTGGTGGAACCTCTGTTGTGGATCCTTCCACAGTACCGGCGGATCAATTGGTTACTTATACGGATGCTGTTGGTAAAAAGCATTATTATAAATTACCTAGAGATACTACGGGAGATTCTGGAGCTATTATTTCTGCCGAAGATCCAAGAGTTCAGGCATGGGCTATGGCAATCAGAAATGGTGCTGCTACTTTGGCCCAAGTTCCCGCTAGTCTAAAAACCTCTGTAGCTGCGGCTATTGGTGGCGAAGATGCTGGTGGTTTGGACATGACTTTTGAGCAATATTTGGATGCTGCGCAAGAAACTGCACAAATGACATTTGTTCCAGATGTGCGAGATGAGTTAAAAGTGCAATATGATAGATTATCAGCGCAGGCTAAAGAGGCGAAAGGTAGTCAAGAGATCCAAGATTGGGTTACTGCCATTAATTTGGGATATGCCACTGTAGCTCAAGTGCCTGAGGAAATAAGGCCACAAGTGCTAAGAGCAATATCCGTGAGCGCGGAGTAATATGTCAGTACCAAGACATGAAGATATACTTAAGACAATTCAAAGTAATCCTAGTAGGTTTGGTGTTACTACCGGTATTGATTTAGATTTGGGAGTTTCTAAACTCAAACCTAGTGGACTTCCTTCTAATGAAGCTATATTTAATACAATTAATGCTAATCCTTCCAAGTACGGTATCACTGGGAAAGTAACTTTACCAAGTATTGCGCGATCTCCCGCATTAGAGGTTGAAACTCCTAAAGAAAAATTAGGATTTTTTGGTAGTTTGAAAAATATTGTCTCAGATATTTTTACAGGCTTTAAGAAGTTAGCTCCTAGAGCGACAGTCACGGCATCTAATCTCATAACTTCAACAGTTGATTTTGCTGCGGATATTCTTGCTTATCGTATTGAACAAGATATTAGAGATCCGTTAATAATGCGCGCGGGTAAAAACCAACCTCAAGCGATTCGTGATTTGTATACGCCTGAAAAAAATAAAGAGATTGGGGATAAATGGGCCAACTTTTACGAAACCACTGTTGGTAAAACGACAGAAGGTATGAAAAGATTCGCACAAAGTTTATGGGAAAGGGAGGATGTTCGACCAAGTGATGAGTGGGTTAGTTCGTCGACAATAGAGAAATATACTAAACCCACGCTTCTTTTTGAAACTATATTTTATGCGGGTCCGGGTGTTATAGCGTCAATGGGGGCATTTGCTTTAAATCCGGCTCTTGGTTACGCTGTTTCTGCTGGTTCAACCGCAGACTCTATCAGTACCGCTGCCCAAGAGGCGGGTGTGCCAAAAGGTAAAGCAATGAATTTAGGTCTTGGAACTGGTTTACTAGTAGGTCTTGTAGATAAATGGGTTCCTGATGAGTTGTTTGGTCCGCAACAAAAGGGCAAGTTTGTATCCGGATTTACTAAACGTGTTGTTGTTAAGACAGCGTTGAAAGAGTTCGGAACGGAAATAGTTCAAGAGGATATTGAAATAGCTGTAGAAAGTACTTTTAGAGAGGATCTAGGGATGGATGAGATAGCCGCTAGAAACGCTATGGCGGGTCTTGGGGGTTTGCTGGGCGGTGCCGGCGGGCAAATTACTGTTAATTTTGCTAATCAGATTAAACAAGGGAATATAGGAAATATAACGTCTGCCGATATAAAAGCTGTAGAGACAAAAGCAAAAATGGAGGTAGGGGAAGAAGTTGTCGGGGAGGCAAAGATACTAGAACCCGCAGTAGTTGAGATACCTGAAAGGTTAAAAGAAATAGCTAGGGAAAAGGATGCTCATAAATTAGTTTCTGCTGAAGATTTTGCTGTGTTTCGTTTTGGAACTGATCCAGATTCTCAAATAGGTATTATTGATGCCGATAGAATTGTTCCGAGGGATCCTGTTGATGTTGAAAGTGAGGCTTTTGTAAATTTGGAAGCCGATATAAAGGCAGTTGGTATTAAAGAGCCTGTTGTTGTAAATGTTTTGGAAGATAAGACTATAGAGACTACGGA
>Ga0207997_1001591_pt1 | contig 11642 bp, 22 predicted proteins | sample AntAceMetag02UKN_FD_184777 | JGI IMG/M metagenome (GOLD analysis project Ga0207997, IMG submission 184777) | Saline lake microbial communities from Ace Lake, Antarctica - Antarctic Ace Lake Metagenome 02UKN (SPAdes) (version 2) | ecosystem: Environmental > Aquatic > Non-marine Saline and...
TCACAAAGTGATGATATATATGCTATAGGGGGTTATACTGGAATAATTACAGATGTTAATGTAACTTTAGTTTTCCCTGAAGACAATAATACAATTTCCAGCCACGATTTAACTTATAATGTAACTGTTGGTATGGATAATTGCACTCTTTGGATTAATGATAGCGGAACTTTCAGAAGGAATCAAACAAATTTAACAGACCATATTACCCCTAACTTCAATCATACTTTTGAAGCAGATGAATTTCCTGAAAGTAATTATATATGGAATGTTCAATGTTATAATGGAAGCGATGAATATTGGGGTGCAACTAATTATACCTTTGCAGTAGATGTTACACCACCAACTATAACTTTTGAATCAAACAACTTTTTCAATGTAAATAATCTAACAACTATTAATGGTTACTTAACAAATGCAACTTTGAATGTAACTTTCTTTGATTTAAACTTAGACCAAATCTTAGTCAATATAAGTAATTCTTCCAATGATGTTATCTTTTTAAATAATAGCTTAAATCTTGCTGCAAGTACTGCTACTGTTGGTAAAATATTAAACATATCTCAATTAGGGGTAGGAACTTATGTTGTAAGATTAGGTGCAGGGGATAGCCATACACAACAAAGTATTAATCCCTATGATACTAAAAAAGGGTTTACTTATGTTGAATATGATACTAAAGAAGATATAAAAATTAGAGTTACATCTTCTGAAAGTTTATTGAGTGTTAGGGATATTGAAACAACTAAACTTAGAGATAGATACATTTTTGATTTCGAGTTTTGGAATGCAAAGACAGACACAACATTTAGATTAACAAGTGATGCAAAGTTATATTATTTAAAGGATAGCGATTATAATGGACATTTTGTAACTTACTCTAAAACAGGATTTGGAGGTAACTGGATTGACTTTAATAGTGTAGGTTTAACCAATAAGAACTATCAAATAACTAAAGTAAATGATTACAACTATGACATTAAAATCATAAATGTTAATCAAAAGAAGTTTAACTTTGAATCTATAGGTGGGTTAAATACAATAGAAGCAGATTACCAATTCGAACTAACTGGTGTATTCAATGTATCTGCTTATGATTCTATTTCAAACCAATCTTTAGCATTTACTTCATTATTGAATGGAACTACATTACACTCAAATAACTATGGCCCTGGAAACCAAACTCAGTATATTAATCTTACTTCAGGAACACATACTTTAGTTATAAATGTTTCAGGATATGATGTTCTTACAACCACAATAAACATAACTCAACAGTATCAGAACACTACTTTTAATATGTATCAAACTAATACAATTGACGATTGTACTACTTTTTCACAGAAAATCATCACGTTTGTAGGCAAAGACGAGAAAAGTACAGATAGAGATGTGAATATGACTTTAGATATAACTGTTTTCCATAGTTTATTTATAAATTCATCAATAACTAATAATTTATCCTTTGAGTTCAAGGATGGATTTAATTATAGTATTTGCACAAATACAAACCAGACTTTCTTATTGGATGCTATAATGGAATATGGTGATGGAACAGAATATACATATAAAAAATATTATCTTAATAATTATATTGCCAATAGCAGCATAACCAATATTGTAAACCTTTACCATCTTAATAATTCTAAAGCAAGTGAAATAACATTTACAGTATTCGATTCTACTACAGGAGATAAAGTAAGCGAAGCATACATAAAAATATTGAGATACTATCCAGGAGAGAATGTATATAAAATAGTAGAGATAGCAAAGACAGATGAATTAGGACAATCTCTAGGGAAAATGGTTTTAGCTGATGTTTTCTATAAGTTTATAATAGAAGTCCCTGCTGGAACAGTTAAATTAAGTACAAGTGTATTAAGGGTATTAAGTTTAACCAGAAGTTTTGGAATATCGTTTGTAACAGATGTTTTAGATACTTGGGATAAGATACATGATGTTTCTTATTCCACTACTTGTACTAAAGGAACTAAGACTTGCAGGGTTACTTGGAGTGATTCTTCAAATACAGTAAAAGAGGTTACATTAGAGGTATGGAGAATAACAGGATTGGCAGACCAAATGCTTTTCTCCCAAACAACAGTAGCAGCAGCAGGGACTATCTTTTATGCCGTTGTTGAGGATACCACTGGGAATACTTATGAAGCAAGAGCATTCGCAAAAAGTAATCCTAATTGGGGTTTTGGAAGAGCAAGATTCTCTGATCCAGACAGTCCTTTCTTTACAGATCCAACTCATAGAATTGCTAGTTTATTTCCTCTGTTTTTGTTAGTCCTGTGCATAACTTTCGCACTTATTGATTGGGGCACAGTGGGAATTGTTGTGGGTTCTTTGATTGGGCTAATCTTAGGAAGTATCATAGGGGTGCTCCCGATTGATCCATTCTACATAATCTCATTCGTACTTTTAGCTGTGATATTAATATATCGGTTGAGTAAATAAAATGGAGAAGAATAAATGAAATTACAAAACTTATTGATTGGCTTGGGTATTTTTTCTCTCTTTACTATAATCATATTCAGTGCGATAGATACTAACAATTCAAAAGGAATTTATAGCGAAAACTACCTAAACATAACGCATGATTCCAATACAAGCAGAGCAATTTCAAATATATCCACTGTTGGAAAAACAACAGATAGTGATTATTCCTCTATGAAAGATGATGTCAGGGGAACAAATGTAACTAATTTTGAAAGTGGTGACCTAACAGAAGCAAGCTTTTATAAATCTGCGTGGAGAGTATTAAAAAGTATTCCTAAAGCATACAAACCAATAGCTAATGTATTAAGGATGTCAAGAACACAGTTTGGAATACCAGAAGAGTTTACTACATGGGCAATGTCAGCAATAATAATAATTGTTAGTTTAATAATTATAGCAGCATTTTTGAGGAATAAATTGCAGAGTTAAAATGATAAAACAAAATAACCAAGGAGGTAAATAAAATTTCATACGTTTACTATAATTTAACTAATCTTACAACTAGTGGAAATAATACAACTATATTAACATTCATAGAAGGAACTAATAATTTATTAAATGGAGTTCCAGCTTTATTAATGCTAATAGCAATCTATATAGTATTATTTTTAGCTCTAACTGGAAAAGGAATTAATCCTTACAAAGTATTTGCATCTTCCAGCTTTGCTATGTTGATTTTAACTATTATTTTATATCCTACTGGCTTAATATCTGGTTTTACATTAATTATATTTTCAGTTTTATTTCCAGTTTCTGTATTCATCCTTTGGGTATGGGGCGGAACAAGTACTTAGCGTTAGCTCTAATATCCCACCATTGGCGTTAAAGCTTATATATCTACTATATTTTAACCTATATAAAATACATGGAGGTGTATAAAAGAAAATGAAATTATTAAAGAAAGGTCAAGTAGGAGGTTTGCAAGGATTTATATTATCCATTGTAACCGTAGCAATTGTTCTAGCAATAGGATTGATTGTATTAAACGAACTTAGTGATGCCGCAACATCTGATGGAACATCTAGTGGAACAGCAACAAATGCATCAGCAGCAACAGATACGATTATAACGAAACTAGCAACCGTGCCAACATGGATCGGAATAATCATCATAGTTGCTTTGGCTTTCATAGTGCTTAGCTTCTTCATTGGAGGAAGGCAATAAAAATGAAACTGCTAAAGAAAGGTCAAGTTGGAGGCTTACAAGGCTTCATCCTTTCCATAGTAACTGTAGCAATAGTTCTAGCAATAGGATTAGTTGTGTTGCAAGAATTAAAAGATGCATCAACATCTGATGGAACATCTAGTGGAACAGCAACAGCAGCAACAAACGCAACAGCAACAATCATAACCAAGCTAGCAACAGTTCCAACATGGATAGGCATAATCATCATAGTTGCTTTGGCATTTATTGTGCTTAGTTTCTTCATTGGAAAGAAGCAGTAAAATGAAACTACTTAAAAAAGCACAAGTGGGGGGCCTACAAGGCTTCATCCTTTCCATAGTAACTGTAGCAATTGTGTTAGCTGTTGGATTGATTGTGTTAAATGAACTACAAGATGCTGGGGCAGTTAATACTGGTGGAAGTTGTAATATGACAGTAGATTCTGCAACAAGAAATGCAACCGATTGTGGTGCAGCATATAACGCAACACAAACAATAATAACAAAGATGGCTACAGTACCAACATGGATAGGTATAATAATTATTGTGGCATTAGCCTTTATTGTACTTAGCTTCTTCATTGGTAAACGACAATAAATTGCTAAAAACTATTTTTTGGGGTTCATACCCCACCTTTTATTATTTTTAATACTCATAAGTATCACCTATAGTGTCTGGGTTGCCTAACTCCTTATGGGGTTAGGCTTCTTATTAAAACAGTAATAGTGCGGTAGTATATTTCTTCAAGCCATTATAGTGTGGTATAATTTGTTACTACTTCTTAGTTTTTTTAACAACATTTAAATAGTTATTATCTGATAATATAATTAAACAAAAAGAGGTGATATAAATGGTATGGTTCAAAAAAGGTTGGATGAAATGGGAGAAATATAAATCTAGAATAACTTTCCTTGATTTGTTCAGATTCCAACAGAATTGTAGGAAACAAAACATTAATAGTCTTTCCTCAGAAGAATTGGTGGGTGGTTCAAATTAACATAACAATATCAACAGTATTATACGCATTATCAGTAACCTTATTCTTTTGGGCTGGATATATGATGCGACCTATTGTTGATAAAACTTTAAAAAAAAGAGGTTTAAATGAAGACAAAGAAATCATCCATCTTGATTAAGAACCCAGTTAAGCATGAAGAATATATGCTTAAAAGGAAAATAAATATTCAGAAGTTAGAGAGTGAATACAAGGAGGTTAAAAAATGAGTGAAGAAGATAAACTAAATGATCTACAAATGCAGATTAATACTTTGAAAGCAGAGTTTGAAAGGCTAAATGGCATTATAATAATCCTGCATAAAAGAATTAATAAGCTACAGAGTGTGATGTTATGATGATGATTAAGCAGTTAGATACTAAATGTAGATTAACTAACAAAAACATTATAATACACGCTGGACAATGGTGTGGTTTTGGTAATGATGAATATGAGGTGGGACAAGATGGAATGTTGCATAAAGGGTTGCAAAAGAAGGGCAACTGAAACTTGGTTGGTGTGTAAAGTTCCTTTCCATTATTGTAAGAAGCATGAGAAGATTCCAATACACCATGAAAGGATTATCCATAAGTGGAAGATTTATAAAATAGAAAATGTGTAATGGAGTATATAAAACTTTATATATTAGCTCATATTAAAAATATATTAATAACATACGGAGGTTTTAACTATGGTAATGGTAGATGTGGATGAAGGATTATATGCTTCTGTTAAAAAAGTTATTGAAAAAGATAGAGTTGAATACCCTACACTTCAAAACTTTGTTAATAAAGCGATTAGAGATAAAATAAAAAAATTAAGTAAATAAAAAAAAGAGGTGATCAATATGTGCTGGACGGAAATAATGCAGTGTTCTAAAGAAGATATTAAAAGGAAGATTGATTTTGTGCATAGAGAAGATGAGAAGAAAAAAGAAATTTAAATATGAAGAAGATATTACAATCCTAAGAAAAGGAAAAGTTAGGAGATTAAAAACACCCTATACTCCAGAACAAGCAAGGAGATTTAGGGATGGAGGGGAATGAAATGGGGAATAAATATTATGAAACTAAATGGAATGGATTAACTAATGAAGAATCATATAGTTTATCAAAGAAATTAGAAAACAAATTGGCTGATTTCTTAATTAATGAATGTAATTTTTTACAAGTAATTCCAACTAGAGATTCTATAGTAACTATAGCTAAAGAAAGTGGTTTGGTTCTTCCAGATTTAATGGGAATACATAAAAGTAAAATAGAATACTTTATAGAACTAAAAGCTAAAAATAGAAGGATGGTTTTTAATGATAATGGATTTGATTATGATAAAGCAGAAGCGTATCTTAAAGTTCAAAATGTATTTAATAAAAAAGTTTTAATTGTATTTTTAGATGATGAAAAAGAATGGAAACAAAAGTATCCTTATGTTAATTCTTGGTTTAAAAATATAAATGGAATCTGTACTTATTATGGAAATTGGATAGATACTCTTCATTATACCACTCCAGAAAATCCTATAACCATAACTGAATCAAGGGGAAAAAGAATAAAATGTTTTCCTCTTGCTAATATGAAAAAGATTAAAGATATATTTACTGAAAGACAAACAAAGTTAGATTTTGGAGGAATAATAAGATGAATGAATTAATTAAATGGAATAAAGCAAGACAAGCAATAATAGAAGCTAAAACTGTAGATGAAGTTAAATCTATTAAAGATAAGGCAGAAGCTATGAGGGCGTATGCTAAACAAGTTGGAGAAAGTTTAGAAGTTCAAAATGATATCTGTGAAATTAAATTAAGAGCAGAAAGAAAAATGGGTGAGATGTTAAAAGATATGCCTAAACAATATGGAAGCAGAGGTTATGGTAAGAAAGTGAAGTTACAAGATGTTACTCCACTTAAAGATATGGGTATAGAAAAACATGAATCCTCGCGTTACCAAAAAATAGCAGAACTACCAGAAAAGAAATTTGAAGAGATTATAAAAGAAACAAAACAAGAAGAAAAAGAATTAACAGAAGCATTAATGTTAAATACTGCTAAAAAGATTGATAGGGAAATAAAAATAGGGGAGCAAGAAAAAGGCATTAAAGATGGTAGTATAGAATTACCTAAGGGAAAATATGAAGTTATTGTAATTGATCCACCATGGAACTATGGGAGAAAATATGATCCTAATGGGAGTAGAGTGGCAAACCCCTATCCAGAAATGAGTTTAGAGAAATTAGAAAACTTAAATTTGCCTTCTTCTAAAGATTGTTTCCTATGGCTATGGACAACTCACCAATTCATTTGGGATGCTAAAGAACTATTACAGAAATGGGGATTTGAATATAAGGCAATAATGGTATGGGACAAGGAAAAGATGGGGATGGGTTCTTGGTTACGAATGCAATGTGAATTCTGTTTATTAGGTGTTAAAGGAAATCCAATTTTAAAAGGAAAAGATATTAGAGATATTATTAGAGAATCAAGAACTTCACATTCTACCAAACCAGAAAAATTATATGAACTAATTAATATAAATTGTATAGGCAGAAAGTTAGATTACTTTGCTAGAAAGAAAAGAGAAGGTTGGGATGTTTATGGTGATGAAATAAAAAATGACTGAAGAAGAACTCTGCGAAGTAGATGTAGAAAATAATAACTTGCCTTTTGTAGCAGTTCTCAATAAAGACAAATCTACAAAGGAAGTCAAGGAAGTTTCTACAGATTATGAACTTGAAGGCAACGAAGTATTTACAACAAAAGAAAAATATGAAATAGATCAAAAGAAAAATATAGGTAAAACATTTGATGATGCAGTAGATGATGTTAAAGCAGAACAGTTAAATAAAATAAAGAAATTTATTAAAATTGATAATTTTATAGATAATGTAGAACAATTCTGGAGTGTTCAACCGTTCTTTTACGATCAATCTGGAATCTTTTGGTTCTGGAAAGAAAATAAATATGTTCAGACTGACGATGTTGATGTAATGAATATGCTTGATGATACACTTGGGTTTATGGGACAAACTGTTAATTCAAGACTAAAATCACACTATATGGAAGCTTTCAAAAGAATAGGTAGGAAACATATTCCTCAGGATGCACCGAGTAAATGGATTCAGTTTAAAAATATAGCTTTTTCAATAGAATCTGGAAAGAGTTATAAAGTAGAACCCAACTTCTTCTTCACCAATCCAATCCCTTTTGAAATTGGTAAGACCAGCGAAACTCCCACCATTGATAAATTATTTACAGAATGGGTTGGAGAGAAATATAAAGAAACATTATATGAACTTATTGCTTATTGTTGTTATATTGATTACCCCATTCAACTACTATTCTGTTTAGTTGGTTCTGGTAGGAATGGGAAAGGTTGCTTTTTAAAAATTTTAGATACGTTCTTAGGAGATGATAATGTTACAAGTACAAGTTTAGATTTAATAAGTGGTAACAATAAAAGTAGATTTGAGAGTTTCAGATTATATAAGAAATTGGTTGCTTTGGTTGGGGAAACAAACTTTGGGTTACTTACAAGCACATCATTATTAAAACAATTAACTGGTGGAGATAAGATAGGATTTGAAAAGAAAGGTAAGGATCCATTTAGTGCTTTTAATTACGCTAAGATTATAATTGCATCAAATTCTTTACCAACAACCCAAGATACTTCTGATGGATTCTTTAGAAGGTGGATGATTATAGATTTTGCTAATGAGTTTCCAGAAGGAAAAGATATAACTAAAACTGTTCCAATTGAAGAATATTCTTGTTTGGCAAAAAGGGTAATTGATATATTACCTAAACTTCTTGAAAAGGGTTCTTTTACCAATCAGGGGGGTATTGAAGAAAGAAAATTAAGATATACTTTATCTTCAAATCCTTTACCTTTATTTATTGAGAGATGTTGTGATAAGGGTGATGATGCTTATGTTTCATATAATGAGCTTTATACAGCTTACATTAAGATATTGAGGGTATTAAAAAAGCGTAGAGTTAGTAGAAAGGAGTTTAAAGCTTCTTTAGAGGATGAGGGGCTTTGGATAGAGAAAACATCACATTTAATCAATGATGAATGGAAAACATTGTTAAATATTGAGGGTTTAAGTATAAACCTTACGAATTTTGCCTTTTTCACCAATAATCCCTACTCGTTTTTCAACCTAAGGAGTGGAGTAGGAAAAGTGGTGAAAAAGGCAGAAAAAGAAATCAAACAAGACACCTTAATTGAATGTGAAGAACTAATTGGAGATTACCAGGGCCATTGTAAGACATGTGGTTCAGTACCATGTCGTTATTACGGTTTGGGGCATTATTTCTGCTCAAAAGATTGCTTTGGGCAGTATGAGGCACAGAAATGAATAAAGTATTGAATATGACGCTTAAAATGCGTTAGGAGGCAAATAAAAATGGTAACAACACAACAACAAGCATATATCCAAGCAGATATAGATGAATACAAGAAAAGAATAGTTAGATTGGAAGGAAACATCACACAATGGGGGAAAACCATCAGAAAACTCCAGAAAAGGATCAAAGACAAAGAAAAGCACATAAACAAGTTGGAAAGTGAGAAATGAATCTACAACAATTACAAACAACCAATTTAACTAAAGAAGAACTGGATTTAGTAAATGGCACAGACAACTTCACAGAACTTGAAGGCAGACAATTAGATTCAGATTACATTCACTCGAAAAGTGAAGGAGGCAATAAAATGGCAAGTCTAAAGGACGAAGCAATAAAGTATGAGCCCAAGACCACCCTAAACATTGCGGATTTAGATAAAATCCCCCTAAGTTTAGAGCTCAAAGATGGGAGTGGTGAGACAAAGGAAGGTAAGGAATTTACCTATAAGTATGCAGTAATAGATGGTAAAGAGTATAGGGTAGCTGGAACAATAATAGGGGGCATCCAAGCAATCTTAGGAAAGATGCCTAACCTAGAATTTGTGTCAGTTCTAAGAACTGGAACTGGGAGAGATACCAAATACCAAGTGATACCCTATCAAGAACCAACACCACCACTAACAACAGCAGAAGCAATCGCACCTGCACCACAATAAGGCCTTCGGGCTTTATTTTTTTATTTTAAAATGGTAAAAGGATGTTATCTATGCAACGCCCCCTGCAAATCAAAGTTTTGTTCAGGAGGACACAGAAAGTTTTGGAACAGATGGTATAATGAAAACAAACAAAGAAAAAAGGAGGAAAAACAAATCATACTTACCCCCAACGGTAAGGCATAACGCAGAGGTTTAACAAGGGACAGAAACCACTAAATTAATTTCTTAATCTGTCCCCGACCTCTTTTCCTCTGCGTTGTGCATTCAAATCAGGAGGAATAAAATGAAAAGAAAAAAAGCACAACTAAAGAGTAGTGAGAAAAGTGAAAAAAAGTTTTTATAAACGATTATCGAAAGGTTTATATAATAGTGTATACTTACTGTATACAAGGTAAAGATGATAAGGATAAGAAAAACGGTAACAAAGATGGGAAAGGTCAGAAGGATCGTAGAAATCCCAAAAGAATATTATGACGTTGTTAGAGCTGGAGACAAAGTAACAATAATAAAGAAAGAGGTAAAAAAATGACAATTAATTACTGGAAACTAATATCACTAAGTTTGATATTAGGTCTTGTTATTTTTGGTGTAATAGATGTAACAAAAAACTTAAATGAAAAACACCAAACAGATTTACAGAACGCAACAACCCAAGGATATAATCTAGGGTATTATCAAGCTATTACTGAAATTACAGATTATTTTAAAACTAGTTGTGAATTGAGTTTGAATGGTACTATTGATATTGTAAATAAGGAGTGTTTAGAATGAATGAACAACAATTATTATTTTTAATTCAAGTAGCATGTTTTTTAGGTGGAATAGCATTTGGAATTATGTTTGAAAGATATTGGTATAAACCAAAAATACAACAAAGAACAATAAAAGGTATTAAGGAGGAAAAATGAAAATAAAATTAACTGAAAATTCACTTAAAGTAAACAAATTTGAGTGCCAATCTGTAACTATTAATAAATTATCAGAAAATAAATACAAGGGAATTATGTTCAGAGTTAAGGGTTATTTTGAGGAAATATTGGAAGAAGATAAATATGGTAAAAAATATATAAAACAACTTAAAATTAGAAAATCAATTGAATCTAAGAATTTTGAGTATGATGGAATCCCTCCAAAATCTAAGTCACAATTAGCATTTCACGCATCTAATAATAATGGTCAATATATTAATTATTATGATAAATCCGTGAAAGGGTAATAAGATGAAGAAAGCAATGAGTATTGGAAAAGGAATTGCAATAGCAGGTATTTGGATTGGAGTAGGACTTTCTGCCTTGGGTGGTGGGAGTTTTGTTGGAATAGTTGCATTACTTGCTTTTTTTACAACAGTTGCAATTTCATAAAAGAGTCAGAAGGTGAATGAAGAATGAGATTAGCAAAAATTAAATGGGATAAATCAGATGATGGTAAAAAGAATTTGTTGGTAGTTAAACCAACATTATTATGTAGGTTATTAGGGAAAGAGATTATTATATTTGAGAAAAGCATTTATAATAATACCTAATTGTGAGATTGGAGGTACAAGGAAATGAATAATAAAATGTTAGGATTGTTTAACTTAATATTTGTATTGCTTTTTATATTTTTAATGTGGGCAGACCAAGATGTAATTAGAACAAATGCTTTTATGACAATTATATTTCCATCTATGGTACTTTTCAATTATGTAAAGGTAATACAACAAAGTGATAAGGTGTGAATTAGGGCATGGAGGTGCTGAAAATGAGTATGTTTAGAACATGGGATGATAAGGGTACAGATTGGGTGATGGTTTTGTTGGTTAGTATTTTTTTGTTGGTATTCTTAATATTCATACCAATTGGAATCTATGATGAATTGTATATAAAACCAGTGGCAGCTAATAAAGCAAATAATTATTGTATAAGTTTAGGCTTTGACCAATA
>Ga0207997_1001592_pt1 | contig 11639 bp, 6 predicted proteins | sample AntAceMetag02UKN_FD_184777 | JGI IMG/M metagenome (GOLD analysis project Ga0207997, IMG submission 184777) | Saline lake microbial communities from Ace Lake, Antarctica - Antarctic Ace Lake Metagenome 02UKN (SPAdes) (version 2) | ecosystem: Environmental > Aquatic > Non-marine Saline and Alkaline...
ACTCTGATGCCAGAAGCGCAGTTACAGGGACAACATTGCCGGGAAATCTTGTTTTGGGAGATTATGATGTATCTGGTGTTGATAATTTATATGTTGATGATATTTATGGAAATAATGTTACAGAAATTGATGTTTTTGAATCGTTTGATATGAATAGTAATAACCTTAATGGAGTTGATACATTAAGTTTTGATGTTAATACTGGTAGTCCGGGAAGTGCTGGACAAATGCAATATTTTGATTCCGGAGGAGTTCAGAATTTTAGATTAAAAGCTGGAACCTATGTAGGAACTATTGACTTATCAGACATAGTATAAAATTATTTATATAAAATTATGGAAGAAAAACTAAAATATCTTGATACAAAATATACACTAGAAGAAAGGAAAGTATTTTTTATAGAAGAAACAAATAAGAGAATGAATCCATTCAAAGATTTTGATCCAGAAACTTTTGATTTAGGAAAAAATTCTCCAGAATATGAGGTTGGGAAGAGAGCAAGAGTATTGCAATCAGGAGATTTTCCTACATTTGGATTAAAACCAAAACAAATTAGAGTAGGACAAATGATTGGAATGTTTGAAACTAAACAAGATTTATATTTAATGTTTGCTCACAAGTGTAATTCGCTTCAAGAAGAGGTTGACACATTAGAAAAAAGAATTTTAGAGTTAGAAAATAAAGATGTATCACAAAAAATATGATTGATCAACTAGCAAATGTAGGAGTGGCAGGAATAGCTTTGTTATTTCTTATCAAAGAGCTTTTTTCCTTTCTTAAAGCGAGGAAAAATGATACGGTAGGAGAAGAGGGAAGTATTAACAAACAATTATTGGATGCAATCACGGAGCAAAACGAGAATCACCTGCATTCAATTAACAGCACAATGGAAACAATGTGCAAAGATATTAACTCCGGGAATGACAGAGTAGTTAAGGCAATTACAGATATGCACATAGATTTAGCAAGTAGATTAGGAGAAATAAAAGGTAAAACATATAAATAATAAAGGTCTTAAATTTTATTAAATAAACTATAAATATGGCATATAGAAAAAACGGGACATTATATCCCTCAAAAGAATATTACGAAGCTACTTTAAAAGTTAAGGAAGCTGGACTAACCCAAACCACAGGGAACATAAAGAAGGCAATGGCTGGCGAACTTGATGCTCCGGCTTCAGATTCTTCAAAACCTGATACTGAAAAAAAGAAGGAACTAGAGAAACAGATAGCTGAAACAAAAGCAGAAATAGAAAGGTTAGAAAAAACAGAACCATCAGATTCAACTGGCTCTACTCCAGATTGGCTTGCTAATAATGATACCTTTAAACAGCTTCCAGCAGACGAACAAGAATACCTGATTCAGTATTATAATATCTTAAATGTTCAAGATGAAGAAAATCAGAAGATTTTAGCTCAAGCGCTAGAAGATGCTAAAGCTCAAGCAGATCCTTACTTTGCAGAAAAGATTAGAATGGCCCAAGATGAATTAACGCGTGCTCTAGGAAAACAAACTGGAGATTTTGCTTCAAGCAAAAAGGATTTAGAATTAAGAATTGACCAAATTAAAGAAGATCTAACAACCGGAAAAGATAGATTAAGTATTGATCAACAGGCCGAGTTAGCCAGAAAGAAAAGAAGTTACGAATATCAATTAGAAGGATTAGTTGAAGATGCAAGTCATAGAGGATTAACATTCTCTTCTAAAAGAGCAATAGCTGAAAGCAGATTATCTACAGAACAAACTGACATAGTAGAAAGTACCAAAAGGGGATTTCAGAGAAGAATTTCTGATCTTCAACAAGCAGCATCAAGAGGAGAAGTAGAAGCTCAAAACTTATTACAAGATTACGAAAGAACTTACGGCGAGAATGTAACCACTTTAATTAGAGGTGCCGAAAGACAACTAGGAACAGAAAACCTTCCTACAGGCCTTCCAGCTCTTCCCGGCGTATCTCCGTTGGGTGGCGTAGTTGGGAGCTTTGAAGAAGATAAACAAACCGACATTCTTCAAAGGGCAGGAGCGTTAACTAATTTAAAAAATCCCTTCCTTTAAATAAAAAATAAAAATATGGCTAAAACATTACCAAGTGGCGAAATTCAAGTAGAACAAGGAGATACTCTTTCCGGGATCTACGGATCAAATTGGAAAGAGTTATCCGGCTATACTGGCGATCCTACTAAATTGCCAATAGGACAAGTCCTTCCTGCAAAATCTTCCGGGTCTTTAGGGGGATCTCTTGCCGGTGGAGGAGAAGAGAAAGCTCTTCCTGATCAACCAATAGATGGATTGTCAAGGTTTGGAGATATGCTAAAAATGATTACTCAAAGATCAGCAAAAGAATCTATGGCTAAAGGTGGCGAAGCATTACCAGAAGGAATGCTTGATCCAGAGCAAGTCAGCGGTGGAACTTTTGCAAATGTTTTAAACCTTGTTACACAACAGAAAACTAGAGGAATTGCAGATATTTATAAATCAACAGTAGATATGATTACTGATACCAGAACAAGAGCAAACGATCAATTAAAGATGTTAGTAGATACTGGTGGAATAACTAAACTTGACGATGTAACTCTTCAAAAATTATCAGATATGACTGATTATGATTTTGAATATTTAAAAGGTATTAAAACCGCTAAACAAGAACAAGCAACAGATGAAATTGAAATGAATGATGTTAGTAGGGTTGATAATATAAATAATTTTTTATTAGATAAAGTTGGTGGAGATAAAAAGATTTCTGCGGAAAGCTATATACAGGCCTATCAAAGATGGAGAAGTTTAAAAGGAGCAATGAATGATTTTAAATACGCCTATCCTGTTGAAAAGTGGGTAGGAGAACACGAATGGAACAATCTTCCACAAGATTGGATTCCTGAATCAGAAGACGAAAAAAAGATTACTATTGAATCTGCGAGAAAGTCAATGTATGCACAGCTTGACAAAGTTGTTGGATCAGATGGTTTTGTTAGCCCGGATGATTATGCAAAAGCAAAAGCAGCTTGGGTTAGGGAAACAGGGTTTTTAGCAGAAAAATTTGACGAGGCAATGTCAATATACAGGGATCCAGATAATAACAATTATAAAATAGAATATTAGAAATATGTTTGAAGACCTATTTGAAGAAAAAAAGGATCAACAAAAAGATACCTCAAAAACTTCTTTGTTTGGTGGTCTTTTTGGTGCAGAAGAAAAAGTTCCGGTTCAACCGGCAGGAGAAAGAATAGAAGAGATTAGCGCTTATACTGGCCCGGACATTAAAAGGGATCGGGAAGAAGAACCATTGTGGCGTAAAGCAGCAAAATGGGCCTTGCCCGGAAAAGTAGAGGGATGGCTAGGATTAGATAAACCGATGCAGGAAGTTGGGATTAAAGAAGATGTTGAAAAGAGATATGAAAATGCCTATGCCTATGAAGACCTAAAGGAATTAAGAAAGCAAGTAGAAGTTGGAGAAGGAAGATTACCAGAAAAAACAGCTGGAGAGGTTTTTGGTAAACTTGAAAAAGAACCGGAAATACTTTTTCCATTTGTTAGTGTTGTTCCAACTATTAAAGAAACAATAAATTTAAAAAAATCTCTTAATAAAATTAAGAACGGAGAAGAAGATTTTACAGATATTTATTTAGTAGCTAAATATGGATTAGAGGCAAATAGAGATTCAACCTTTGGAGCAAAAGTTTCTGAAGTTCTAGTCCAATTGCCTTCCTTTGCTGGAGAGCTACTTTTAACTGGTGGTATTTATACCGCAGGAAAAAAGGTAACCGAAAAAATTATTGGAAAAACTTTAACAAAATATCTTGGAAAAAAAGCAGGTGGGCTAGCAACCAGAGGAATAGGAACCCTTATTGGAGGAACAATACAGACAGTTCCAGCTAGGTTTATGGAGATTACTTCAGGAACCCTTCAAAATCTGTTACCAGAGTTTGAGTTAACACTTGATCAATCTAATCAAATGAGTGTTTTAGTAGGAGACACAAAGGATAATGTATGGGAAGCAACCATTAAATCTTTTGGGAATGAATGGGTTGAGGTAGTTTCAGAACATAGTGGAGGATTATTTACTGAAATAGCAGCTCCTATAAAAAGTAGGATGATGAAGTTTGCTATATTAAAATCATTTTTAAAACTTAATCCAGCTGCCAAAGCAGATGATTTTATGGCACTTGTTAAAAGAGCTGGATGGAATGGATTCTTACCAGAGATAGGAGAAGAAAGAGTTGGAGAAGGATTACGCGCGCTTATTGGATTAGAAAAATATAAACTTCCAACTAGAGAACAATTAGCAGTTGAGCTTGTAGCATTTTCAGTTCCCGGAGTAACCATCGGAGCGATTCAAAAATCACTTGGGGAAGTAGATCTCATTAAAAAAGAAGAAAAACCTGAAGCACCTGAAAAACCCAAAATTACCCCAGAAGTTAAACCTGCTCCTGAAATCACTCCAGAGCCACAAAAAGCGATACCAGAGCAAGTTTCAACTGAAAAAGGTATTATATCAAGAGAAATTGCAATGGATATGATACCCGGAAATTTAAGTCAGATAACTGATGAAAAAAGAGTTTTATCAAAAGCTCATACTATATTAAAAAACAATGGTATAGAACTTGATGAAGCATCGTTTAATGATAGGGTAAAAGAGATTGTTGCTGGATTAAAAGAAATTGAAGGAAGAAAAGAAAGAGCAGAATACTTTGTTTCAGCAATAGAAAATAGTAGTTTTCAAAAAGCCACTAAACCAGTAAAAAAAACAATATTAGATAGTTTAAATCCAACTGGAAGTTTATTTGTAGATTATACGCCACAAGAAAGAGCAACATTAGAGTTAGGGAAAAACATTACAACTCTTGATAAAACATCAAATAAATCTGCAGATACACTAATAACTATTTATAGGGGATCTTCTGAAACACAAAAAACAATAGTTTCTGGAGATTTTATTACTACAAATTATCGTCTTGCTAAAGATTATGCTGGTCTTGGAAATGTCTTATCTAAAGAAGTAAAAATGAGTGATGTGCTTGATGATATAACCGAACCACTTGGAGAAGAATATATTTATAAACCTATTACCCAAGCCACTAAACCAATTAAAGAAATTAAGCCAGTAGAAGAAGTTAAACCAATAACAGATTTAGTCGGGAAAAAACTAAAAGTAGAGCCGGGCGCATTTGAAGGAGTGCCAATAGTTACTCCGGAAGGAAAGCCCATAGAAAAACCTGCCAAAAAAGAAGTTAAACTTAAACCGGGAGATATTAAGGTTGGCGATGTTATAGATATAAAAGGAATGACAAATATGGCTGGCGATGTAACGATAAAAGCCATAGAGGGAAATACTATTAACTTTATAGATTCTAAAGGAACTACTTGGTTAGGTATGGCAAGATCAACTGTTAGAGATTTTATAAATAAAGGAGAGTGGAGCATAGTATCTCCAATCGCTGATTTAGTCGGAAAGAAACTAACAGTAGAACCGGGAGTGTTTGAGGGGATTCCGATTGTTACGCCAGAAGGAAAACCTATCACCCAAAAAGAAAAAGTGGCCGTAAAGGAAGAAACAAGGGCGACGGAAAAGGTTAAAGAGGGGAAATACTCCCTTGACGAGTTAAGAGCAATGACAAGAGAACAATTATTAAAAGTAGCAACTGACAATGGAATTGTCATAAAAAGCAGTTCTAACAAATTGGATATTCTTACTCAAATAATGTTGCAAAAAGAAATGCCGAATAAGCCAGTAGAAGAAGTTAAGCCAATAGCTGATTTAGAATATAAATGGTGGAATGATATTAAACCAACAAAAAAAGTTCAAATAGAAAGTGGCGAGATGATAGATGCCACTCCGATTACTAGAAAGGAAGCAGATTTATTGAAAGATTCTATGGTTGAAATATCTGGAGGAAGACATATTATGGCAGTTTTACAAGTTCCAGTAAAGGGTGTGGCTGACACAACGGGATTGCAAGGATGGTATCGTTTAAAAGGAAAAGAGATTTTGGCAAAGGAAAAGCCAACTCAAAAAGAAAAAGTTAAAGAAGCCGTAAAAAAACATATTAAACCTAAAGTTGAAGAAGCAGCTAAATTTTCAGAAAAGAATAATGTTATTCAGGCATTACCAGATAAGGAAAAAGAAGCAATAAAGAAATACGAGAAGGGGGAAATAACAGCAAAGGAGCTATCTAAAGAACTTGTTAAGCCTAAAGAATTAGAACCATTGGCACAGGAAGCAAGGAAATATAAGAGTGTGGAGGAGCTTATTAAAGCAAAAGGAAGTCAAATTATTACTCCAGTTTATCACGGAACAAATGTTGATTTCACATATTTTAAGGGTGGAAAATCTGGTGGAAGTTTAGGAACTATTTTAAGGGGACATTATTTTACAGACACAAAAGAATCGGCAAGTATGTTTGGTGAAAAGATAAAAAAGGCATATATTATTTCTAAAAAACCAGTCGTGATAGATTATCAAAAAAGTGGACTTACTTATGGTGAAATACAACAAGAATTAGATTCAATATCAAAAGGGTTTGAACCAAACGAAGATTTAGTTTATGCAGTTGAAAGTGGCAACCTTAAAAATTGGGATACTGTTGTATTAAAAAATACTGATTATGAGGGAAAAGTTCCATTTACAGAATATATAGTTAAAAATCCCAAAAATATAATTACCCAAGATTTCTACACCCAAGCAACTAAACAAGTAAAAGAAGTTAAACCTAAAGTAGTTGAGGCAGTTCCAGAAGTAAAAGGAAAAGCAATTTTACCAAAAGCCAATTTAACTGCAGTCGCTAAACAATCAATAGGAAAAAATAATACCTTACCAATTTTAGAAAGCTTCTTGGTCAAGAATGGTAAATTGATCGCAACTGATTTAGAGGTGGGAGTTAGCTTTAACACAGATTTAAAAGATGGCGCTTATAGAGTTGTTGGAAAAGAAACCGTAACTTCAGATATTCCTATTGAGGATTTTCCTATAGTCCCGAAAGTAGAGGGGAAAATGGTTGGCGAGATATTATTGAGTGATTTAACTAATGTTATTAAAAGAGCCAATCTATCAATATCAAAAGGTTATGTAAGGCCAGAAATAGGTGGTCTATTACTTGAAATTAAAAACAACACAATGAATGTTGTATCTACTGATAGTTTCAGGTTGTTTAGACAAACTATACCATTGAAAGGAAAAAACGCTAATGTAAAATTATTGATTCCTGCTGTTAAACTTCAAAAGATTTTATCTAATATAAAAGAGGATTCAGGGGTTGAGATTTATGATCAAGGGCTTAAAAAAGGAGAAGAGTATGGTGGGATGGTTCATTTCAGAACCAAGTTTGGAGATATTACAGTAAGAAAAATTGTAGGAGATTACCCCGAATATAAAGATATTTATCCAGAGTTAAATAGTAAATATGTTTTTGATCGCAAGCAATTACTTACTGCTTTAAAAGAGTTAAAGCCGTTTGTTGATTATACTTCAAATATTACTCTTACATACAAGGATGGTAAAATGAATCTCTTTGCAGAAAACAAAGGAGAAAAAATTAGTAAAAATATAACTTTAAATACTAAAAAACAAACTATTAACAAGGTCAATAGTGGGTCTGCCAATGACGGAATATTGGTAATGCAGATAAAAGCAGTAGAAGGACCAAAGGCAGAACAATTTGAGTTCAATGTCAATTATTTAATAGATGCAATGAATGCTCTGGCAGAGGATCGTGTTTTAATGTATTCTCCAGAATCTCTTGCGGAGATACCAATATTATTTAGTGTAGCAAGTAAATTAACATCTAAACCAGAACTGAAGGGATCAGCTAATGCCACAATAGGAAAGTTCCGGGAAGGAGAAGATGTAGAACTGGGTGGGATGGATAAAGTAAGGCCAATAGAGTTTCCTGAATTGGTTGAATTGACTAGAGATTTAACTGGTAGAGTTCCAGAAGTTTCCAGAAGATTAAGAGCTGCACTTGGTAAATTTTATGGATCAGAAAGAGGAAAAATTAAACTAACTCCTTCTATATTTAAAGACGAAGCTCAAGCAACAAGAGTTTTGGCCCACGAAATAGGCCATCTTATTGACTATCTACCACATAAAACCCTAAAGAGGGGAAATCTTCTTGGTAGTTTATTGAGTTTAAGAGATTTCTTAAAGTCAACCTATGGAACGGAAGGAGCTTTAGATCTAAAAAAATTAAGAGATCAGGCAACGAAGGAAATTTTAAGTGAAGAGAATTTAACATTTGCGGACTTACGGACTGGGAAACTAACTGAAGAAGTAAAAGATAAAATTAAAAAAAGATATAATGAACTAATAACCGGGACAGGCGCAATTAGAGATGTAGAGATTAGAAAGGAATTAAAAGAAGTTACTCATTACTGGCGACCATACGAAGAAAACAAAGTTTCTGCTAGTTATAGAAGTTACCGGAACAGCTCTAGAGAACTTTATGCAGATGCTATTTCTCTTTTGTTTAATTCTCCGGGAACGCTTGAAAGGTTAGCCCCTAAATTTTACAAAGGATTTTTTAATGGTTTAGATCTAAAACCAGATGTAAAAAATGCTTACTTTGATATTCAAGAAGTTTTATCACACGACAGAGCTACGCTTATTGCTTTAAGAAGAAAGAGAACCAAAGAGATGTTTGATCGCGCAGCTTATAAAGCACAAGAGCTTCAAGAAGTTGAAGAGAAATCAAGAAAGTTAAGGTTAAAAGATTACTGGCACAGATTTACTTATTCAATGAAAAGTATAAACCAACCTGTTTATGACAAGGTTAATCAGGCGGAGAGAGAAGGAAAGCATATCCCGGATGATGAGAATCCTAAATATCTTCTCTCTGGCCAGAACTATTTATCTGGAGAGATCAAGGCACGCTTTGAAGAGAGTGTTCAACCAGTAATGGATGACCTTATAAAGAATGAGGTTGACTGGCAGACATTCGGCGAGTTCTTATTATATGAGCGCGTTGCCGAAGGCGACAGAAGCGACTTTGCTAATCCGGGTGGGATTACAAAGAAAGATGCTACCGAAAGGATTACCACTATAAAACAAAACTTTGGAGAAGAAAGGTTTAATAATCTGCAGAAAAATGCTGATAACTTTAGAAAGTTTTTAAAAGGTTTAAGCACAGAGGCCTTTAATGCAGGGATGATTACCCCAGAGATGAAAGAAACAATGGACAAAAACGAGAAGTATTCTCCATTCCAAGTGGTTGAGTATATGGAAAAGAATGTTTCTTGGAAAGTAAAACCACAAGTTGGAACCCTAAAAGATATTAACAATCCAGCTAATTCTCTACTCTTAAAAGCTATTTCAACTATCCGGGCCATTGAAACTCAAAAAAATAGAATGGCCACATTCAATATGCTTGAAACTAACTTTCCTGATGAGATAAAAGAAGCAGAGCTTCAGTTTTCTGGCAAGGCCCAAAGACCAGTTGATACTAGAAAGGAAGGAATGGGAATGATTACTTATTATAAAGAAGGAAAACTACGCGGAAAGTATGTTGATCAATACATCGCTAAATCTCTTGAAAAAGATAGTATTTCAAGAAACAAGGCGCTTATGACTATCCTATCTCCAATCAGCTATTTAAACCAAAAAATGTTTAGGCCATTGTTTGTTATCTATAATCCCGGATGGATTCCTTTTAACTTTATTAGAGATTATATGAGGTTCTGGAAAAATACTCCTAACCTTTCATTTATTGGTGCTGCTAAAAGATATGGACAGGCCTACAGGGCAGCGAAGGTTCGGGCATTTGGAATGAGTAAAAAAGAATCTGCTCAAGAGATTGAGGCCCAGAATATGATTAGACAGCTTCAAAAAGAAAAAGTTTTGAGTGTTACTTGGAATGATATGTTGGCAGGACAAGAAGTAGAGGATGCTCAAATTAGGGCAGCGATGGAAAAAATGGGTTTGGCTGAATCAAAAAAAGAGATTCCATCAATGTATAAACCGCTAGTAGCTATACTTGAAAAAATTAAGATTCTTCCTTTAATAAGGGGGATTAGAGAAGTTGGCGATTTAATAGAAACCTTACCAAAAGTTGCTGGCTATCTTGAATTAAAAGATAAAATGCAACCGGAAGAGATGAGAGAATTTATTAGAAAGAATGTTGGATCTCCTGACTTTTTTGAGAGAGGATTTGCAACTGCAGCTACAAATAACATCTTCCTATTTTCAAACGCATTTATTCAGGCCGTGACGGCAGATGTTAATATCGCTACCAATCCTTCTACAAGGAGTGGGTTCTGGGTAAAGACAGCAAAAACAATTTTAACTCCAAAGATTTTAATGTTTGCAGCTTTGATGGGGGTGTTTGGAGATGATCTAAAAGAATTATTTGCAGATGTAAGCGAGTATGATATGACTAACTACTTTGTTATTCCGATTGGCAGGGACACCAATAATGAAAAAACAATCTATTTAAGAATACCTATGGATGAAACCAGTAGGTTGATTGGTGGCGTTGCTTGGAAGATTATGAGAGCAAGCTCCAATGATCAGAACTTTGGTAGAGATGTAATGGATATAGGAAGTTTATTTGGTGGTCAACTTCCCGGATTAAGTCCGGCAATATCTGTTCCATTATCAGCTTTTAACTTTGCAACTGGACAGAATCCTTATGATTCATTCAGAGGCAGAATGGTATTAACCGATGAACAAATGGCCGCAGGTGGGATGTATGCGCTAAAGCCATTCTTATTGTGGGAGTTTCAACAAATGGGTGGAAACATATTTACTAAATTCTATCTTGGGGAAAGAACCCCAGAGAAGAAAAGCTCTGGAGAAAAATTTTTACAGATTCCTGTTATAAGTAACATTATTGGTAGGTTTATTAGAATCTCTGATTATGGCCAACTAGAAAAATACCGAGAAAAGCTCTATGAAATTAGAGGAGAAAAAGCCAGAGAAAGGATTGACGAAGATAAAGCGGTTAATGATTATGTTAAAAAATATCAAGAAGGAGAAGGAGAAATCTACGAGCTAGGCAACGATCTTATAATAGATATTTTAGGACACGCTATTAGTAGTAAAGAGGAAAAAACAAGAGCGACTAGAATAAAAAAGAAGTTTAAAATTTCCATTGAAAGAGGCAAGGCAGATCCAAAAATCAATGCTATGATTTCTGCTGTTGGTAATGATGAAAAGGTTACCCTAATGAGGGTTTACAAAGAAATAATGTCTAAAAATGATTTTAAAGATTTGACAACAGAATTGCTTAAATATAAAATAATATCTACCAATGTATTAAGAGATCTTAATAAACCATTCCAACCATAATGACCCTAAAAGAAAATATAAAATTCCATATTGAGTTATTGTTTTGGATTATAATTATTTTATCTATAATTGTTCCCGGCTCTTATGATGTTTGGTTAAGGTAATTAAAAGATAAGTTATAAAATTTATGTTCAAAAAATTATTTGATTTGTTTAAACGGGGATCTAAAGTTGATGAAGAAAATCTTGGTTTGATTAAGGACCCAAGATCTTCCGAAGAAAAAGAGAAAGATTATTCAACAGATGAAGTAACCTTTTGTTACCCACCGATCTCGTGGAAAGAGAAACCAGAATCAGAATGGATCAAGTTTCCTATCTTTTTTCAGGATCATTCAGGTTCCTGCGTAGCTCAAGCAGTTGCA
>Ga0207997_1001595_pt1 | contig 11621 bp, 2 predicted proteins | sample AntAceMetag02UKN_FD_184777 | JGI IMG/M metagenome (GOLD analysis project Ga0207997, IMG submission 184777) | Saline lake microbial communities from Ace Lake, Antarctica - Antarctic Ace Lake Metagenome 02UKN (SPAdes) (version 2) | ecosystem: Environmental > Aquatic > Non-marine Saline and Alkaline...
TCAGATTCTATGTAGCGGTTGCCTGTCTCGGAAATTGTACCACCAGACGATTGCTCAAAGCCGCGCACTGCCAATAGTCGTTCGTAGTCCTCGCGCATGTAGTTGGCGAGCTGCACACCGGCCTGGACAATATGGAGGTCATTACCATCACGGAACACACGACCCAGCGTAAATTGCCAGGTTTGCTTTATGTCGCTGCGAGTAGTGGTCTTCTTGACCACGGGGGTGCCTCCATCGTAGTCAACATAGATGTAGTTGGTTTGCTGGTCTGTCAGGGCAAAGTTGATAACGCCGGTAAGATCAAAGGCTTTGATAGTGCCTATCTCGCTGTCTGAGCTCCTGATGTACCCCTGGAGAGTAGCAATGTCTATCTGGCCAGAACCTGAGTCTGTGATCTCGCCGCCGTTGATATAGCCTGCCGACCCGGTATTGTTGAATTTGTCCTGGACATCGTCGTAGGTCGCGGTGCCAATTTCGTCAACTTCAACCATCGACGCAGTAATGGTCGGTAGATCATTTGTTGACAAAGCACGAAACTCCGGCTTCTGCGCACTACCACTGGCCGGGCCAGCAAAAAATGTATTGATGCTCTGGATATCAAGATCCAGAATCTGGCTGGAGTCTATGCTCAAGAAGGTGTCGGCCTCAACGGATAGCACAACATTTGTGATAGCTGCCGCGGATTGAGTCTGTATCATGCTGCCGGTTCCGGCTGTTGGGGAAGGTCCACCAGCCAGTACGATAGGTCGGTTTTGAATGAACTCAACAAGCACAGTTCGATTAAGGGTAAGTAGCTCTGCGTCCCCAACAACGGTGACGCCCTTGATAACCTTCACCCCATCGAATGTAATGGAACACTGATTACCGGATATGGCAATCAGCTTCGCCTCGCGTATTTGACGAGGTGGTAAACGATACCGTAACCTAGTCATAGTTTTTCCTCAGTTTTGTATTGGACAATAGGCTGTTGCGACTATATTGTAACCCAGTAGAGTCCACAATACAAACACGCGTGACTGTTTCGCCATCTTGCATTTCAAAGTCAACTTCCAGCTCGTCTTCCGGCTCATAGCGTATTTGCCCGCCGTGAACATCCTGACTGCCCTCAATTTCCCCCAGGCGATCATGAAGTGTAGCAATAGCTTCCTGGTAAGCCGCCTCTTCTTCTAGCGACTCCACGCTGATACTCTTAAACAAGATGCCATACTCGGCGGCAATATCATGGTCAACATATTCGCCTATCTCTTCACCTACGGTGCGTACATGCGAGGGAATCAGGTCTGTTATGGCTAGAGACTCCTGCAAGATCACATCAGGCACCACACCGGCGTCGTCTCGGTTTATGAAAGACGATATGCGCAAAGCAAGACCCTCGTCGGCCAGGATCTTAATCCTAGCGTCTCTGATCACGCGACTCATGGCGGATGATGCGTTGCTTCCCTGATCCGACATCACTCCGTCCAGACGTTGCCACAAAGCAGCTTGCTTAACCGTGTAGGACTGTCCGGCCTCACTGGACCTAAATCCAACACGTCGGGAGCTGATAAGGTCAGTGTCAAAATCACAGTCAGGCCAAATCAACCGAACGGGATAAGAGATAATATGTCTTCTCTCGCACCAAATGGAAATGTACTCATCTTTCTTAATGAAGCGAAACTCCTTACCAGCCAAGCCATCTGGCACCATGATCATATGATCGATATACTCGCTATCAGTCCATGTCCTGATGGTTACACCAGATGAATCGCTGGTAATAGTCACCTCTACACGGTTCTCGGAATCTGCTGGGGCAGAGGCGTATTGGGTAGTGCAACCGAAGAACAGCTTGAATGATTGACCGGCGGCTATTGCGGAAGATAGGATGACCTCCAAATCAAAGCTGGCCATGGAGTCGTCCAAGAAGTTGTAGCCATCTGCTGAGAACGATTCGTCAACACTCAGATCCAATACCTCGGTATTGAGTGCTGGTAAGAAGTCTAGTACGCCAGCCTTGGTAGCGATGTCTTGTAGTGTCCATAGGATAGACTTTTCATGTTCTAGGTCGGAGGCGAGGAAAGAGGAGATGGTTACCCCAACCGGCTTATTGTTCCAAGCCACCTTGATAAGCCCAACAGGTGAGTAGGATGCACTTACGCTCATTTTTGCCATTGCGCAGAATACAACATCGTCACCGGGTGCAGGAAGAACGGTTTGTGGGCTTACACCAGTGTTGAATTGGAACTTAACATTATCACCAGCGCCAGCCTCAACAGAATTAGCCCTGAGAAATAGACCTTCGTAATCGCCATCGATAAACCAGAAGCCCATATTGTCAAGCACGTCTGGATTTTCAGCGCCAAGGTTGTCTAGCCAATAGTCACCATCCTCACCCGGTGGATAGCAGTCATACTTGTCGAGCTCTATATAAACATCGTAACCACTGGTGGACACAGCTTGTATTGCCCACCGTCCAGTACAGTAGTCACCACGCATTCCAGTTGGCACATTTGAACCATCGTATGGATCATTGCCGTGAAGTAAAACTCGCTTGCCATCATCGCTGTTAACATATGCAAACCCATCTCTTCCGAGCTGAATATCTCTGAAGCTCTCCCATGTATACGCACTCGTCTCCAGATAATACGGGTCTGTTTCAATGTCTTCCCCGTTATTGTACTCAAGTAGTGACCTGCCGGCAACACTGTTAGCAACTATGTCGCCTGCTCTCTGAGAAACGACTCTGATGTAAGGATTTGATGCTCCAACAATGATCCCAAGACGGTTCTCACCAGCGCGATCGACAGTGGCGTCTTGCTCGGTGTAATACTCCCTGTCATTGGGTTCATATGGCGAGGCTACAATATCTGCACGCGGTACATATGTAGGAATCGCATCCGTGAACCACTCGTGCCCGGTCTCGCTTGTAATGAGGCCGTAACGCACAGTGTTTCCGGTAATATTCATCCATACTTCGTATAGCTGCGAACCAAAGTAATCATCAACCCAAAAAAAGTTAACAAGAGCATCTACGTTATGTTTGGCAATCTCACTCCAGGTCTCAGAGTCACTGTCGCCTACTACCCTCAAGAGAATCAGCGACCTGCTCTTAACATCCAGGAAAGCAGTGATGAAATTGTATTCGTCGTCGATGATGGCTGGCCCTGCGCCAACGCCAATCTCTTGATCGGCCAAGCTGTACTGGACACCGTGTTCATTAAAGCCCAGTCTCCAGACGAAGTTACACCGCGAACTCGTTACATGATCATCGTATATCTCGCTGGCTCCATCTACAGTAAAAGACACGGAAGCAAAGCCTCCATCCGTCTCGAATGGCACCGTGGAGATTAGAGTAGTGCGCTCTTTGTGGGCGAATACTCTCAACTTACCGGTCTTGGTAGAGATTGGATTCTCGTCAATAATAACTTGTTTCTCCTCGTCATCAATGAGGTGAATTGAACTGCCACCCACGGAGTATAGGTAGTCACGCTTATCGCAATCATCATAGTGCCGCAACTGCGATGTCCACTGCCAGTCCTGATCAAAGTAGTTGTTTTCCAGACAGCGATAGTTCCACTCGGTACATTGCACAGACAGCGACTTCCCGGGATGCGCTAACGTGCGCGGCAAAGTATCTACGCCAAACCAGTTAACCAGATGCTCTTTGTCACCGGCAGCAGTCTTGTAACCAGCATACAGCTTGAGCATGTAACCAGGCTTAATGTATGACTCACTACCGGAGGACGAGAAAAGGAGTTCGGGGTCACTCAGTTGTATTTGTAGGTTTCCTGATCCACCACTACCAGGTGACATTGCGGACCAGCTGAGGATCTCTTCCTCTATCTCTATCTTGATATGATCGGCCATGATATTTCCGTCCTGCAAGCCGAACAGTGGCGTCAAGGGGGCAATGTATATCTCCGGTACACCTATCTTGTATGCGTGCGTGTCAGTCATGAGCAAAGGAGTGCGCAGCGGCGTTGTCCCAAGATACCGCCACCTATCCATCGACCACCTGATGCCGTCTTTGCTGCGCAGAACTACCGCCATAGATTGTGGGTGTAGTCCCGTGGAGCCCTTGCGGCCAAGTTCTCCGGTTGCATAGATGACACCCTCGTATACTTTCATCCAGCCAATACGCAGGAAACTGTGGTTGTCCACGATGTCAATAGGGATCATGGTCCTTACGTTGCTGTAGACATCATTTTTTCTGGTGATGATTACAGGCTTGCCGTATGTCTCGGTGTTGATGGTAATGACATCGGTCCCGTCACTTAGACGCACGGCGTCAAACCACGATAGGGACTCTATCGTATAGTCGTCGGGAACAGGAATGCCGTAGTCCATATGGTCGGACACGCCGGAGGCATAGTAGGACAACTCTATGTTTCCATCATTTAGCCTGGCAGCGTAGCAACAACCACTTGCAACGGCGGCCAGTGCATAGTCACCGTCTTCAACCTCAGCCATGCTGGCGCCATTGTTGTAGATATCTTCGTCGTAGTAGTGATAGATATGGCTGCCCTCTATAGAAACACGATGCGGAGCAGTTATAGTTGCTGTCTCTGCAGAGTTGGCCCATGTTACCAGGTTGGTTGTGGTAAGCCTCCTGGCCAATACACCGGACGCCCACCCAACATAGGCAACCGTACCAACTATAGAGGCGTCAACAAAGGCCTGTGGAATATTTCCAACAGACTCGGCATCTGGATAACCGGTGTCGTAGTATGAGTCCACAAGCTCGGTCCAGCGCAGGATGGAATCGTATATCTCAATGCGCGAGATTGGGTACCTGTTATTCTGCGCGGAAGCTGTGATAAGCGCCGAGTCTACATCTCTCATTAGCTACTCCTCATAACAACATCTGCCTTGAGATACGCACCGCCACCAGTGATCTCAGATGTAAGGGGTGTGATCTTCATCTCGCCTGTGAAGAAGATGTAGTACTCTTCGCCGTCCAGGTCTCTGAATCTGAGCTTGTTTGCCGGTGGAGTAGTCCTGCCAAACAGAGTAACAAGATCATCTATGTCGCCCCAGTATACAGTGCTGGCAGTCATAGTGGTGCTGGGAGTTACGCTGAAGCTGCCGGTATTCTCACCGAACAGTCTAATGCCATACTGCCACAAGTTACTATTTGGGCCAACCTGGACATCAAGTGCACCGGTGGTTGTGTATTGTTCGCGCTGATTCTTGCGCAGCGCAGGCTTCCATCTGTCGAGGTTAACCTTGAAAGCATACGCCGTGCTCTCGTCATTCTCTTGCAGTACAAAGTAGTTAGCCATAGCTGTGTCACCACACTAGTCTATTAAGTGAATCGAACATTTCCTTCGCTTTCTTGAAACCGCCACTGTCATTTATCTTCTTCATCACCTCGTACATATCAACGGCGTCTTCCATTGCATCCTCGGAATCGGCCACGGCACTAGCAACGGCAAGTTGGGCCAATTGCGTCTGTGCTTGCTTGAAATCAATGCTGTCCTGAATAGTCTCAGTAGCCTCGGCTATTGTTTTCTGCTCACCAAAAACTCGTATGGATTCATCTAGCTGTTCTATCTGTAGTGCGTGGTTGCTGTTTAGACTGGCCTCTTGATGGTCATAGTTGCGCTTTTGCAGACCGTAGATCTCGTCCTCATATTCAACTTTCTCATCGAAGCGCTCGATCTGATTTCCCCAGTCCTCTTCCTGCCGCACAGACTGCTGTTCAAAGCGTTCTGTTTGAGTTTCGTAATCCTTTGTGCGCCACTCTTCTTGCTCTTCGAGGCGACTTTGCTGTGCCTCCATGCCATCCTTTTGAAGAGCAAAGCGCTCATCCTCGAGATCTGCTAACTCCCCAGCTCTCGACTCCTGGGTGTCCATTCCCTCACCGGAAATGTTTTGCATAGTCACGGCGCGCTCCCTCTGAGTCACAAGTTGCTTGCGCTGACGACCTGAGGCGAATCTGATACTCTCGTCAAAGTCTTCCATCTGCCAACCAAATTGCAACTCACCGGTAGCCCTTGACCTGGCAAGGTCCTCCTGCTGATAGCCGCGTTGCAATTCGGCCCCTTCCATTTGCAGGCCAAAACCAGTCCATGAACGCTGCATGTCCTGCTGTTGCCAGCTGTATTGCGTACTACCGCGCTCAAAGCCCAGCTGCATATCGTCTCTCTGATACCCCATTTGTATACGGCCGCGCTCTATACCGGTATACATATCGGATCTTTCCCAGCCACGAGTCTTTACTTGCCAATCCCTGTTCACGGAAAGCATATCTCTACCGATGCCGATTCCAGCCATCGAGCTACCATACTGCTGTTCTATTCCTCGTCTCTGGAAAGCAAAAGAGCCAGTAAGAGATATGTCCTCACCAGCCATGTTGGTATAGATACCCCCCTCTTGTGCGGCGTATCCAAGAGATGTGCTAAGCTGTCTCTGCTGACGTTGCTGTTGATATGTACCGCCAAGATCTTCTACGGTATTCCAGGGACCAGAACCATAACGGTGCGAAAGGGCGCCCCACTGAATACCACGAGACTGAGCAGCGTGATCTCGCCGTTCTTGCTTGTACCCCTGCTGGAGACCAAGCATGGATTTCCCGTCCCACTCTTGGATAAAGCCTACGTCTGCATATGAAGCCTTAATAGCCCAGGAGGCAGCTGAGTCATTCATTTCACCACCTGTAACAAACGCACCCGTAAGTGCGTCGCCCAAGTCGCCGCCGATAAGGCCTAGCTCGTTTGCGCCCATACCAGCAAATATATCCGAGAATCCGCTGGTGTAGCCGAGTGGCAACCCAAGTGGGTCAGATGTAAGCAAGCCACGCTCACCTCTAAGATCAAGACCAGTTTGTGCAGTAAATGTAGATGGCTGACTTGAGCGAATTTGCCTATCTATGAACCTGGTGTCGCCGCCCAACACCTTGTTGAAATCAGTGAGAGCCTGACCAACAAGGGGTCCTCTTTCTGCCATGCCCATAAGATTCCCGGGAGAGACACCGTGTTGGGCTAGTGGTGAATATTGTTGTAGCGCAGATATTGCACCGATAGCACCCGTGCCCTGGTCGCGTTGCCACTGAAGGACTTCTATCGGCCCACTTGTTGGATCCATCTGAAGCCGAGCTGATAGATCTGCGTATCCACCCCCATAACTACCGCCACTCGCAAGTAGGTCACCCATGGCCTTCTTGTCAATGCCCCCAACGCTCTCCGCGCCCCCTTGGTTCATCTCTGCGACGACGGCTTGCTTAAGTGCCTCCTGTCCATACCCTTCAAGTTCTGGATCTTGCATAAACTGAAACACACCATGATCAATTGCAGCGGCGCGCTCCTGCATTGTTAGATCAGTAAAGGGTGCGTCGAAGAGCTGTTGTGCTCTCAAGACCATATCATCGCCCTGAGCAAGGCCGCCACGGTCAGTATCGAGATTTCCACCGAGTGCAACCCCTATGGCACGAAGGCTTGGTTTTATACCACCAAACCAAGCCTCTGCCCAAGGCCCACCAGACGTTGCTTCTGTTTTGTCCTGAAGTGCCATGAAGTTGTTCTCAGCTGTAGGATCAGCAATACTGTATCCATACAACCCACCAGCAACGGCAAGGCCAACTCCAGCAGTCGCCGCGCCCACTGTACCGGCAACTGCCGCACTCGCTCCGAATAGCTTACTCGCAACTACACCAGCACCAAAACCGGCAGCCGCAGGAATACCAAACACGCCCCTCGTTTCGGCTAGGGCGGGGGACCCCAGAGCGGATGCCCAGCCCCAAGTCTGTTGGGCGGCTCGTCCGCCAGCTAACGTGTTCATATGCTGCTGTTGCATTCTTACAATGGCCTGACCGCCAGTTCCACCAAACAGACCGGTGGTATCGCCACCCATCGAGGCCGCGAGACCAATTGTGCCCATTTGCGATTGAGCATATGCTTGCATGTTGCCTTTTACGTCACCGGCAAGGACTCTGAAACCAGCCTTGATTAATGCACCCTCCGGACTGAAAGGCGTGAGTAAACTCTTGATATTGCGAAGCCCTTTGATAAAGCCACCACCACCACCGCCACCGCCCATTGCCCTAGAGAATTCTGAGTAGGCGTCTGATCCCATAAAGCCTGCGGCTCCACCCATACCGCCGCCAGCATAGGCCTGTGTAGTCAGAGCTCTAGCTTCTCTCTGCGCAGTCTGCGCCACCATCTGCTCTACAGCCTCACGCTCCATCTTCGAGCTACCGCTCATTGCGTCGGCAACATCTTTACGAGTGGTAATGAGGCGCTGCGTTACCCCGCTTAGCTCCTTCTCGAGCTCTGCATTGGATAGCTGAGTGGGAGCCGAGGCGGCCTTGGCCGAGATGCTCAAACCTAGGCCATGCGCAGTTCTGCGCTGCGCAGCAGACAAATCCTTACCTTCCATGATGGTTTGAAACATACCAATCTGACCAGCGTCTGTAATTCCTGCGGCGCCCGCGTAGTCAAGCATCTCTTCCTCTGTGCCAAACCTACCAGCGATAGCCATTTTGCCTATGAGGGAGGCACCCCTTTGCTGTTCTTGCGCGCGCTTTCTGTCAACCCTCTGCTGATCAGCCTTTTGGATTCCTCTGGCCTCACGGACTTCATCGGCTCGAGTTGGAATACCCCTTCCACCAACCTTGTAAGTTTCGACGTTGAGCCTTGCTGTTGCAATGTCCTCCACGCCAAAATTGTAGAGCAGTGTGCTAAGCGCAACTCGCGATTTTGCAACAACTTCTGGTTCCGCCCCAAGAGAGGTTTCCATTTCAGCTAGTGGGATTGCAAGGTTAGCACCCTCAACGCCTACGGCCTGTCTTTCAAGTAGGGCCCTACTCGCACTAAGATCTCTCTTGGCTCTATCGTAGCCTCCAAGTCTTGTGGCAAGCGGCCCGGCCTTGGTCAAGATCTCACTGGCCCTGCCAGCTAGCTCGATATCTGTTCTTGACGATGGAACTCCATGAGCCTTGGCGCTCGCAAGCATGTCCTTTATTGCATCTATCTCCGCCTGATCTCCAAAGGTAAAGTCTTCCTTCATTCCGGCGTAGGCCATCAGACGCGTGCGCTCTTCGTCGATGGGGAGAACCCTCGTAGTACCGTACTTATTGGTGGCTAAGCCTTTCTTGGTAAAGTCATCAACCCTCGAGGTAAGATCAAGGAAGCGCGCCTGTAGATCTCTCAGGCTCGATACTCCACCCGGGGCCGTAACAGGCATCTTATGGGTACCAAGGAAACTCGCCGCGCGCTCCGCTAGATCGGCTGCTTTCTCTACAACATCTTTGCCATAGACTTCGGCAAGCTCGGCGGGATCAATGCCAATTGCCAAGAGACCAACAACATTAGCCATGTTTTCATTGGATGCAGCGGTGTCCTGGCGAGTCCCTTTTAGATGCCACCACTCATGTACAATCGTGAGATCTAGGGAATCTTTCACTGACCCAAGCCACCTACCAACTGGCTCTACACCGGGCACTTGCGGATGATTGTAGGCATTGTCCAGATAGGTTTGCATAGCCCAGATAGGGTCAATCTCAATCTCACCGTTCCTGGCGATCGCGTGAATGCGCCGGCCGCTTGCGCCAGAGATTTGGTCGCGTATCTTGACGTCGACGCCACCAAACTTGCCCTTCTCGAGCAAGCTCTTCACATAGCCTACCGGGTCAAGCTCGGTACGCTCACGTTCGCTGGATGGTGCATCGCCCCGTTCTTCGCCCTGACGCTTATAGCGCGCGCGGAGCCCTTCATTTTCAATGTCGTCTGGTTCAGTTATGCCCTGTAGTTGCCCAGCTGCGCTCTCTACATCATCCGGGCCAGCCATAACGATTCGGTCAACTAGGTCCACTATTCCAGAGACCTTGCCCATCGCTGTGGGCTCAATGCCCGGCAACGGAGAGCGCTCTACTTTTTCTACCTCACCGCTGGCATTTCTGCGAAGGCTCTCAACCATGCGACCAGGAGCGCGGCCCTCGGCTCTGCCGGGGGTAACGCCCATTCTGCGCAGCATATCTGCAATGTCCTCTTCCTGTTGCGCTGGCACGAGGCCAAGCCTGGCTAACTCCTTCTCGTTCTCCATAAATACACCGATGTTCTCGGTGAGCTTTCCGGCGTTCTGGCGTAGCAGAGCATTTCTTAGCCAAAGAGCCCTGCCCTTCTCGAGGTTCAATCGCTCCCAATTGTCCAGGGAGCTTTCGAGCTCAGGACTCCTCTCAACAGCCTTCCTTTGAGCAAAAGCTGCTTGCATACTTAGCAGGGTGGAGTTATCGGTGACCTGGCGGAAAATATTCTCTGCGCCGCTCTCCTTCGCTATCCCCATAAGCTTTGCTACAATGGGACCGGCGTTGATGTCTCCTTGCTCAAACAGATCAGCAATTTCAGCAAAGCCCTTGCTGGATGGGCTGAGGAATGCCGCGGCCATAGTCTCGCCAGAGGCACCAAGTTCTGCGCCGAGCTGGCCAAAGTTACGTACTGCGTCAGCGACATAGCTAACTATCCTGCCAGGCTCTCCGGTAGAGGGCCTGAAGAGACCGCGTGTGTCAGCGTATACCCTAGTAAGGCTCTCAATGAGCCGTATTGCCGACTTGGGTAATTTTGAAGCATCCTGCGAGAGCATGTAGGTCGGGGAAGCAATCTCGGTGATCGTCTGCTCACTGAGGCGAATTAGCTCATCCCTCTTGTCTGCCGAGAGACCGGCTGCGCCAGCCTCCATTAGCGGAGCAAGCCCACGCATCAGGGCGTTGAAGCCAGGACCCATCCAGCGCTTGTTCTCCTCAAAATCAAACGAGTCTCTGCTGGTGTCGCCAATTGAGCGCCGTGTAATCTTCTCTATGGTGTTCTCAAAAGCCTTTACCCTAGAAGTCGGGAGCTCTTCAATATTCTTCCATGTCTTCTGTATCTCTTGACCAACTCCAGATTCCACGCGGCTCCGCATGCGCTTGTTCATCTCATCTGGGTCACCGAGAATACCTGCTCGCCCGGCGTATAAGAAATAGAAGTCCTTGTCAAGATCGCCGCTTGTTACCGGGGGAACCTCGGTAGAGATACTGAATCCCATTGACTGAGCCTCTTCCCAGCTCTCGGGCCCACCGCGTTCTATAAGCTGCTTGTGAGTGAGCATGCGCACACGTACATCAGATAGCCAGGGCTCATTGCTTGGATGGCGAAGGATGCTTGGATCGGAGATCATGGGCTCCTCGCCGCGCAGCATGGCTACGGCGGCCTCGGATGGACCGGTATAGCGCCTTGATAGATCCCCGCCAAAGTCCTTGTTTCCCCAAACCTGGCGCAGCATATCCGTAAGACGCTCCTGTGGCACCCATACTTCAGCTGGGGCAAGCCCGGCGAATGCCTGAGCACCACTGCCTATGCCTGGTGCAGTCCAACCAGCTACGCTGCGACGGAACCGAGAGCTTGAAGTTGCTTCTGCTGCATGTCTCTCATAGCGCTCGATTGTACCTACGGTTTCCTCGCGTAGCTTCTTATTCTCCGGATCCTGCTGTAGCATGTGCATGGCATTTATTACTTCGATGTAGCTTCTAGGCATGGCGCCATACATCGCGCCCTTTACCCCGCCACCGCGGCCAAGCATTCTCATCGTGGCACCGGGGCTTGGTAGCACTAGTGGCCCCTTGCCTAGTCCCATTTCGCCAAGATCGAACGAGATACCAGCCTCTCCGACAA
>Ga0207997_1001597_pt1 | contig 11610 bp, 2 predicted proteins | sample AntAceMetag02UKN_FD_184777 | JGI IMG/M metagenome (GOLD analysis project Ga0207997, IMG submission 184777) | Saline lake microbial communities from Ace Lake, Antarctica - Antarctic Ace Lake Metagenome 02UKN (SPAdes) (version 2) | ecosystem: Environmental > Aquatic > Non-marine Saline and Alkaline...
TCTGCCGCGGTGTCCATGACGTACTCGGTCGTGGCCGCCGTATCGTTCGACGTTGAGGCTGCTTGGGTCAGCACTTGCGTAATGGCCCCGCCGCCGACATTGATATAGCCGCTGGCAATCGTTAGGTTTCCGCCTCCTCCCCCACCGTCGCCGATCTCTACATTGCCGTTGCCAATGTAGACCGTTCCGCCAAAAGCGTAAATGCCGGGGCCGGTCAGCGTCGTCACGGCGAAATTGGCGAACAACAAATCGCTGACTTGGTTGATCCCATTGCTCCCGGCGCTCAGGTCGCCAGTCATCGCAACGCTGCCGTCAGCGTGGATGATCCCAGACGCCGCCGTGCCGCCAAGGTGCGTCGAGTTGGTGATGGTCCCCAGAATGGTCACGTCGAACGTGTTGGTCCCAGCCCAGGTGTTATTAGCCGCCTTGAGTGCGGTAATGTCGCCGTCCTGCACGTACCGCGTGTCGCCGTCTGTCCGGCGCAAGAAGTGGTTGTCGCTGCTGGCGGCGGCCGAGCCGGACCATGCGCCGTAGAGTGTATTGTTGTTCCAGTCGAGGAATGTGTCGACGCCGTACTTGAGGCGCCCTTGCTCAAGGTCCACCAAAAACCATGCATCGTTCGTGGCTACCCCGCGGCCTATGCTCGTTGCGCCCCAGATCGCATTGGTGCCGACGTTCCAGCCCGACGTCAGCGGCCTGCTGCCATCGGATAGAATGGCGTGGGGGTCTGCTTCGGTGATGGTGATGTCATCCGGCACTTGCAAGTCCGTCACCGCGCCTTGCAAATCTTGCAGGTCAACCGCTGCCTCGATCTCGGCTTCCGTCGTGCCAACGCCAATCACCGGCCCGCCCGCGTTGGCTACCGTGCCGAGCGCATCGGTGACATTGGTTGCGCCCGTCACGTCGCCCACGCCAGCATCGGACCCGTACCACCTCCCGTCCGTCGCGTTGTACGCCGCAAGCTGCCCCGCAGTTGGCGTGTTCGTGCAGAAGTTGGCCAGCACAAAGTTCGTCGCAGCGTTACCGCCCCCGTCCAGGTCGCTCGCCATCGACCCGGTCAAGTACATGTCACCAACCAGGTACGCGGCCGTTCCACCGGCACCGCGAGCCTCGGCGTAAAGTCCGGTCGTCAATCCAGTGAAGTAGCCGCCGTAAGCACCTTCGCACAATCCATACACGGCGTAGTTGCGGCCGGCGTACGCGTGCACGCCGTAGTCGTAGAAAGCCTCTCCATGCACGCCGTAGTCGTTGAGGGCCGCACCGAACACGCCGTAGTCGTTGGCGGCACTCCCTACGACGCCGAAAACGTTGGTCGCGTAGCCAAAAACGCCGAAGTCCTTTGCCCAGCCATAGACTCCGTATTGGTCCGCCGCCTTCCCATACACGCCATAGTCGTCGCTGGACTCCGCGTACAGCGGACGATCCTCGGCATAGAGCTTCATCAAGTACGTGGCGGTCGCGTTCGTGCCAATCTGCGCGCCGGTCCATGTGTCGCCAGTCTTGCTGATGTAGTTTGACGCCGTGATTCCATCCGGCACTTGCAAGTCCGTCACCGCGCCTTGCAGGTTTTGCAGACTAATCGCTGCGTTGATTTCAGCCGCAGTCGTGCCAACGCCAATCACCGGCCCGCCCGCGTTTGCAATCGTACCCAAAGCGTCGGTGACATTGGTTGCGCCCGTCACGTCGCCGCCTGTCTGGTCCGCCTCAAGGTTGAACAGCCCGAGAACCGCATCCCACTTCCAGATTTCATTGTCGCCGGGCGTCGCATTCGTATGCGTGCTGCCCTGGATCTTGCCGACGACGCTTGCGCCGGGTGTGCCCGTTACGTCGCCGGCCAGCGCCATAGAGTCGTAAATGTCCGCGTCGTAGGACGGAAAATCAAACGTGTCGTCGCCGTCATACGATGAATACGTGACCTTGACTGTGCCGCGCGCCAACGGCCCAACATTGTTGCTGGTGGCGTCGTATGCCCACAATTCGGCTTGGTACACTGTCACGGGCGGCACGTTCGTCCGGTCCAAGCTGAACGTGGCATTCGTGCCGCTCACGGTGATGTCTCCTGACGGCACGAACACATACGTTACGCGCCCGGTTTCAGTCACGTTGAACATGCGGAACGACACCGAAAGCCCGGCAATGGATTCGCTGAAGCTGAACTCCCAAGGGCAATCGCTGTACGCGGCGATGCTGTGGCGGAACTCCCTGAAATCGTCACCCGCCGTGGAATGCAGCGTGATGTATGCCGTGTTGGTCTTTGTCAGCGCGTGGGCGCAACTCGCACACAGGAGAGTCGCGCCAATCATGGTGGCGGTAAGTTTCTTCATTCGTTGTCTCCAGTGCCGGTGCCGGTGGTGATTCCATTTCCTAGAAAGATGTCGCGCAGACGAACGCGCCGCTTTGCGTGTTGGCGTCCAATCGCTATCAAGTGTTCTCGCATTTCGTCGGGCTTGTCCTTGAAATCGTGCTTCAGCCGGTTCTTTTCGTGCGCTATTTCTTGATCCAAATTGCGGAGAGCATAGCCCAATCGGGCGCGCCTGTCACGACGGGAATACGAGTATCCGATGTTGCCGGGGACGAAGTTGCCGAACGGAACGTATCCGGCGTAGTAGCCAAGCATCACCTTTTCCCACATGTTCATGGCGGCATCCAAGTCTGCGCGTACCTCGCGCCTGCCAGCATTCGTTTCGCCGCCGCGAACGATGGTGTGATAGATGCGCAGCATGTTGCCGAAGACGTAGGCGGAAGTGTCCTTCATCTGCTTGGCTTGCGAATCGCCCGGTCGTCTCGGTCGTGCGCCGCCCATGCTGGTTTCGTTCGTCACGGCGTCAAGCACGATCCTGTACATCGGGTTCAACTCCCATTTGAACACGTTGGCCAGGTGGTAGAACATGTCATCCAGGCGCTCCGGCTTCTCCTTCGTGGCGCGGTTGAACCACTTCGGCAGCATGTTCACGATGTCATTGACGCCAATCACGATCTCTTTGCGCTGGCCCGTGTCAGGGTTCGTGATGGTCTTCTTGTACTTCCAGTGGTTTTTCCACGTCGGGAATGGCAAGCCTATCGGCACCTTGCTCATTTTCTTCAGCCATTCAGGCATGCCCTCTTCGTCCGGTTCGTACCCGTTGGCCTTCATCATGTGGTAGACCGCCATCGGCAACAGCACGGTTGCGGTCATTGCCTTTCTGGCGAGCTTCCACTGGTACGGCGAGAAGTCCTGTTTGCCGAGAATGGCCTTGGTTGCCATCATCGGCAGGGTATACATGCTCTTGCCGACTTCCCACGGCATGAGAGCGCGGAACGTGTGGACGAAGACGATGCGCGACATGAATTGCTGATATTTCGTGGACATTGTAGCGTATGCGCCGTGGGCATTGGAAACGTAACGCGCGGCGGTTTCCTTCCACATGTCGTCCGTCATTTCCTTTTTGCCGTCAGGCGTCTTGGCGGGTTGCTTGTTCTGATCCATGAAGCGCATATATGACAGCGTGCGTATCAGTTCGTCGCCCTTCCACGTCAACCCTGCCATGCCGCGATAGTACAGGGTCAACCCGTTTACCAGCCGCCCGCCGGGGTTGGGGTGTTCCTTGACGTTCTTGGCCCACTCTGCCGGCGTGTAGAAGCGTTGCTGAACAGTCCGCTCGTATGCCTTGGCGAGCGCGGGCACGTCGTCGCGCAGTTGGCGCACGGCCAAGTCGATAGATTCGTCATGCGAGGCTTTCGTCGGCATGTTTGGAGACTGAAATAGGCCGTGCCTCTGCATGTCCTGCCATACCGGCCCGCGCTTCCTCGTAATCGCTATGGCGCGCCGCCACTGGCCGAATGACTTGATTGGGTTGTATTCGCCAAGCCCCCGTATGTGCAACTGCAACACGTCATACGACCACACGATTGACGGAACGATAAACTGCCCGATCTTGGTTATTGCCAGCAATTTGTCGAACCATGTGCGCCCCACGCGGTCGATGTCGGACAGTTCGCGCAGTGTCGTGGCAAGCAGTTGGTGAACCTTCTTGCCCTGCAATCCGCGAACATGCACGCCGATCTTGTCTGACGCCTTCCAATCGCCGGGGGTGTCAACGGCAGCATTCGCGGGCAACACAAGCCCTTCGTCTTCCGCGTAGTCCATGAGTCGCTTGACGGCTACGCGGTGCATGGCGTCAGAGTACATTTCCATCGTCAGCTTGACCGGGTTCACGTCGTCTTCTGTCAGCATCCCTTCGCTGTTCAGGAACTCGTAGTACTCTTGCAGCGTCTTGCGCCCGGCGCGTTGGTGGTGGAACGTCTTGAGCTTGACGCCGAACTGCCCGCGCTCGCGTACCCCCATGCTGTGATACTTGCGGGACTTGAAACCTTGCGCTACCAGGAACATCGGCATGTACTCGCGGCCTTGCAGCGCGGCGATCTCTTCGTCCATCTTGGCAATGGCGGCGGCGTTCGTCTTGTTCTTGAGCGCGGTTTCCCGGCGGCGGATGAGATTGGTGAGCGCCTTCTTTTCTTCGGGCGTCTTGTTGGCATCCAATACGGCAGACACGTCCTTGAGTGTCTGGATTTCGGCGGCGAGCTTTTGCGCTTCCGTGCTGTTGCCCTTGGCGCGTAGTTTTGCCTGTTCGGTTTCCAGTGCGATGATTGCGCTGGCAGGCCAACCTTCTTTGAGCACGCCTTCTTTGATCTGCATCTTCAAGGCTTGCCCGCGCAGATCGTCAAGCACCCCGCGCATCGTCGTCTGCCGTGCGTCGAGCGTTTGCGACTTCGGATCGTCCATGTCAAATGAAACGGCGCTGTCACCCGCCCGCGTCTTCAAGTCCGCGTCCTTCATCACCTTGGTCACAATGTCCTGTGCGCGTAGGTGCGTCGTCGCAACGTCATGGCGGGCACGGACGGCTTCGGCGCGCAGCCCTTTGTGCCGGTAGCCAGCTTCGCCAAAAAGGATGCTGCCATAGATGATGCGTAGCAGCTTGGGGACCGCCTTGCCGACGCTTGCCTCGCGGACGGTGCCGGTATCCGCGATGGCGTTTGCTTCGGCAATGGCGTCGTCTGCGGCTTCGGCGCTGTAGCGGATGTCGGGGTTTGTCGGGTCGAACCGCTCAGACAGCGGGACCACGTTGCCCGCGTCGTCGCGGGTTATGGCGTCGGCGGATTTGATTTGGGAGGTGGAAAACATGACAATGTTATCCATGTCGTAAGCCAATCCATCCGCATCGCTGTGTATCGACAGGTAGAATCTGCGCGGGAAACCAAAATGTTCAGCCTTCGACTTGCGCTCAGTGAAATAGATCCCATCGCCTTGTGAACGGCCGTGTATAGGTTGCCGCAACTCAAACTGATTAAAGTTCGGCATCCCGCCGTGCCACACCGGCCCCACGTTGTACCCCGCCCCCTTCGCCGCCTCGTCCACCATGCTCTGCGCGGCGTTGGTATCCCCCCGCGTGACCGCCGCCATGTACTCGCGGTCCTGCTCGGGCGTGACGGCGGAAAAGCGGATGCCGCCTTCGGGCGTGGGCGGGGCAAACAACGGCGCGGCAGCCTTGCTCCGGTCAAGCAAGTCGCCCGTCGTGTCTACGCTGCGCCCAACAATCGGCGCGCTTGCCATGTCGCGCATCTTTGCCTGACGCGCCACCAACGCCTTGCGGTCAAGTTCGGCCTCTACGTCTTCTTTGCTTTGCCTTTCAAGCGCGAACGGCTCTCTTCCACCAACTGCTTCGCCGCGATCCTCTCCAGCCGCCACGCCGCCGCGTCCGGGTACTTCTTCTGCAATTCCACCGTCCGCTTCGTAAGCATACTCATCTTGTGCCCCCGTTCCTTCTTCCGCTCCGATTACTTCCAGTTTACTCCGCTCCAAAATGTCAACCTCGCCCGTAGCCGGGTCGGCAACCACATACTGTAGCGCGTTCGCCAACTCTTCAACCGTGTCTTCCGCGAACCGTCCTGACATATTGGGCTGCGGCGGAATAGCGTCGTCCACGACGTACGGCGAAAGACGACCGGCAACACCAACCGCCGTGCCGCTTGGCAGGACAAGCCCTTGCGCGCGTATTTCTTCCAGCCGTTCGTCGCCAATCGCGGCAAGGTCTTTCTCTGCCTGTTCCCATGCAGCGTATTCCGTCTTCGCCTTGCGGTTCTGCATCGCCTTGCGTTGATTCTGCTTCGCTTCCGCCGACATTGGCTTGCGCTCGCTGCGCCCCTCGGCATTCATGTACCAGCGCCTATGGTCCATCAACGCTCTGCGCATGTCAGTGAGCTTGTTGCCTTTTCTGCGGTCCCATGCCGTACCGCCGCCGTCCGGGTACTTGGCCTGCTTGGCGGCATCCTTGGCGGCTTTGAACCTGAGCTTGCGTATCCGCGACGGGGCCATGCGGTCGCCAACGTCGAGCTTCGGCAGCGGGCCTTTGGGTTTGGGCTTGCCTTTGCGCTTTGGCTTTCTCTTGCGCTTGGGTTTGGGCGGCGCTACTTCTTCCGCTTCGGCAGCACCGCGAACCTCTGCGGCCTGCGTCGGCGCGGTATCGGCAGGCCCAGTTGCACCTTCTGCTTTGGCCGCTTCGGCATCGGGCACCTCCGGTACGGTGGGCGGTACGATTTCTGGGGCGGCTTCCTCGGCGGGTAGGGGCGCGGGTTGCGCTTCTTCCACGATTTCAGGCTCTTGAACGGGCGCGGGTTCCGGTTCTGGCTCGATTGCCGCTTCAGGCTCCACGTCTTCCGCTATTTGGCGCTCGGGCGGCAGATACGGGTTTGGAGGCTGTACGGGCGTCGTAACGGGCATAGGCGGCGCTTGAACGTCAGGGGCGGGTGTTTGTGCCTCTGCTACCGGCAACGCTTCCTGTGTCGTCTCAGCGTCCCCCCAGCGCGCCTGTAGCGCCTCCTGCAAGCTCGTTTCAATCCGCGCCGCCGTTTGCTGCACGGTTTCGCCCTGTGTGCCAAAAAGTCCCACTGCGCCATGCAGCCACTGCGATATGCGCGCAATGACCGGCGAATCCGTCATGCGTTCAAGTGCGAACGCCAATTCTTCTTCATCGCCAAACACCTTTTGGAAGTCAGTTGCCGCCTTGTCCGTCAATCCGCCGGCCGCTTTGATAAGCCCGTGCAGCATTTCATGGCGGTATGTGCCGCGGGTTGCAGTGCCCGCCACAAGCTGCACGGCGGCAATCAGCGGAACCATGTCGCCGTCCTGCGTTTCAATCACCGGGTTGACGTTGGTAAACCCTTTGACCGTGGCGTACTTGGCCAAGTCTTGCGCGGCCTTCACCGGGTCCATGCCGTTTCGCCGCATGAAGTGCTCGTATGTGTCGCGCCCGCGTTGCCCGCGTGAGGCAATGCTTTTCAGGAACGCCTCTTCATTGCCCGTCACCATGTCCGCGCTTGTGCCAAAGTGGATGCGTATGCGCTGATTCGGGCCGATAGTCACGTCAATCGTGTCGGCATCATGGCGCTGCACGCTTTCCTTGCCGTACTGCGCGGTGGCCTGTTCGATAGCATAGTCCGCCGTGGCGATTCGGTTTGCGGCCATACGCCGGGCGGTGTTCACGCTGGCATTGACGCCGCCGCCAAAGGCAAGGGCGGCTGCACTCATCACCATCACCTCTTCGCGTACCGCGCCGATTGCTTCGCCAAGGGAACCGCGTGCTTCCGGCCGCAGTCCGCGCCCCGCTTCAATCTCGCTTTGCTTGAGTTCGGTATAGCCCTCAAAGACAAGTTCCGCCCCCATGTCAACGCCGACCTTTACCCCCGCAGATGCGAGTTTGCTGGTCATGGCGTTGGCGATCCCCTTCTTGATGAAGGGTAGTCCCTGAATCACCTTGCCAAGCGGCAACTTGATAAGGCCAGCGGTGAGCGCCGCCCCTACGGCTTCGGGCACGGCCTCATAGAGTCCCATCCAATTCGCGTCACTCTGTAGTGCCTCTCGCGTTTCTTCCCACTTTTCCTTGGTCATGCCTGGATCTTCGGCAATCAACCGCTCGTACATGTCGTCAAGGAATCTGTCTTTCGTGGTGCGGAACATCATCGGTCCCGAAAGCATTGCAGCGCCAACCATCGCGCCGATTGCCTCAGACGCCGGGGTTGGATCGGGCATCATGGCCCCTGCGGCTGTTCCTGCCACAAGGCCAGCGGTGCGGATTGCCGCAGAATATCCGATCTGTTCAAGCCCGCGATGGATACCGCCAAGCGTGAACCCTGGCAGAACGCGCTTGCGGGCCATGTCTGCCGGTAGTTGCGCGGCCTCGATTTCTGCCGTGTTCTTGCTGATCGTGCGTTCTGTCCACGAATCCGGCCTGCCGTGTTCCGGCCCTTGTCCGCGCAACGCTCTGGCAAACGCTTCAGGGAACACGTTGCCGAATGCACTTGAAATCCCGCCGCCAACCGCACCCGCTATTTCGCCCAGGCTTGCCCGCGGCGCTTCTTGTGGTTGTTGTTCGGGGGTTGGCGGCTTACGGAAAAGTACCTTTTGCCCAGGGCGCGGCTGCAATGCAGGGGATAGGCGCGGGGGTTGGGGGGTCGGTGATTCGCGTTCGGTGCGTTCAAGGTAAGAGTCCGCGTCGAAGGCTTCGTTGGAGGAGGGACCAGCGGGGAGCACGCTGGTTGGTGGGGGTGCCTCCGACGCGGACAAATATGCGTTAGGGTCAAATGGTTCTTTTACCTGCATCACGGCAGGGGTTCGTTCAAGATAGGCGTCGGGGTCGAAGCCCTGTGTCGGCTGCGGGACAATGCCACCCGCCCGTTTCAGGTATTGCTCTGGGTCGAAACCAGCCATAATACCGCTTCCAGTTCTTTGCGCCTACTTGCCGTAGATTTGCGGGTACTTCTTTTTGTTGTATGTGATGATTGCCTGCGCCTTGATGGGGTTCGCCTTGCTCCACTCTGGGTCTTTGGCGTTTCTCATGGCTTCTTCGTCTTTGTCTTCAACCCCGTTCTGGTTGGCATCCGCGCCGCCGCCCTGCGCGCCCTGCCCTCCTTGCGGAGACTGCGAGAACGATGCAATATTCTGGTAGTGCTTTGCCGCCTCAGCCTCTGGCATGAGCGGGTTTGCCTTGAGCGCCTCAATAGACGCCTGAACCTGCGGCGGAATGCTTTCGCCCTGCTTCATGCGCTGTACGATTACTGCCACCTGTGTTTTGGCAAACTCAATCATATTCTTTGTCTGTTCCACGCCGCCAGCAATCGACGCGATGTCCTTCTGTCCGGCCAACTGCTCGCGCATCGTCTGCGCTTCGTTTGCCATGCCCTGATAGTCGCGCACAAGCTGCTTCTGCGCCATTGCCTTGCGGTTGCGGTCACTGACGGTTAGCGCGTTGACGCCGCCGATTGCCCGCTGTTCCATCTGGAACGAACTTTCGGGACCGGCGTACAGCCCGCGCTTGCGCTGAAACTCCCGCTGTGCGGCGGAAAGCGTGTTGCCTGCGTAACTGCCGCCGCGACCGCTCGGAACGAAGCGAGGGGCGCGGGTGTCTGCGACCGTGCTGCCTTCGGATCGTGGGTAGAAGTCGCCGCCCGTCTGCCCGCGCATTGCACCGGCAGGGCCTGACGCCTGAAACTCACCGGGGCCAAGCTTCGGCGGGACGTACTTGGCCGTCAACGGTTCGGGAACGCCACCTTCAAGCGGCGCAGGCATCGCAGGACTTCCGCCAAGCGACTTGAGCGCATCGACCCCTTTACGCAGTCCGCCGCCAAGGCCTTCTTTGCGCCAGTATTGAATAGCATCATCGCCCGTGCCCTTGAGCGCACGTTCTACCTCCGCAACTCCTTGACCCGCCCTGCCGACAATGGCATCACTGGCCCCTTGCCACTTTTTCCTGACATCGGGCGAGGCCAGCCCCATTGCAGATTCGGCCAGTTTACCGGGAATGTCACGAAGGCGCTCGTCGCCGTAGAACTCCCCAAGGTCTTCACGCGCTTGATCCCACGCCCGGCCCAGGAACGAACCGGCCTTTTGCCCGCCGCTCTGAGCGGCGCTTGCCGCCCGGTTGACCTTTCCGGCAACCACACCTGCCGTACCTGCCGCCAAATCAGCCCCGCGCAGAAGGGTGTTGCGCATCTCGCCACGCGGTTGAAGCGTCAGGTCCATTTCGGGAACTGACGTTTTTGTTCGCTCGCGCGTCAGTCTGGCGCGGCGCTTGTCCGCCAAAAACTGTGCGTCGGTGACGCCCGGCACGAACTTGGCCGCTGGCGGTTTCTTCTTGGGTTTCGCCGCAGGTTTCTTTTTCCGCTTGAACGGATTGGAAAACTCAATCTTCATGGTTTCGAGGTCTTTGCTTGCCATTGTCCGTCTCCTTACTTGTATGCTAATCCGTTTGATCCGTCCCATCGTAGCAAATACATGTCGTTGAACTCAAGCCTGTAGCCGTTGGCGCTGTTCGGTGAACCGGCGGATGGTTCGCTGCACCAGTTCGTCGGGAAACTGCCCGAGCCGTACGCATTCGTGGATTGCTCGGTGCCTGTGTTGTTTTCGCTGGCCGGGTCGCCCGCTTCCACGATGAAGTAGTGGTTCGAGTAATCGTCGCCATAGTCGGTGAACACGGAATTTTTCGCGGATGCGCGGCAGCCTGAGCAGCCAAGATACTTCGTGCCAATCAGGTACATGTCAATCGTGTGAGACACGTCGGTCGGGATGTTATCGACTTCAAGATATGCCGCGCTGTATTCGCGGGCCGCAACCCACGTCGGCCCGCCAGAATCGTAGGTGCCCGCAGTGCCGCGCACCATGTCTTTTGAGCTGGTCGTTACAATCGCATCGGGCGCACCGGCTCCCGTGCCTTCCGCTCGCGCTACGGCTTCGGCCCAGGACGTGCTACTGATCCCACGATTCACGACGTTATTGTTTACCCCATACGTACTGTCCGAAGTCACGTTAAACGCAGTTCGGTCGCTACTCCACCGGCAGGCGTTCAACAGGTGGTAGAGCTCGTTAAGCTGTTCAAAGTACAGTCGGTTCACCACGTCCTTGTACGACGTAAATGGATACTGGCCGGTGTAATATTCAATGCTGTAGACGGTGATAGGCCCGTCGAAAACCACCTCTACCACGTCGCCAGTGTAGGCCGTACCCGCCACCGTCATGCTGGTAACGTCCACCCAATCGTTTGACAGTGCGGCGGTGAATCCACCCATCACAACGTCCTCTGTTGCGCTGTCTGTCCGCGCTACCAGCCCCGTGCCTTGCTTGGACCCATTCACCGTGACTGTCATGGATGGCGTGTTCGTCTGAAACGACGTGACGACAAGGTGAGCGTTTGTGTCGGCCAAGTAGCGATGGTAAAGATCCAGGCTCATAAACGTGCTGCGGTCTGCGAATGTCCACGATCCATCGTAGGTCACCCGCCCCATCACAACGCTGTTGCTGACCTCGATATTGTGGGCGTAAAAGTATGCGTTGGTCAGGCCCACGTACACAAACCCGGCGTAGTCTTCCCATCCCGGAACGGTCATAAACCCCCAGCCGTTATTGGTGGCGGTGACGTACAGGCCGATGTCCGTGTAATTCATCACCGTGCCAATCGTATTGTGCGGAAACTCTTCTGGGTACTTGCCCAACTCGTTTGTCGTGGCGAAATAGGCGCCAAAGCCGACCGCGTAGTTCGTGCTGGCCATGTTCGTGTTGACCGTCATTCCGAACATGTTCCC
>Ga0207997_1001598_pt1 | contig 11609 bp, 7 predicted proteins | sample AntAceMetag02UKN_FD_184777 | JGI IMG/M metagenome (GOLD analysis project Ga0207997, IMG submission 184777) | Saline lake microbial communities from Ace Lake, Antarctica - Antarctic Ace Lake Metagenome 02UKN (SPAdes) (version 2) | ecosystem: Environmental > Aquatic > Non-marine Saline and Alkaline...
AACTCACAAAAAATTTTATTCCCTCAATTTTAGGAGAAATAACTATTGGTCTTCCTTGTTTATCGTTAATTATAGTTATATCTCTCATTCCAACTTGGTAGCTGGTGCTAGTTATAGCTTTAATAATAGCTTCTTTAACAGAAAATCTTCCCGCAAGGTATTCTAACTTGCGCGATTCAAGTTTGAACTCTTCAAAAACTTTAAATTCATCTTCGCTCAAAACTCTTCTAGCATGTTCAAGTTTTATTCTAGATATTTTCAATATATCTACGCCTATACCTAATATCATTTTATAGCCTCTTCAATTAATATTCTATTTGCTAAATCCTTAATCGCTCTGAATCTATGATTTAAAGCTGATTTTGATACTCGCTTTTCATAATGTTCTAGTGAAGCATAACTTAATTCTAACAAAGATGCATCTGGATACTTTTTTCTTAGAAATATTGCATCAGCCATGCTCTTGCTAATATTCTTAGTCTCACTATCTTCTATCACTTTTATATATTTAAGTTGCTTGATCGCCGCATCCAAAGCTTTCTTCTCATTTGCTATATCACAGTTAATAACTCTATTAATTGAGTTTTTAAAATCTCTTTTAATTCTTGAATCTTCAAATTCAAATAAAGAATTACTAGCGCCTATTACTCTTATAAAATCAGCGATTTTTTCAGCTTCTTTAATATAAGCTATATATCCTCTTCTATTTTTTACAACTTTAGCATTTAAATAAAAATAATTTGCTATTTCCTTTACAACGTTAGCTTGAACTTCTGAAAAAGCTTGAATTTCCATATGATAAGCACTTGTTTCAGGTGAGTTTATTGAACCCGCAGCTAAAAATGCTCCTCTTAGATAAGCTTTTTTACAACACTCTTTTTCTATAATTTTCTCATCAACATATTGAAAGAACACTGCCGATTCACTTAAAAGTGATAAATCAGACAATAAAAATTCAATTTGTTCTGAAATCTTTACTATATAGATACTATGTTTTTTTAATTTATTTGTATGTTTCTTAATAATGGTTAAATCAAGAGCATACAGTGATTTTAGTAAAATTACAAAACGTCGTATTACAGCGTTATTAGTAGTTTGAAATGCCAAACTCAACCCTAGACTATTCTTTTCAATTGAACCACCAATATGCAATAAAGCAGATAATTCGGCTTTATTGCAACAATTAGATTGTTTTAAACTCTGTAATTCTGTTTTTATTTCAGTTGAAAACGACATATATATCACTCCAAATTATTTTTCTTCTGATACTTCTTCCGTTGCTTCCACTTCTTTTTCTTTTTTATAACCAAAATATCCAGGAACACTTTCATATGTACCCGATTTACCTCTTAATCTAATAAATACAGATAATCCAATACCAGCTACAATCATCAATACAGATGTCACAATAGCTGCTCTCATTGTAATCCCTAAAAATTCAAATACAAGCGGGTCTGTTCTCATTGTTTCAATAAATATTCTCAATCCACCATACCAAATCAAATATACAGACATTAATTCACCGAAATGAAGTTTCTTAGTTCTTCTTAAAACTAACATCACTATAAATCCAATTACATTAATACTTGATTCATAGAAGAATGTAGGATGATAGAACCCTGTCAATGGCTCAACAGCTAATGAATGCCATCCTCTAATAATATACATGTTATTTACAATAAAATTTGGTAAATGAATAGTGTTTTTTAAGAAATTAAATTGTTGTTCTATAGTAAGGTTAGCAACACCATCAGTCATTCCACCAACAATACCACCATGTGCTTCTTGATTAAAGAAGTTTCCCCATCTACCAAATGCTTGAGCAATGATAAATCCAACAGCTACTATATCTAGTATTTTGTAAACATTAATTTTTCTTTTTTTAGTATAAAAATAAGCACAAATTAAAGCGGTAAAGAATGCTCCGTGAATCGCAAGTCCTGATAGTCCAAAACTAGAGAAATCAAGGGTGCCTGATGAAAATCCTATTACCCTTAAGAGAGAAGGAAAAAATTCTCCATATATGAATCTACTAGGTTCAAAGGCTACATACCATAATCTAGATCCTAAAATAGCAACAGGAACAATCCATAAAAACCCATCAATTAAATCGTCTTGTTTAAGACCGATTCTTTTACATTCTCTCATTCCAAGAGACAAAGCGAATATAATACCTGAAATAATAAAGAATGAATAAAATACTACTGATTTATTTCCAATAGTTATTAAGCGGTTGTCTAAAGTATAAATAGCTTCAATTGTAGTATCTCTATCAATATCATCTATTTCACTATCAAATAATGACCAGCGTGTAAAATAACTATTTTCTTTATTGTTTGGATCTGCGGGAGCAACGATATCACAAGTTTCACCAACATTACAAGCAATAGTTTTTAAAACTGATCCATCATAATCTACGTATTCTACTATATATGAATCAGTAGCTGGTCCGGTATCATTTGAACAGCCTATCAAGCTGATTGATATAATGCCTATAATTAGTAATGATACGATTTTTAAAATTTTTTTCATCATGCTCCTCTATTCTTTATCCCGATTTTTCTTTATCTTTTCATTTAACAAACTGTTAAATTCACTTGATGAATCATATCCAAGTTGTTTTGATTTATAATCATAAGCGGCCGCTTCAATCAAAGTAGCTGTATTTCTCGCTTCAGTAATCGGAATTTGTACATAAGATATATTAGTATCAAATATTTGTCTATACTCTTCATGTAATCCCAATCTATCAAATTGAAGTTCTCTATCCCATTTCTCTAATTCAACTATCAAAGAAACCTTTTTATCTTCGCGGTATGCTTTCACACCAAAAAGATATACTACATTTACTATTCCAACGCCACGAATTTCTAAATACTTTTTAAGCATGTCGGGTGCTTCCCCTATTACAACACCTTTTTCTAATTGATACATCTCTACTAAATCATCAGCAACAAGAATGTATCCTCTTCTTATTAATTCTAAGGCAACTTCACTCTTACCTAAGCCACTTTTACCAGAAATAAGTACACCAACACCATTAATGTCCATTAGAACCCCATGAGTTGATGTTCTGTCGGCTAATCCAGCTTGCAAAAAGGCATATAACTCGCTAAATAGTGAAGAAGTTGTATAAGTGCTTTTTAAAACAGGTATACTATATTTTTTTGCGTACTTAATAAATTTTTCAGGTACGATAACATTTTTAGAAAAAATAAATGCAGGTGGATCTTTTTCAAATAGTTTTTTAACACGACAATCTTGATCTTCTTCATTTAGATTTTTAAAAAAAGTGCTTTCTTTAGAACCAATAACTTGAATTCTATCATGTTCATAAAAATCAAACATACCAGCTAATTCTATTCCTGGTTTAGATATACTCGGATTTGATACTTTTCTATCAACGCCTAATTCTCCAGCAATAATCTCCAGTTTTAATCCTATTATTACTTCTCTAACTGCAATACTAGCCATAATTTCACCTTTTTCTTTTAATTTTTCTTAGCGTATTACGTTGATTAATTCTTATATATATATTCTTAATAAAAGCTCTAATAACTTGAAACAGTATCACAAAAGCGATTGGGTCTAAATAACTGTTAAATGAGAATTGTGTAGAGAATACAAATATATCTAGCAAATAAAATATGACTATATTAATAAGTGTAAATATCAATCCTGATGTAAATAACACTACTTTAACCTGTTTTGCGAACAAATATCTTTTATAGAATTCTTCTAATATAGTGAATATAAACACAATGTATATAATAAAAACATCATTTGTTATATTTGCAAAGTCAAATAACTTTAATATGCTAAAAATTACGATAAAATTGATTAGGAAAGAAAATATAATATTAACCCAAAAATTATGTGAGTAAGCAGAAGCTAAATTTATTTTAACTACGGTGCCTTTGGGTTTTAAATTATGTTTCTTCCTTTCTTCTTCGTTTTGCTTTTTGACTTTATCTATTAATTTTTCTAATTCTTCTATTTCTTTACGTATATCTTTATCATTTTTATTCATTTTGAAACCTTCTTACATTTAATCATATTAATATAATATCATAATTGTATTAAAAACTCGAGAAAAAACACATAAAGAACAAGTAGTGTTTAGCTACTTGTTCTTGTTTAATATCTCATACAAATATTGTCCCGTAAAACTATTTTTACATAAAGCCACAGTTTCCGGTGTGCCGTAAGCAACTAATTGCCCACCTCTATCGCCACCTTCAGGCCCTAAATCAATTAAATAATCAGCTACTTTTATAACATCAAGGTTGTGTTCAATTACAATAACTGTCGCACCCTTATCAACTATGTTTTGTAAAACTGAAATTAGTTTTTTAACATCATGTGAATGTAATCCTGTTGTTGGTTCATCCAATATGTAAATCGACTTATCAGTAATTCGTTTATATAATTCAGAAGCCAACTTAACTCTTTGTGCTTCTCCACCAGAAAGAGTGGTTGATGCTTGTCCTAGCTTAACATATCCTAATCCAACATCATGAATAGTTTGTAAACGGTTCTTAATTTTAGGAATGTTGACAAAGAATTCTAAGGCTTCTTCAACTCGCATGTTTAATACATCTGCTATTGTTTTGCCTCTATATTTAACTTGTAATGTTTCTTTATTGTATCTTGAACCGTGACATTCTTCACATTCAACATATAGATTAGGCATAAAATGCATTTCAATTTTAATTACACCATCGCCTGAACAATGTTCACAACGGCCACCCTTTACGTTGAAAGAAAAACGACTTTTCGAATATCCTCTTAACTTAGCTTCTTTTGTTTGAGCAAATAAGTTCCTTATTTCATCAAAAACACCAGTATACGTGGCCGGATTTGATCTAGGAGTTCTACCTATTGGAGATTGATCTATATCAATTATTTTTTCGAATTGTTCATAGTTTGATATGCCTAAACATTTACCGACTTCTGTTGGGGTTCTTTTCGTTAATAAGTTTGCTAAATTTTTAAACAAAACATCATTGACTAAAGATGACTTTCCTGAACCAGAGACTCCTGTTACGACAGTAAAACAACCTATTGGAAATTCAATATCAAGTTTTTTAAGGTTATTTTGTTCAGCTTGTAATACTCTTAAATATCCTCTTTTATGTTCTCTTCTTGTTTTTGGAACATCAATCTTGAGTTCACCGCTTAAATATTTACCCGTTAACGAATTTGGATCTTTAACTATTTCTTCAGGTGTTCCAACAAAAACAATTTCTCCACCATCATCACCAGCTCCTGGTCCAATATCAACAATAAGATCACTGGAATTTATCATTTCTGTATCATGTTCTACAACAATCATTGTATTACCAAGATCGCGCATACCTTTTAGCGTTTCTATTAGCCTTTTATTGTCCCTTTGATGTAGTCCGATTGATGGTTCATCCAAAACATACATCACACCAGTTAACCTTGAACCAATCTGTGTTGCTAGACGAATTCTTTGTGATTCTCCACCCGATAATGTACTTGAAGTTCGAGAAAGTGTTAAATAGTCTAAACCTACATTTATCAAAAAGTTCAATCTTTCAATTATTTCTTTTATGATTGGTCGCGCTATTTCATAGTCTTTATCGGCTAATTTTAGGCTTTCTATAAATTCTTTAAGATGAAGTATAGATTTTTCAGTAAATTCATAGATGTTAATCCCGCCTACTTTTACCGACAAAGCTTCATCACTTAACTTCTTTCCGCCACACTTCTCACATGGTATGTCACTCATCATCTTTTCTATCCATTCTCTTATACCTTTTGATGTTGTCATGAGATATCTACGCTCTAAACTATTGATAACCCCCTCAAAAGGTTTTTCTGATGAATGAAACATATTTCCTGTTTTCGATGTAAAATTGAATTTAACAGCCTTTTTTGAACCGTAAAGCAGTATATTTCTCTTTTCCAAAGGTAATTTATTAAAAGGCTTGGAAATGTCTATTTTGTGTGCTTTTGCAGCTTGATATATTTGTTGGTAATACAACGAATCTGGCCCAGTGTATTTACCAAAAACACCATCTTCAATTGATAAGCTGTCATTCGGTATTAATTTATTAACATCAACCTTGCGGGTGAAACCTAATCCAGAACATCTTTTACATGCACCATAAGGAGAATTAAATGAAAATAATCTGGGTTCTAATTCTGATACAGTAAAACCACAAATTGGACAGGAGAATTGTTCAGAAAACAAAACCTCTTCTTCTTTAACAATTATTTTAACTAATCCGCTTCCTAATTTAGTAGCTACTTCCAACGAATCGTATATCCTAGATGTAATTGCTTCTTTAACGACAATTCTATCTATTACAACGTCAATATCATATCTGATGTTTTTATTTAGATTGAATTCTCCATCAAGTTCATAATCCTTTTGGTTTATTCTAATTCTTGTATATCCTTCTTTTCTTAATTGTTCAATTGTTTTTTCATGAGTACCTTTTTTTCCTCTAACCACTGGCGCTAATATAATTAGTTTTTCGCCTTTATAATTTAATACTTTATTAGTCATTTCTTGGATTGTCTGTGATTTAATCTCTATACCGTGATTTGGACAGATTGGCTTACCAATTCTAGCATACATCAATCTTACATAATCATAAATTTCCGTGATTGTTCCAACTGTAGAACGAGGATTGTGACTTGTTGTCTTTTGATCAATAGAAATAGCCGGTGAGAGTCCCTCAATCGAGTCCACATCGGGTTTTTCCATGTTCCCTAAGAACTGTCTAGCATATGCTGATAGTGATTCTACATACCTTCTACGCCCTTCTTCATATATAGTATCAAACGCTAAACTGGTCTTTCCCGAACCGGAAAGACCTGTCATAACTACTAATTGATTTTTTTTGAATCTTAAGTCTAAAGATTTTAAATTATTCTCTCTAGCGCCTTTTATTGTAATATAATCGCTCAATTTATCACCTACTACTTAATTTTTTCTTTAAATTCATCCTCTGATAATATTTTAATATCTAATTCCAAACCTTTTTGATATTTAGAACCAGGACTATCACCCAAAAGAATATAATCCGTTTTCTTAGAAACCGCTGAAGATACATTCCCACCTAAATTCTCGATAAATGTTTTTGCTTCTTTACGAGAAAATTCAGATAAGGAACCAGTCAAAACAACTGTTTTGTTAGTAAAAAATGTTTCTGAAACTACTTTAGATGAATAGTAATTAGTATTCAATCCGAATTCTACTAACTTATCTAACATTTTCTTATTAGATTCATCAGCAAAATACTTCACTACTGAATTAGCAATAGCTTTTCCAATATCATTAATCGCTAGTAAACTTTCTAAAGTTTGATTATAGAAATTTTCTAAACAAGTTAACTCTTCACATAAAACTTTTGACACTTTAGCGCCAACATGACGAATACCTAATCCAAAAATTAATTGATCCAAGTTATTTATTTTACTATTTTCTATTGCATTAAATAAATTTTTTACACTCTTATCTCCAAATCTTTCTTTTTGAATTAACTCTTCATAGTAAAGATTTAGCATAAATATGTTAGCTATGTCCTTAACATAGCCATCATTATATAGCTCAGTTAGAATGCTTTCTCCTAAACCGTCGATATTATAAGCTTCTCGAGAAGCAAAATGGATTAATCCTTCTAGATGTTTTGCATCACAATTTGGATTTAAACAATAATAATCTGCTTCACCAGACTTTCTTACTAAATTCGAATCACAAATAGGACAGTTTGTAATCATTTCAAACTCTATTTCATTCCCTGTTCTTTTTTCAGAAACTACTCTTAAAACTTCTGGAATGATTTCTCCAGCTTTTCGTACAATTACATGATCTCCAATATGAATATCTCGTTCCTTACAAAAATCTTCGTTATGCAATGTAGCACGTGAAACTAAAGATCCAGAAATCATAACAGGTTCCAGTTCAGCTACAGGCTTAACTACGCCAGTTCTACCAATTTGGAATCTAATATTGTTTAAAACTGTTTCAACTTCTAAAGCTTTAAACTTGTAAGCTATTGCCCATTTAGGATATTTAGCTGTATAACCAATTTCATCATACAAATTAAATTCATTTACCTTAATTACTACACCATCAATTTCATATGGTAAGTCAAATCTAAATTCATCAACTTTTTTAATGAATTCAATAACTTCATCAATGTTTTTACATTCTTTAGTGTAATTATTTATTTTGAATCCTTTTTCTTTTAGAAACATTAGAGAATCGTAATGACTGATTATATCATTGTCAGCTACCATATAATGGATAAATGCATCTAAATTCCTTTTCGCTACTACCTTTGGATCTAATTGTCTTATCGTTCCAGCTGCTGCATTTCTAGGGTTTCTAAAAGCAGCAAGTTCTAATTCTTCTCTGGATTTATTTATCTTTTCAAAACTCTTCTTAGAAATAAAGATTTCTCCTCTTGCTTCTAAGTCATCTAAATAATCTATGCTTAGGGGAATAGATCTAATCGTTTTTGCATTTTCGGTAATATCTTCCCCAACTAATCCATTACCTCTTGTTGCAGCTTGTTCTAGAAATCCATTCTTATATTTTAAAGACACTGATAATCCATCTATTTTTAAATCTGCAGTATAAGTGTAATTTGAAACTGATTTTTTGATTTTTTTATCAAAATCTCTTACTTCATCTTTGCTAAATAAGTTACCAAGAGAAAGCATTCGACGATTATGAGTTATTTTTTTGAATTTTGAACTAGCAACACCACCAACTCTTTGAGTAGGAGAGTCTTTAGCAATTAAATCCGGATATCTTTCTTCTAATTCTTGAAGTTCTCTTAAAAGCATGTCAAAATCATAATCACTTAAAGTTGGATTATCTAAAACATAATATTCATAATTTGCTTGTTTTAATGTTTCCCTTAACTCACTTATTCTTTTAACTTCATCCATTTTTTGGCTCCATTATTTTATAACTTGGGTGATCCTTTAACAACATTTTTATTCCAGTAGGACTTTTAAACGCAACAGTAATTTTATCTTTTGATACATCAACTATGACACCAATTCCAAATGTTTTATGTTCTATTTTATCTCCTAGATGGACATGTTGTTCTACTTTTTCATACTGATACAAATTTTGTTCTGGTTTTTTGTGTCTATGGTATGGTTTGTCAATTACTATATTCTTAGGCTGATATGCTCCTCTTCTGTCTAAAAGATTATCTTCAATTTCACCTAAGAATTGAGAATCAAGATTTTCCATATAATGACCATACATAAATCTGCTTTGACAGTTTGTTAGGAAAACTAATTCTTTTGCTCTAGTTAAAGCCACGTAAAATAGTCTTCTTTCCTCTTCTACGTTGTCTCTTTCCTGTAACGACTGACTAGAAGGAAATAATGTTTGTTCTAAACATGTAATAAATACCACTTTAAATTCTAATCCTTTTGCTGAGTGGACTGTCATTAAACTAACGTATTCACCATCATCAAGATTATCTTCAGCTTCTTCTCGTAATGCTAAATCATTTAGCATTATCGCTAATATTTCATAGTTTGTAAATTCATTATCATAATCTTTTATTTTCTCTAAGATAATGGTTTTAAACTCATTTATATTATCCAGTCTTCTTTCTGCTTCAAATGCTTTTTCACCAATTAAATCATTGTTTTCTAGCATCGCTTTATATCCGGATTTATCTAATAATTCTTCAAAAGTATCTAGTAAGTTTCTTTCTTCCATTTTATCTTGTAGTTCTATTATAGTATTCTTAAATTTATTTAAAGCAATTTTAGCTTTTTTTGAGACAAAAGGCATGTCTTCATCTATTACATCTATCATTTTAAGATGATTTTCTTTTGCATATGCTTCAAGTTTAGCGTATGTAGTTGGTCCTAATCCTCTTTTTGGTACATTGGATACTCTTGAAAAAGAATAATCGTCCCCTTTGTTAACAACTAAATGAAGATATGCAATCATATCTTTAATTTCTCTTCTTTTATAGAAAGAAATATTACCAATAACTTTATGAGCTATGTTGTTCTTTAAAAATATATCTTCAAACCTTCTACTCATGGAGTTATTTCTATAAAGAATTGCTATGTCTTTTTTTCTATAACCTTGATTCAATAAAAATTTAATTTTGTCATATAAATAATATGCTTCTTCCCCATCAGTCCCTGCTTTATAGTGAACTATTTTACTTCCAGGGCCTAATGTAGAATATAAGTCTTTAGGAATTCGAGAACGATTGTTTTTAATGACAGAATTTGCAGCCTTTAGTATGTTATCTCTAGAACGATAGTTTTGATCTAATACTATTTTATGATAATCAGAAAAATCTCTCATAAACTTCTTGATGTTTTGAATATTAGAACCTCTAAACGCATATATTGATTGATCTTCATCACCAACTATAAACAAGTTGTGATGCTTCTTAGCCAACAATTTTACAATTTCATATTGTAAATCATTCGTATCTTGAAATTCATCAACTAGAATGTATTGAAATCTGTCTTGGTATTTTTCTAGTACATCCGGAAAATTTCTGAACAATCTAAGTATTAATACTAATAAATCTTGAAAATCTACTAAGTTATTGGTTTTTAAGTAATTATTGTACTCGGGATATACTTGAGCTACTACGGATCTAATTGGTTCTTCAAGGTAATCAATATCTAGTTGATTGCCTTTAACTTTAGAAATAACATTAGATAGGATTTTTGGATAGAACTTTTTTAAATCATAGTTATGTTTTTTTAAGATATTTTTAACGATGATTTTAGAATCATCACCATCTATAATTTGAAAATCACTTTTGTAATCTAAACGTTCTATATCACGGCGTAAAATTTTAGCTCCCATAGCATGAAAAGTTGATATCCAAATACCTTTTACCGGAATATCTATCATGTCAAAAACACGCCTTCGCATTTCCTCCGCCGCTTTGTTTGTAAATGTGATTGCAAGTATGTTATTTGGTGAAATACCGACTTCACCAACTAAATATGCAATTCTATTAGTTAAAACTCTTGTTTTTCCTGACCCAGCTCCTGCTACAGCCATGACTGGACCCGTTACTCTTTTTACTGCTTCAACCTGCTTATCATTCAGGTTCTCAAATATACCATTATCCACATTATCACCTATATATATTATACCATAAAATCTGTAGTTTTTATATCGATAACACCTATATTTTTTTAAGCAGAAAAAGTGGTTTTTATAATGTAAAATCGATTTTTTGGAACAAACAAAAAAGGCCTCCACTAAGGCCTTTTATTTCATATAATTTTGTTGATTACATCACTAAGTAATAGCCAATCCTCTTTTTGCTTTTTTAAACGTATAATGCCTGTCAATGTAATGGAATAATATTTTCTCTTTTTTCTCGATTCACTCTCAATCCAATACGTAGTTAAATAACCCATCTTAAGTAGTCGTTTAAAACTAGTATATAAGGTAGCTTCAGACAAGGAAAATTGACCATCTGTAAGTCCCTCGATTTTTTTGTTAATCAAATACCCATAGGAATCTTTTTTATCCAATACACTAAGAATAAGCATATCTGTGTGACCTCTGAGTAAATCGCCAAATGTGTACATCTTACACGCTCCATCACTTC
>Ga0207997_1001603_pt1 | contig 11602 bp, 10 predicted proteins | sample AntAceMetag02UKN_FD_184777 | JGI IMG/M metagenome (GOLD analysis project Ga0207997, IMG submission 184777) | Saline lake microbial communities from Ace Lake, Antarctica - Antarctic Ace Lake Metagenome 02UKN (SPAdes) (version 2) | ecosystem: Environmental > Aquatic > Non-marine Saline and...
GTTTCTGGTTGGTATAGATGATTCCATCAACCAACATTCCCGGCTTATAGCTCTTAGGAATACGGTACTTGTAGTCACTAATTTGTTCGAATGTACCTGACCAACTCATACGTCAAATATAACCTCACCGATATACCCCGTAACAATTTCTTCTACTTTCAAATCATGATAAGTAGCAGCTTTAATCTCTCGTTTTAGTTCAGTGCTCCTAAAATCAATTTCCTCGCCTTTAATCTCTGCCTGTAAAACTCTCCCGCCTTTATCATCACTTATCTTTAAATTGTACTCACTTGGCAAGAACCCATCGGCAAAGAATACTGAGAGTAACTCATTAAGCCAGTCAACAAGTAACTCAGCGAGATCCTGAGATTGCAAAGTAATTTTTCTACTAATTATTTTCTTTGATTGATAGTCAGTGAGGAGACTAAAAAGTGTGAGAGCGTAATTTCGAAATAAATCTTCGGATGTTTTCCCCCTTACGCGCAGGCCTAAGTCAGCAGTGTGCTCGATAAATTCAAACTTTTCCTTTTCCATTTAAAAAAGTGGGCCATGAAGGGATCGAACCTTCGACCTTGGGCTTAAGAGGCCCCCGCTCTGCCAAACTGAGCTAATGGCCCAAATTAGTATGTAGTAAAAAACAGCAATAATAATAAAATTATAGCACTGGTTTAAGAAAAATCTACAAAAAACTCAGGAAAAATAAGAACCTAAACAAGGCAGGCTTTGAGCTTGTAGACTACATACTCTATACTACATACTCGATACTATACAATATAATGAAGACAAAGGGGGCACTGACCTACTCTCCCACAACCTTGCGGTTGCAGTACCATGGGCCCAAGAAGGCTTAACGGCCGTATTCGGAATGGGAACGGGTGTGGCCCTTCCGGTAAAAGCACCCCCATATTTATTTTTTTATAAAAACTCTGCTAGCAATTACGCTAACAGATATATAAAAAATGTTGGGTACCAAGCCGATTGGCTTATTAGTAGTGCTCGGCTGAACATATTACTATGCTTACACCTGCACCCTATATAGGTAGTAGTCTCCTACCAGCCTTCACTCCAGCCGAAGCCGAAGAGGGATTCCTCGTTTCAAGACGAGTTTCGCGCTTATATGCCTTCAGCGCTTATCTCTAAGGAACGTGGCTACCCAGCCTTTACTCCTGGCGGAATAACTGGTACACCAGAGGTTCCTCTGTCCCGGTCCTCTCGTACTAGGGACAGCTTCCCTTCAAGAATCCTAACACCCACAGTGGATAGAGACCGAACTGTCTCACGACGTTCTGAACCCAGCTCACGTACCACTTTAACCGGCGAACAGCCGGACCCTTGGGACCTTCTCCAGCCCCAGGATGTGATGAGCCGACATCGAGGTGCCAAACCGCGCCGTCGATATGAACTCTCGGGCGCGATAAGCCTGTTATCCCCGGAGTACCTTTTATCCGTTGAGCGATGGCGCTCCCATGTGCTACCACCGGATCATTAGGCCCACGTTTCCGTCCTGCTCAGCTTGTCAGCCTCGCAGTCAAGCATCCATATGCCCTTACACTCGACGTCCGATTTCCAAACGGACTGAGGATACCTTTGGGCCCCTTCGTTACATTTTAGAAGGGAACCGCCCCAGTTAAACTGCCCAACTGGCACTGTCCCTCATTTAAGAGGTTAGAACCTTAGCACAATAAGGGTGGTATTTCACCAATGACTCCACAAAAGCTAACGCTTCCGCTTCAAAGTCTCCCACCTATCCTACACATACAGGGCCAAAATTCAATACCAGCCTACAGTAAAGGTTCCGGGGTCTTTTCGTCCTACTGCGGGTAGACGGCATCTTCACCGTCACTACAATTTCACCGAGATCCACGCTGAGACAGTGCTCCCATTGTTAAACCATTCGTGCGGGTCGGAACTTACCCGACAAGGAATTTCGCTACCTTAGGACCGTTATAGTTACGGCCGCCGTTCACCAGGGCTTCGGGTCGAAGCTTCTCTGAGGCGAACCTCAAATGACCTCTTGCCTTAACCTTCTGGCACCGGGCAGGTTTCAGTCCCTATACATCCTCTTACGAGTTAGCAGAGACCTATGTTTTTGCTAAACAGTCACAGGAGCCACTTTACTGTGCCCTAACTAAAAGTTAGGGACCCCTTCTTGCAAACGTACGGGGCTATATTGCCGAGTTCCTTAGCGAGGTTTCTCTCGAGCGCCTTACCATATTCAGGCAGCCTACCTGTGTCGGATTTCGGTACGGTCACCAATAGACAACAAAAGAGATTATTTCTCGGCACTTCATCCTGGTAGGTTCGCTCGCGCCGTAGCTTGAGCTCCCGAATCCCGTAAAACGGGACTCGACGAACACATCCAACCGTTCGACTACCTCATTCCATGCGTCATCTCTTAAGTTAACGCCTAAAGGTGGGAGGTGAATATTAACACCTTTCTCCATCGACTGCCCCCAATTAACTCAGGGTTCGCCTTAGGGACCGCCTAACCTCCGTCTGACAGACATTGACGGAGAAACCTTGGGCTTGCGGCGTTTCGAGTTTTCATCGAAATTTTCGTTACTTATTCCAGGATACTCTCTTCTGTACGCTCCAGCATGGTTTACACCGACACCTTCACCGCCTACAGAATGCTCCCCTACTGCCCTCCAACATCACGTTGGAAAACCCGCAGTTTCGGTAGTAAGCTTGAGCCCCGATTATCTTCGGCGCAAAATCACTCGACCGGTGATCTGTTACGAACTCTTTAAATGATGGCTGCTTCTAAGCCAACATCCCGGCTGTTTCTGTGACCTCACATCCTTTAACACTTAGCTTACTTTTAGGGACCTTAACTGGCGGTCTGGGCTGTTTCCCTCTCGACTATGAAGCTTAGCCCCCATAGTCTCACTCCCTAGCTAGAAACTTAAGAAATTCGGAGTTAGGTTGGGGTTGGTATGAATATAATTCACCCTAGCCCATCCTGTGCTCTACCGTCCTAAGCCCACCACTAGAGGCTGACCCTAAAGTCATTTCGGGGAGAACTAGCTATCACCAGCCTTGATTAGCCTTTCACTCCAACCCACAGCTCATCCGAGCCTTTTTCAACAGACACCGGTTCGCGCCTTCATTTCGCTTTCGCGAAACTTCACGCTGGCCATGGGTAGATCGACTGGCTTCGAGTCTATTACTTACCGCTAAAACGCCCTATTAGGACTCGATTTCTCTACGCCTGCCTTCGACACTTTCGTGCCAAAGTTAAACTTGCGATAAAAAATAACTCCCTGGACCATTATACAAAAGGTACGCCATTACGCAACCGAAGTCACGCTCTGACCGCTTTGTGAGCTTATGGTTTCAGATTCTATTTCACTCCCCTCACCGGGGTTCTTTTCAGCTTTCCCTCACGGTACTAGTACACTATCGGTCTGATACGAGTATTTAGCCTTACCCCATGGTCGGGGCAAATTCTCACAAGGTTTCACGTGCCTCGTAATACTTGGGAATGCTAATCAAGAAGTCTTAATTATTTCGCCTACAGGACTTTCACCTTCTATGGTTCTATTTCCCAACAGATTTGACTATAATTAAGATTTGTAACTTCTCGAGAGTTCTGCTACACTCTCCACTAACACCCCGCGACACCAAATAAGCAACGCCAGCAGGCTTTAACGCTTATTAGGTTTGGGCTCTTCCCTGTTCGCTCGCCGCTACTATGGGAATACCTTTCGGTTTCTTTTCCTCCGGGTACTGAGATGTTTCACTTCCCCAGGTTATCTTCTACGTAAACGTAGATTCTTGAGTATTACCTCAAGTGAGTTGTCTCATTCGGAAATCTGCGGGTCAAAGGCTACTTGCGCCTAACCGCAGCTTATCGCAGCTTGCCACGTCCTTCATCGTCTGTACCAACCAAGCCATTCACCATAAGCTCTTAATATCTTGATACCCAACAAATTTTCAAAGAACTCAATTTATGTTTTAAGTTTTAAGCCTTAAACGTTAAGACAAGATAAATAAACACTTAACATATACAGCAAAAAACCAATACTTTCTAATTTTAATTATAAAAACGTTTTTCTAATAAATATAACTCTCATTTGTGTCCCGTAAAATTGCCTTCGGCAATCACGAGACTACCGCGTGATAAAATTTTCAAAGAAAATTTTATTTTACGTGGTGGAGCCGGTCGGGCTTGAACCGACGACCTCCTGCTTGCAAAGCAGGCGTTCTCCCAACTGAACTACGGCCCCTGCATAAGCTCATAGTTTTTAGCTCTTAGTTTGAATCTGATAAAACAAACAAATACTTTTTCGACTCTCAGCTATGAGCTAATAGCTATGAACTTTCTTAATGGGCCCAAGTGGGATCGAACCACTGACCCCCGCGTTATCAGCACGGTGCTCTACCGACTGAGCTATGGGCCCGCTGAAATAAACATATTTAAGGTTCTCGCCTATTTTTCAGCGGCATAATTCAACTTACCCCTTTAGGATTAAGACGACTAAACCCCTAGCATTATAAATGCTAAGGATTTAGCCTGATTTATCAAAAGTTATAAAAACAAAAGCCTTTGGAAGGATCCTTATTTGTTTTTTGTTAGATTACTCGCTAACGTTCGAGCTTTTATTTATTTTTCCGAAGAAAAAAAATAAAAGGAGGTGATCCAGCCGCACGTTCCCGTACGGCTACCTTGTTACGACTTAGCGCCAATCATGAAATTCACCGTGATCCGTCTACGACAGACTTCGGGCGCCCCCCACTTTCAGCGCTTGACGGGCGGTGTGTACAAGACCCGGGAACGTATTCACGGCGCCGTGATGATGCGCCATTACTAGCGATTCCAGCTTCATGTAGGCGAATTTCAGCCTACAATCCGTACTGAGCCTGTTTTTTTGAGATTTGCTCCACCTTACGATATCGCTTCCCTTTGTAACAGACATTGTAACACGTGTGTAGCCCAGGACATAAGGGCCATGCGGACTTGACGTCATCCCCGCCTTCCTCCCACTTAACGCGGGCAGTCCCTTTAGAGTGCCTTATCCAGTAAACTGAATAAGTAGCAACTAAAGGCGAGGGTTGCGCTCGTTCTCCCACTTAAGGGAACACCTCACGGCACGAGCTGACGACAGCCATGCAGCACCTGTGCTGGTACCTGATTGGTTACAGGTCACAAACCCTTTCGGGCCGTTACTTCCAGCATGTCAAACCCTGGTAAGGTTTCTCGCGTAGCATCGAATTAAACCACGTGTTCCACCGCTTGTGCGGGTCCCCGTCAATTCCTTTGAGTTTTAGCCTTGCGGCCGTAGTCCCCAGGTGGGGCACTTAATGTGTTAACTGCGGCACCCATTCTTACGAACGAACACCTAGTGCCCATCGTTTACAGCTAGGACTACCAGGGTATCTAATCCTGTTGGCTACCCTAGCTTTCGTCCCTCAGCGTCAGATATGGACCAGAGAGCCGACTTCTCCACTGGCGTTCCTGCCGATCTCCACAAATTTCACCTTTACACCGGCAGTTCCACTCTCCTCTTCCATCCTCAAGTCTTACAGTTTGAAAGGCAGTTTTTCGGTTGAGCCGAAAGATTTCACCTGTCACTTGTAAGACCGCCTACGGACCCTTTACACCCAGTCAAACCGAGTAACGCTCGCCACCTCCGTATTACCGCGGCTGCTGGCACGGAGTTAGCCGTGGCTTATTCATCAAGTACAGTCAAGTTAAAAAGCTATTAACTAATTAACGTTCCTCCTTAATAAAATGAGTTTACAACCCGAAGGCCTTCATCCTCCACGCGGCGTCGCATCCTCAGACTTTCGTCCATTGGGAAAGATTCTCGACTGCAGCCTCCCATAGGAGTCCGGGCAGTGTCTCAGTCCCGATGTGGCTGGTCACGCTCTCACGCCAGCTACCCGTCTTTGGCTTGGTAGGCCATTACCCTACCAACAACCTGATAGGACGCGGGCCCCTCTTAAGGTGACAGCATGTCCGAAGACATAGGCCATCTTTGGTCTCGAGTTATTGTGCTCGAAACATCATAGAACATTACCTCCGCTTTCGCGAAGCTGTTTTCTTCCTCAAGGTAGGTCACCCACGCGTTACTCACCCGTTTGCCGCTATCTTGCTATTACTCGTTTGCCTTCCCGAAGGTCAGCAAACTCATAACAGTAGGATCGCTCGACTTGCATGCCTAATCCACGCCGCCAGCGTTCACTCTGAGCCAGGATCAAACCCTCCAAAGGCTTTTATAACTTCAAATTTTCAGAGAACAATATGCAGTATGATATAACATACCGCAAGAAAAATATCCCTAAGGAATAGTTTCTCCCTAGATCTTATCTTTAAATTTTATTTACTTTTCAAATTCTGAGGCTTTTCCCATCCCGAAAATCGCCATATCAATGTATTTGTTATACACTATTGCCTATTTTTGTCAAGTCTTTTTTTAAAAAAATATTAATAAAATGAATAACTTCTACTTCAAAAGGTACTCTTTCAAATAATCCTCAATTCCCGCTTCTAATGAAAACTCAGTTTGAGTGCTTAGAACCTCTTTCAGGAGAGTTGTGTCAGCTTCAGTATAGTCCTGATATTTGCCAATAAAGGGATTATCAAAATAATCAGCTTTTATATCTATACCCATTGTTTTATTTAAACTTGCAATTATATCATTAAAACTTCTAGGTGTTCCAGTACCAACATTTAAAATTGCAGTTTTTTTTGAATTCAAAGCTTCTATAGTTATTCTAGCTACATCTTTAACATAAATAAAATCTCTTTTTTGTTCACCAAATTTAAAAACCCGTGGCTGTTTACCTTCTTTCATTTGTAAATAAAGTTGATAGGTCATACTAGCGCTTGAACCCTTATGATATTCGTTAGGTCCATAAACATTAAAATAACGCAAACCAACGATAATCGGTGTTGAAAATTGTGCAGTAACTTTTTTCATTAAAAGATCACACTGATACTTAGAATAGGCATAAGTATTGTGAGGGGTTATTTCACCATCCTCTTTCATTGCTATAGTTGCGTTTCCATAGACACCAGCACTTGATGCATAAACTAATCTTATTTTTTTATCTAAACAAAAGTTTAGTATATTCTTAAATCCATTATAATTGACCATCATCATTTTAGTATCATCAGTTACAGTAGTATCAGTAACTGCTGCTTCATGAATTACAGCATCAACTTTTGGTAATTTTTTGTAAAGTTCTTGATCTAAAATATCTCCACAAATGATTTCACCTTTAACATTAGCTAAATTCTTATAACTAGCATGAGAGAAATCGTCAACAATAACAGTTTCATCGCCTCTTGCTTCTAATATCTTAACTATGTTAGAGCCAATAAATCCGGCACCGCCGGTCACTAAGATTCGCATCTTTAATCACGCTTCCTTTCTAATTCTTCTATTCTTTTTTCCAACCGCTGTAATACTTCAATGACTGGATCCGGTAACTTGTTGTGATCCAAATCAACCCCACTTATTCTTTTAGATGCTAAAGGAAGGATTACTCTTCCTGGAACACCGACTGCCGTAGCATTCTCGGGAACATCTTTTACTACTACGCTACCAGCGCCAATCCTTGCACCATCACCAATTATTATCGGACCAAGAAGAATTGCTCCAGCACCAATAACTACCCCTTTGCCAATAGTAGGGTGTCGCTTAGTTTTTTCTAAAGAAACTCCTCCTAAAACTACTCCTTGGTATATTAAAACATCTTCACTAATTTCAGTAGTCTCACCGATAACTACCCCCATGCCATGGTCAATAAAAAATCTCCTACCGATTTTAGCTCCAGGATGAATTTCAACTGCAGTAAAAAATCGACCAATTTGAGAAACAAACCGACCAAAGGTTTTAAAACCATTAAGCCAAAACCAAGATGAAATACGATGCCACCAAATTGCATGTAATCCTGAATAGCAAAGCACAACTTCCATTACACTTTTTGCTGCTGGATCTTCACGAAAAACTGTATCAATATCCTCTTTTATTCTGTCAATCAATCTCATAATACACCTCTTATTTAAAGCCTCTGCCGCTATTTTTACAATACCTTAAAATAATCGAAAAATAGATAAATGTCAAATCTTTTATCATAACTCCTTATGCTTTAAATAGCTTCGTAATTTCTTAAAAGCTTTTGCTCTATGACTAATCTTATTTTTTATAGACAATCGCATCTCAGCTACGGTTTTTTTATAATGAGTAAGATAAAATATTGGATCATAACCAAATCCATTTTCGCCACTCTCTTGATGATGAATCCTGCCCCTTAACCTACCTTCAAAAACTTTAACTAGTTTTTTATTATAAACTAAGACTAAGCAACTACAAAAAGCTGCTCGGCGCTTTTTGTAGCCAACACCTTTTAAGCTTCTTAACAGCTTTTTATTATTTGTTTTATAAGTCGCTCTCGGTCCAGCGTATCTTTTCGAATAAATTCCTGGTGAACCATTAAGAAAATCAACCTCTAAACCAGAGTCTTCTCCTAAAACATAACTATCCTTGTAATACTTAGATACAGCTAAAGCTTTTTTAAAAGCATTCTCAGAAAAAGTCTTACCATTTTCTACTATATGAAATTTCTTATCCAATTCATTTAAAGATACTATTAAAACCTTCAAACCTTTTAAGATTTCTTTTATCTCTTTAAATTTATCTTTATTTTTGGTAGCAACAATTAATCTCATAGACCTGGTAAAATATCTTTGAATAGACCTCTTTGAATTTCAATTATTTCGCTTATTCCTTTTTTAGCTAATTTAAGAAAAATGGTTAAATCTTTTTCCGAAAAAGACCCATTCTCTGCCGTACCCTGTATCTCAATAAACTCATCTGTTGACTTCATTACAATATTCATATCTACTTCAGCTTGAGAATCTTCAAGATAGGTCAAATCCAAAACATGCTCACCTTGATACAAACCTACACTTATTGCCCCTAGGAGACTATCGATACAAACCTCTTTAATTAAATCTTGTTTATAAAGTTTGTTTATGCAATCGACTAAAGCAATAAACCCTCCAACAACTGATGCTGTTCTTGTTCCGCCATTAGCCTGGATAACATCACAATCAATTCGAATCGTTCGTTCACCTATTTTTTTTAAATCAACCACACTACGCAAAGAACGACCAATAAGTCTTTGAATTTCCATATTTCTTCCCGATACCTTATCACGCAAGGTGCGAGTATGGGTAGCCCGAGGAAGCATTCTGTATTCAGCAGTAACCCAACCTTCTCCAGTGTTACGTAAAAACATTGGAACATGCTTGTCTGCCGTAGCTGTACAAATAACTCTGGTATTGCCTAATTCAATAAGACAAGAACCTTCAGCGTATTTCATAAACCCTCTTTGTATATTGATTAGTCTTGTCTGATCGTTTTCCCTATTGTCACTACGCTTCATTATGTCCTCCTAATGAAATAAACGAGATGGGACAAGCCCATCCCCTACATTTAAATTAAATGTTTGTAAATATCTTTACCCTTTGAATCAATACCAACAATTAAAGGAAAATTTTTCACCTCTAATTTATATATTGCTTCGGGCCCCAATTCTTTAAAACAAACTAATTTCTTACTTACAACTCTCTTAGCCAGCATTGCTCCACAACCAGCTGGAGCAACAAAATAAATTGATTTTTGTTTTTTAATTATTTCTTTAATTTTTTTACTTCTGCGTCCTTTACCAATAGTTGCCAATAAACCTTTATTTAAAAGCGGCTCAGTGAATTCATCCATACGCGAAGAAGTTGTTGGCCCACAAGAACCAATAACTTTACCTTTAGGAGTTACAGTTGGTCCACAATAGTAAATAATCTGATTTTTTAATTCTACAGGCAATTTCTTTTTATTCTTTATCAACTCGACAAGTCTCTTATGAGCTTGATCCCTGGCAGTGTAAATTACTCCTGAAAGTAAAACCTGTTCACCAGCCCTTAGCTTTCCAATAACTTGTTTGATAAGCGGAGTCCTAATCTTTGCCACTTCTTCCTTCATCCTTCTTCCTTTATCCTTACAACCGCGCTTCTTAAGGCATGACAACTTATATTAACCCCTACCGGCAAACCAGCAATATGCGTAGGTAATTTTTGAATTTTCACTGCTAAAGAAGTACACTTTCCACCTAAGCCCATAGGCCCAATACCTAATAAATTAATTCGCTTAAGCAAACTTTTTTCTAAACTATTTAACAATTTATCTGAATTTGGAAGATCAATTCTTCCCAATAAAGATTTCTTTGCTAATAAAAGCGCTGTATCAGAAGTTCCTCCGATTCCCACTCCAACTACAAATGGAGGACAACTTTCAGGACCAGCTGCTTTTACACTTTCAATAATAAAATCTTCTATTTGTTCACTGCTTGCCGTTGGATTAAACATTTTTAAAGAAGATTTATTCTCACTGCCAAAACCTTTAGGAAAAATAATAATTTTTAAACCCTTACGTTTTAAAGAAAAATCTAAATGATATATAACCCCTGAGTAAGAAGATTTTCCGCGTAATAATGGATCAACCGCTGAAGGTCTTAAAAAATTTTTCCTATAACCATTAGTAACAGCAGTCTTTACAGCTTCAACTAATAATGCAGTAACTTTAATATCTCTTCCAGCCTCAATAAATACTACTGGTAAGCCAGTATCTTGACAAATAGGTAGCTCCTCAGCCTTAGCAACCTTAGCATTATCTAGAATCCATCTCAAAGCCTGCTTTGACTCTTTTTTCATCTCACGCTTAAAGCTGGCTTTAAGAAGCCTACTGACATCAGCTCTTATACTAAAATTAGCTCTAGCAACTGCTTTTTCAATTTTTGTTTTTAATTTTTCGAAATTCATCTTAAACCTAGCTTTTTATGAATTTGAGGAATTATCTTAGTCTGGATACCTTCTTCTTGGCACAATTGCCTAAACCCCTTAAGTTTTGATTTAACCATAATCTCAAGTAAATCTTGAGGTTGTAATACCACAGCTATTTCTTCTCCGGAATTTTTGATTATCTCAATCATCTTGTAAACATCTTCAATCATTGTTCTAGTATTAATAACAGCCTTTACAAAAACTTTCTTTTTACAAGCAATTTTTAAAAACTTTTGATGTTCTCCCCAAAATGACTTTAACCCTGTAGATGAAGGCAATTTAAAATCCATAGCAATTATATCAGTATATTCAATAACCTTCTCTAAGTTTTTAGGTAAAGTACCATTGGTTTCTAAATAAACCCTCCTACGCCAAGGCTTCGAAGGGCAAACTTTTTGTTCTTTTAATTTAATGAGTTTCAATAAGTCCTTTAAAAAGTCTATCTGCAATAATGGCTCTCCTCCAGTTATTGATAAAGAATGACAACTACCCAAAGAGGTAATCTCATCGAATAATTCAACTGTAGTTTTTTGCTTATAATAGTCAAGCTTAGTATCGCAAAAACTACATTTTAAGTTACACCCAAAGAATCTTACAAATATTTGGTCTACTCCCTGGTAAAGCCCTTCACCCTGAATACTTTTAAAACACTCTGAAATAGGTAATGTTTGATTAATATGCTTTTCTTTATAATATTCCATAAATCTTCCATATCTTCTTTTCTTTTCTTTGTGTATAGTTAAATCTTTAAAT